>Ga0207656_10000114_pt1 | contig 30841 bp, 33 predicted proteins | sample KBSCornC12_FD_184297 | JGI IMG/M metagenome (GOLD analysis project Ga0207656, IMG submission 184297) | Corn rhizosphere microbial communities from Kellogg Biological Station, Michigan, USA - KBS Corn C1-2 (SPAdes) (version 2) | ecosystem: Host-associated > Plants > Roots > Rhizosphere > Soil ...
GGGCCGGTCCGACCGGGATCCCCAGCGCCGCGCCAGGGAAGCGCATCCGCAGGTTGGCGCCGCCGACGCGCATGTCGCAGGCGACGGCGATCTCGGCGCCGCCGCCGACGACGTCGCCGTGGCAGGCTGCGATCGTCGGCTGCGGGAAGGCGACCACCTGGTCGTAGAGGTCGGCGAAGAGCTACATCCGGCGGACCTTGCCCTCGGCGTCAAGTTCCTCGCGGACGTCAGCGCCGGCGGAGAGGCCGAGGTGATCGGCTGAGCCGAAGACCAGCACCCGCACCGCCTCGTCACCAGCGAGGTGCTCGAGCAGCTCCAGCAGCACCTTGGTGTTGATCGCGTTGCGCGCCTTTGGGCGTTCGAGCCGGATCAGCACCACTCCCTGCTCCTCGACGGAGTAGCTGGTGACCGATTTCTCGGGCGTGCCGCCGTTCTCTGCGCTCATGCTCGGAACCTAGCCTTTCGACCAGGCGCTCGGTCTCCTCGGCGGGGTGACCACGTCGAGCTGCAGGGTGTCGTTGACCTCCATCGCCGAGACGTCGACGACGTTACGGTCGGGAATCAGCGCGCCGCGGACGGCGGCGAACGGCGGCCGCCCCAAGGGGCGGCCGCGGGTACTCCGACTATCAGATCTGCCTAGCTGCTCGAGACAGACAGTGTTGTACCGGCAGGTGATGTAAGGACGTACGTGCCGGTCCATCTGGAGGTCGACGGGCAGAGGAAGTTGCTGCCGAACCGGGTTGTGACGGCGTTCGCGTGGAAGGTAGCGCCGGTGCCGGAACCCTCTGTGATGGTTCCGAGATCGACACCCGTTGCAGCTCCGTAGATGCAGCTACCGAAGGCCCCGGTGTTCATTGTCACTTCGATAGCGCCATCCGATGTGACTGTGCCGTTGGAGGTGCCGGCGATCTGGTGAACTTCGAGGCTGTTTTTCGTCATAATTTTGGTCGTGAAGATGCAGGCGGGCCAGGTAAGTTCACCGATCGAACTTGTGACTGTACTCGTCGCGCTGCCTGCGTTAGTGATTTGACCTTTGATTGTTGAGCTAGTACATGAATTGAGCGTATTGCCACTTGTGTCATTCCATTGAACCGAGCCGCCCGGCGACGGAATGCTGAAGTCGATCACGGTGTTTACCGGCCAATTCTGCCCCGCGGGACAGGGGCTCACTGTTGTCGAGCAGAATTTGCTTGCCGAAGCCGTGCCGGCTCCGAGGAACGCCGTGAGTGCGCCAACCGCCACCGCGGCGAGTGCGAGCATCTTCGTGTATTTCATCACTCCTCCTTCGTTTGACGTAGCAGCGCCGGCCGTCCGCTCGCTCTACGGCCGCCACCGAAAGGGCGGCCGTGCGTTCGTCCGTTACGGCTGGCTAATTAGCTGCAACGGAAAGTGTTGTGCCGGTAGGCGCTGTCAGGACGTACGTGCCGGTCCACCGGGCGGTTGTTGGGCAGAGGAAGTTGCTGCCGAACCGGGTAGCAACGGCGTTCGCGTGGAAGGTAGCGCCGGTGCCGGAACCCTCTGTGATAGTTCCGAGGTTGACACTCGCCGATACCCCATAGATGCAGCTTCCGAAAGCACCAGTGTTGATTGTCACTTCAAAGAGGCCAGCGGCCGTGACTGTGCCATTTGAGGTTCCGGCGATCTTGGAAACTTCGACACCTGAGGTTTTTAGGGTGTTCGTCGTGAAGGTGCAGCTGCCCCAAGTCAATTGTTCAACCGAACCTGAGACTGGCGCGGTCGAGCTGCCGGCGTTGGTGATCTTGCCCTTGGCTGTCGAGGTCGCGCATTTGTCGATTTCGTTCCCGCTTGTGTCTTTGAGGACGGTGGTACTTCCTGACGGAACGCTGACGTCGACGACAGTGTTCACCTGCCAGCTCTGCCCAGAAATACAGGGGTCAGCTGTTGTCGAACAGATGACGCTCGCCCAGGTAGTGTCGGCCCCGATAAACGCCGTCAGTACGCCGAGCGCCGCCGCGGCGAGCGCGAGCATCTTTACGTACTTCATGGTTCTCCTTGTCCAGCACCAACGGTGGCGCCAGGTTGGGTTATAGATCGCGCAGGCGGGCGGACCCCTGCCTTACGCACGGAGGGGGCTGGGCGAGCGAGGCGGTATCTCTCCAGTGCTTCCTCCCCACCGGGGCCTCTACACACCCGGTTGAATATTCCTAACAGCTGTATGTAAACTAGTCAAGTACTTTTCAGGTATACACGAGGGTTTCCAAAGTATCGCGTCGCGTAAACCCTCTAGGAGCTAGGCAAAAGGGAGATCGGAAGCGCCGCGGACATGCTCGACCTGACCGACGCCCTCGGCGGCCGAGCGGCCCTCGACGTCATCCCACTCATGCAGCATCCGCTTCAGTCGCGCCACCGCCTCGGGCGGATGGGCGGCCACGTCGGCCGCCAGCGCCAGCGCCGACTCCTCGGTCGCCGCCGCCGGGGCGACGCGGTTGACGAGGCCGATTCGCAGCGCCTCGTCGGCGCCTACCGTCCGTGAGCTCAAGAGCAGGTACTTGGCGGCGGCAAGGCCGCAGAGAGTGACCAGGCGGGCCGGTCCGACCGGGATCCCCAGCGCCGCGCCAGGGAAGCGCATCCGCAGGTTGGCGCCGCCGACGCGCATGTCGCAGGCGACGGCGATCTCGGCGCCGCCGCCGACGACGTCGCCGTGGCAGGCGGCAATCGTCGGCTTGGGGAAGGCTACGACCGTGTCGTAGAGATCGGAGAAGAGCTGCATGCGGGCGACATGGGCGTCGGCGTCGAGCTCCTCTCGGACATCGGCGCCGGCGGAGAGGCCGAGCTGGTCGGAGGAGCTGAAGACGAGGGCGCGGACGGCCACATCGTCGCGTGCCACCGCCATGTGCTCGAGCAGCTCGACCAGGAGTTGGGTGTTGAGCGCGTTGCGCGCCCGTGGGCGTTCGAGCCGGATCAAGGCGACCCCGTTCTCGGCGACCGCGTAGCTGCTCAGGCGCTCAGCGTCACTCATGCTCGGAACCTAGCCTTTCGACCAGGCGCTCGGTCTCCTCGGCGGCGCGACCGATCAGCGCCTCAACCTCGTCCCTCGGCTCGCGAAAACGACCGAGGACGTAGGCGGCGACGATCTCGGGATCGGTCGAGTCGGGCCGCCCCACCCCCACTCGCACCCGCCAGAACTCGGCCTCGCCGAACCCCCTTTTCAGGCTCTTGAGACCGTTGTGGCCGGCGAGGCCGCCGCCGATCCGCGTCTGGATCTCGCCGAACGGCAGGTCGATCTCGTCATGGACGACGACTACGTGGTCGAGCGACGCCTTCAGCGAGCCGCTCGCCGGCCCGGCCGAGTCGCCGGAGGCGTTCATGTAGGTCTGCGGCAGCAGCACCGCCACGCGCGGGCCGCCCGGCCCCGTCCGCCCTTCCCAGAGCCGCGCCCTGAACTTGTCGCGCGGGCGCCCCAGGTCCCAGCGTCGGGCCAGCTCCTCGCCGACCATGAAGCCGAGGTTGTGGCGATCGCCGACGTGCTCCGGCCCCGGGTTTCCGAGGCCGACGATGAGGATGCGGTCGCCCTGCTCGCCGCGCTCGCGGCGGCGGAACAGCGACAGGGGCTACTCGCCCTCGCCCTCGCCCGACTCGCCGCCGCCCTCGCCCTCGGCAGCGGCCTCGCTCTCCTCGCCCTCGCCGACGAGTTCGGTCTCCTCCTCGACCTCCGGCGCGACCTCTTCGACGCGCGGGGGCGAGACGGTGACGATCGTGATCTCCTCCGGTTCGTCGGCGACAAACTTGACGCCGTCGGGCGGGGTGACCACGTCGAGCTGCAGGGTGTCGTTGACCTCCATCGCCGAGACGTCGACGACGATCCGGTCGGGAATCTCGGTCGGCAGGGCTTCGACGGTGACCTCGCGGGTGACGTGCTCGAGCACGCCGCCGCCGCGCACGCCCGGGGCGTCGTCGACGCCCTCGAGCTCGATCGTCACCTCGGCCTGGATTTCCTCTTTGAGGTTGACCTGCATCAGGTCGAGGTGCTGGATGCTGCCGCGCACCGGGTGGTGCTGCTGATCCTTGATCACTACCGGGACGGCTTTGCCGCCGCCGATCTCGAGATCGAACAGCGCGGCGCCCTCGCTGAGGACGTGGCGGATGTCGCGTTCGCTGACCTGGAAGGGCTTCGCCTCCGAGCCGCCCGAATAGACGACGCCGGGCACGACGCCCTCGCGGCGCATGCGCCGCGACGAGCGTGAGCCGAAATCCTCACGCGGAGCTGCTTTCAAAGTGGTGCGATCGCCAGCCATCGGACGGGAGAGGATAGAGAAACGGGCCGCAAAGCGACGGCTGTGACACCCTTCGCCCCCGATGTCCGACGACTCGAAGATCCCTAAGGGCCGAATTCGCCGCTCGGCCAAGCTTGGCTCGATCGTCGGCGTGCAGGGCGCGCGCTACGCCGGGACCAAAGCGACCAACGTCGGCCGCTCCGAGGACGAGAGCAAAGAGCGGCTGGAGCAGCGCCACCTGGAGACGGCGATGAAAATGGTTGGGGCGCTCGGCCAGATGAAGGGCGCGGCGATGAAGCTCGGCCAGTTCGCCTCCTTCATCGACACCGAGTTCATCCCCGAGGAGTACCGCGAGATCTACCAGGAGCAGCTGGCGAAACTGCGCACCGACGCCCCCTCGATGCCCTGGGAGAAGGTCGAGAAGGTGCTGGAGGAGGAGTACGACGGCGAACCGCTCTCCGAGCTCTTCGCCGAGTTCGAGCAGGAGGCCTTCGCGGCGGCCTCGATCGGCCAGGTCCACCGCGCCGAGCTGCTCGACGGGCGCCAGGTCGCGGTGAAGATCCAGTACCCGGGGATCGCCGAGGCGCTCGACGCCGACCTCCGCAACGCCGGCACGATCGTGCGGTTGGCACGGGTGCTCGCGCCCGGCCTCGACGCCAAGGCGATCGCCGAGGAGATCCGCGAGCGGGTGATGGAGGAGCTTGACTACGAGTACGAGGCGCAGAACCAGCGCTCGTTCGCACGCGCCTACCGCGAACACCCCTTCATCTACGTGCCCGAAGTCGTCACCCGGCTCTCGCGGCGGCGCGTCCTCGTCACCGAGTTGGTCACAGGGCGCGGCTTCGAGGAGATCAAAGAGCTGCCGCACGAGGAGCGCAGCCGCTTCGGCGAGATCGTCTTCCGCGGCAGCTTCGGCTCGATCTACCACCTGCAGCACTTCAACGCCGACCCCCACCCCGGCAACTACATCCTGATGGACGACGGCCGGGTCGCCTTCCTCGACTTCGGGATGACGAAGAAACTCGACCGCGAGCAGATCCTGCTCGAGCAGCGGGCCTTCGACGCCGCCTCGCGCAACGACCCCGAGGCCTTCCGCCAGGCGCTGCACGACCTCGGCTTCATCAAGAAGCCCTCGAAGCTCGACGCCGAGCGGCTGCTCGACCACATGCGGGTGGTCGGCGGCTGGTTCGTGACCGAGGACCGGGACCTGGAGATAACGCCGCGGCGGGTGATGAAGATCATCGAGGCGACCAACGACCCGCGCTCGGAGTACTACGACCTGATGCGGCGCGAGTCGCTGCCCGCCGACGAGTTGATGGGACGGCGGATGGAAATCGGCGTCGTCGCCGTGCTCGGGCAGCTGCGGGCGAAGCGCAACTGGCACCGGATCGCCCGCGAGTGGGTCTACGCCGACGCCCCGGCAACCGAGCTCGGGCAGCTGGAGTGGGACTACTTCGAAGAGCGCGGGGTCAAGCGCACGCCCGGGCTTGCCGAAACCCTCTGAGTCGGCGAAGCTCCGACCCGAAATCGACGGCCTAAGGAGAGGAACGCATGAGCAGGATCAAACGCGGCTGGGGCTTGACGAAGAAAAGCTGGAGCCTGCTGAACGAACACCGGGAGCTGATCCGCTTCCCGCTCTTCGGGGCGCTGGCGACGATCGTGCCGGCGATCGTCTTCCTCGGCCCGGGCCTCTACCTCTTCGACAAGGACCAGCTCGCCGGGGCGATCCCGCTGGTCGTGATCGGCGTCTACGCGCTCAGCGTGATCGGCTTCTACTTCAGCGTCTGGCTGGCGGCCTGCGCGGACATGATCTTCCGCGGCCAGGAAGCGACCGTGGCCGACGGCCTCGCGGTCGCCCGCAGCCGCTTCGCCCAGATCTGCGGCTGGGCCGCGGTCTCGACCGCGATCAGCGCGGTGATGGGCCTGCTCGAGAACCAGGGCGGCATCGGCGGCCAGATCGCGGCGCGCCTGGTCGGGATGGCCTGGTCGCTGGTCACCTTCCTCGCGGTACCGGTGATCGCGATCGAGGGCACCGGCCCGGTCGGGACGATCAAGCGGTCGGCCGCGATGTTCCGCCAGCGCTGGGGCCAGCAGATCACCGGCAACATCGCGATCGGCGCCGCCGTCTTCCTGCTCGGCGTGCTGCCGGCGGTCCTGCTGATCGTGATCGGCGTCGCCGTCTGGTCCTCGGCTTCGTTCCTCGGCGCGCTGCTGGTCGTGATCGGGGCACTGGTGCTGGCGATCGCGCTGCTCATCTCGAAGGCGCTCAGCGGCATCTTCGGCGTCGCCCTCTACCGCTACGCCCTCGACGGCGAAACCGTCGGCCCCTTCACCCAGGAGGAGCTGGAGTCGGCGGTGCGGACCAAAAAGGGCCGCCGCGCTGAATCTCCACCGGGGGCCACGCCGGGCACCGTCTGACTCACGATTGCTGAGTTAACCCGGCTATAGGCGGGTCAACTCAGCAACCGTCATCTGACGCCGGCCGAGAAGGAGAAGCTGCCGAACGGCTCGCCGGCCGAGAAGAACGGCTTGCCTTCGGCGAAGGCGTCGTTCAGCGGCTGGGCCGCGTAAGGCGAGAGGGTCGTCGCGACCGGGCCGGCGCAGAAGGTGCCCGGCGCGGGATTGAAGACCGGGCTTTCGCCGAACTCGATCTGGCCGATCGGAGCGTTCCCTCGCTGACCGTCCGGGAATGACCATGCGGCCGTCGCAACGTCGGACCCTTCGCCGCCAAAGCCGTTTTCGAAACCGAGGCCGATTTCGGTCCAGGTCACGATCCGCGGTTGGGGCGCGGCCGGCTGGACGAAGGTAAAGCCGTCGTTGCCGGTCCGGAGCCCGCCGTGGGTGAGGGTGCGATTGATTTCCCCCTTCACCTCCGGGAACTGGAAGGCGAGCGGCGCCGAGCCGGTGGGGGTCACGGTCCCGGTCGTCGAGATCGAGACCCCGAGCGATTCGAGCTTGTGACGGAAGCCTTCGTCGAAGCTGAAGTCGATCGTGCCGCCAGTGACGGGGACGGTGAAGAATTCGCCGGCGACGACAGCGCGGCCGAGCAGCCTGTGGGGCCGGAAGAGGTCGCGGCGGCCAAGCTCGCCGCCAAGGAGCTGCGCTCCCTTCGTCGTCAAGCGGAGCGTTTCCACCTTGACGACGATCCCGAGATCGGTGCGGTGGGCCTTGACGTCGTCGGTTGCGGCGAGCGTGATCGTGTGGCCGGAGACGACGGCGGTGAGGCGCTTCTTGGCGGTGTTGAGCACGAGCCTCCGGGCCGCCACGGTGCGGCTGCCGACCTGCAGGCGGATGCCGCCGCGGAGGAAGGCGTAGCCGGTGCCGAAGCGGGGCTCGAAGATCCCTTCTTCTTTGAGCGGGAAGCGCAGCGCCTTGCCTTTGAACCCGGCGGGCTTCAGCGGCAACACCTGGATCCCGGCCCCCTCCATCGCCTGGCGCAGCTCGCCATCGAGGGAGATCGTGACCGTCGAGTTGCCGGCGATCCCGCCTCCCGTTGAGGGATAGGCGGCAGCGCCGGCGGGCAGAAGCGCCAGCAGGGCGAAGGTGAAGGCGAGGGCGACTCTCATAGCCGCTCGAAGAGGCGCGGGTCGTTGGAGCAGATGCCGTGTACGCCGGCCTCGACCAGCTTCTGCATCCGCGGCTGGTCGTCGACGGTCCAGGCGATCAGCTCGACCCCGGCGAGGTCGCAGATGCGGGCCAGGCGGGAGGTGATCAGCGGGTGGTAGACCCACATCGCCGCGACGTTGAACTGGGGCAGCTTCTCCGCCGCCAGGCCGGGCAGGCGGGTCCGCATCCCGACCAGGGCCGCCCGCATCGCCGGGCGCGCCCAGCGCTTTGAGGTCCAGTCCTTGGTCACTTTGGGATAGGTCCAACCCCGCCGCAGCTCCGGTTCCAGTTCGAGGATGCGGCGCAGCGTGTGCATCTCCATCGTCGAGATCATCGAGCGGCCGACGAGGTCGCGCTCGCGCAGCGCCTCGACCACCTCCTCCTCCCTGCCGGGCAGCTTGATGTCGAGGTCGATCTCGACCCGGTCGAGCGGCGGCTCGAGGAAGGCGTCGAGCGCCTCGGTCAGCTTCAGCGGCGTCCGCCGCTCCGCGTCCGCCCAGTCGTGGGCGATCACCAGCGGGTGGCGCTGCTCCAGCGGCAGGTGCGCGTCCTGTAGCCAGAGCACGTCCATCTCGATCGTGTCCACGCCGGCCTCGACCCCGGCACGGAACGACTCAACCGTGTTGCCAGGCGTGATCAGGTCGGCCCCCTTGTGGCCGACCAGGCGCAGCTTGCGCGGCTCCTCAGGCAGGGTGCTCAGAACAGCTGATTCTCGCCGGCGAAGATCTCACTCACCGAGTCGTCGGTGAAGATGCGGCGGATCGAGTCGGCGAAGGTGCTGGCGGTAGAGAGAACGGTGATGTTGTCCGGGGCGCCGGGGCGGAGTGGCAGGGTGTCGGTGACGACGATCTGCTCGATCGCCGAGTTTTCCAGCCGTTCGTAGGCGGGGCCGGAGAAGACGCCGTGGGTGGCGCAGGCGATGACGCGGGCGGCGCCCTCGTCGATCACGGTCTGGGCGGCGGCGCAGAGGGTGCCGGCGGTGGCGATCATGTCGTCGACGAGGACCGCGGTTTTGCCCTTGACGTTGCCGACCACGTAGCCGATCTCGGCGACCGCCTGGGCCGGGCGCTCCTTCTCCATCACCGCCCACTGGGTGCCGATACGGCGGGCGAAGTTGCGGGCGGTCTTGACCCGGCCGGCGTCGGGAGAGACGATCACCAGCTCGTCGGTCATTTCCTGGTCGATGAACCACTGGGTCAGCATCGGCATCGCCGTCATGTGGTCGACCGGGACGTGGAAGAAGCCCTGGACCTGGCCGGCGTGGAGGTCCATGGTGAGGACGCGGTCGACGCCGACGCCCTCCAGGCACTTGGCGACGATCCGGGCGGAGATCGGCTCGCGCGGGGCCGACTTCTTGTCCTGGCGGGCGTAGCCGTACCAGGGGAGGACGGCGATGATCCGGTGGGCGGAAGCGCCCTGGGCGGCGTCGATCATCGTCAGCAGCTCCATCAGGGCGTCATTCGGGGTCATCCCTTCCTGCTCGTTGGCGCAGGTCGACTGCACGAGGAAGACGTCGGCACCGCGGATCGACTCCTCGTAGCGGCAGTAGACCTCGCCGTCGGCAAAGGTCTTCAGCGTCACCTGCCCCAGGTCGAGTTCGATCTTGCCGGCAACCTTGGCGGCCAGGTCCATCGAACAGCGGCCGCCGAAGACCATCATCCGCTTGGAGTAATCGTGGTCGATGGCGGTCGCCACTTGCGGGGCCTCCTCGATCGTGCTCACGGGCTTTCGTCCTCTCGCATTCGAGCCGCCTTGCGAGCGGCGTATCCGTCGATGTTCCTTTGCGTGTTCTCGCTCACGGCCAGGGCACCCTCGGGGACGTCGGTCTTGATCACCGCGCCGGCCCCAGTGTAGGCGGAGTCGCCGACTTCTACCGGTGCAATCAGCATCGTGTCAACGCCGATGCGCACATCTCGGCCGATCACGGTCCGGTTCTTGCGAAAACCGTCGTAGTTTGCGGTGATCGTGCCGGCGCCGAGATTGCTGCCCGGGCCGATCTCGGCGTCGCCGACGTAGGCGAGGTGCGGGACCTTGGTGCCCTCGCCGACGTGGGAGTTCTTGATCTCAACGAAGGTGCCGGCCTTGGCCGAGTCCTCGAGCAGAGCGCCGGGGCGCAGGTAAGCGAAGGGGCCGACCGAGCAGCCCTCGCGGACGTCGCACTCGACCAGGTAGGAGTGCAGGATCTGAGAGCCGGCGCCGACCGAGCTGTCGATCAGCGTGCTGAGCGGGCCGACGATGGCGCCCGCGCCGATTGCGGTCTCGCCGCGGAGGGTGGTGCCGGGCTCGATTCTCGCGTCGGCGGCGATCTCGACGCCGGCGTCGACCCAGGTCGAGGCGGGGTCGACGACGGTGACACCGGCGAGCATGTGCGCCTCGAGCAGGCGGTGGCGGCCCTCGGACTCGACCGCGGCGAGGTCGACGCGGTTGTTGACGCCCATGGTCACCGCGAGGTCGTCGGCGAGGTGGGCGGCGACGGAGTGGCCCGCCTCGCGCAGCGCCGGGAAGACATCGGGGAGGTAGTACTCGCCCTGGGCGTTGTCGTTGGCGAGCCCCTGCAGGGCGGCCGCGAGCGGGGCGGCGGTGAAGGCGTAGGTGCCGGCGTTGATCTCGCGGATCGCCAGCTGGGAGGCGTCGGCGTCGCCAGTGGCTTTGGCCTCGACTACGCGCTCGACCTCGCCGGCGGCGTTGCGGACGACGCGGCCGTAGGCGGCGGGGTCGTCGAGCTCGATCGTCAGCATCGTCGCCGCGGCGTCGGAGGCTTCGTGGGCTTGGAGGAGGCCGGAGATCGTCTCGGCCGAGATCAGCGGCACGTCACCGGAGAGCACCAGGACGGTCTCGCTTTGCTCGATCAGCGGCAGCGCCGCGCGGATCGCACCGCCGGTGCCGTCGGGCTGCGGCTGCTCGACGGTCTCGACGCCCTCGGGGAGGCCGGCGGAGAGATCGCGCCCGGGGGAGACGATCGCGGCGACCCGCCCCGCGCCCGCTTCGCGCGCAGCGATAATTGGCCAGGCGACCATCGGGCGGCCGCAGACAGGGTGGAGCATCTTCGGCGTCGAGGAACGCATTCGCGTGCCCTCGCCCGCCGCCATTACGAGCACTAGGGGGGGACTCACTTCCGGAATCGTATTGCCGGAAAGCGAGATCGTGCGGTCGTCAGGCGCGCTTGGCTAGTTCTTTGCCGAGAATTGCGACCGAGGTCAACGTCCAGCCGGCGAAGATCAGGTCGATGCCGACGAGGAGGCCGATCGCCCAATCTGCGGAGCTGGGGAACTTGGCGAGAACGAGGATCCCGATCAGGAGGCCGCAGACGCCGCTGAGGCCGATCCAACCGGCGTTGGGCTGGCCGCGACCGATGAAGGCGACGGTGATCCGGGTGATTCCCATCAGGAGGAAGTAGATCCCCAGCACCAGGGTCAGCGTCAACGTCCCGTTGTGCGGCTCGAGGATCAGCCAAAGGCCGACGATCACCGTCAGCACCGCCCAGAACATGCGCCAGAGCAGCGACCCCACCGAATGCGCCGAGAACGCCGCCGCGACCAGGAAGGCACCGACGACCAGCAGCAGCCAGCCGATGAAGATCGCCGTCCCGACCGCTGCCACGGCCGGCACCAAGATTGCGATGCAACCGAGAACGATCGCAATGACCCCAATCGTCATCAGACCCTTCCAACTGCGACTCAGCCCTTCACGCACTTCCGGGTCGAGCGAAGCTCCTCCGATCTCCATGCCGAAGAACCTAAGCCAACCTCCGGACACTGCGCAATGCCCGGGTCCGCGGATGGTCAAATCCCTCAGTGGTCAATTCAACACAGGTACATGTGCTCAAGTGACCATTCCTCGACGGGGGCGCTACGCTCGGCTCACGATCCGGGGTGGTGTAGTCGGCTAGCACGCCTGGTTTTGGTCCAGGAAGCAGGGGTTCGAGTCCTCTCCCCGGAATTACTCCTCCGCCGCGCGAGCGACCTTGCCGCCTTTGGCGCCGGGCTCCATCGCTGGGCCGCGGGGGGAGGCGATGCCGAGGACTCGCATCGCTTTGAGGCCGAGGCCTAGCTTCTCGCGGCCTTCGGTGCTGGAGACGTCGTGGCCGCAAAGCTCGCGGACGCGCTCAAGGCGGTAGCGGATCGTGTGGCGGTGGGTGAAGAGCTGTTTGGCGGTGGCGGCGACGTTGCCGTCGTTGTCGAGGTAGGCCTCGACGGTCGCCACCAGCTCGGTCTCGTACTGCTCGTCGTACTCGACGAGGGGCTCGATCGTCTCGGCGTAGAAGCTTTCGAGCTCGGCCGGGTCCTCGCTCATCGCCGGCAGCAGCAGGCGGTAGGCGCCGGTGTCCTCGAAGGCGAGCAGCGAGCGGCCCTCGGCCTCCCCCACGTTGACCGCCAGGCGCGCCTCGCTGCCGGCGCGGTAGAGGTCGACCGGGTCGGCGGCGCGGCGGCTGCGGCCGACGGTGAGGTGGAAGCCGGCGAGGCTGTCGTCGAGCTCGCGCGAGAGGCCGGCGGCGGCGCGGGCCAGGCGCTCGTCGTCCTCGGCCGGGACGATCGCCGAGATCTCGGCCGCCGCCTCGCCGCCCTCGCTGGCCGCAAGCGACCCCGGCGCCAGCGAGCGCAGCGCCCGCTGCGCCAGCACCAACACCCGCTCGCGCCACTCGCCCGTCTGTGCGGCCCGCGGCGCCGCCCGCAGGACGACCACGCCCGCCCCCTTGTCGAGGTCGGCGCCGAGCTCCTCGGCCTGGGCGACGATGTCGCGCCGGTCGGTCACTTCGCGCCGCAGCACCGCCATCACGAAGGCTCCGGCCGCCTCCTCGCTCTCCCACTCCGGCGAGCGCGAGCGCTCCAGCTCCAGCGCCAAGAGCGTCGTCACCATCCGCGTTATCGAGACGTCGGGCGCCGCTTTCGCCCGGTAGCGCAGCTCGCCGACGACCGTGTCGGCAACTCGCAGCTCGACCGTCGTCACCCCCTGCCCGCCCGAGAGCAGCTTCTGCTCCTGGTCGGAGGAAGCGCCGGCGACCGCGAGCACGGCGCTGGAGCGGTCGATCAGGGCGACGCTGGCGTCGAGCAGGCGAGCGGCGGCACGCGCCACCGCGGGCAGCCCGGCGCCGGACTCGACCGCCTCGGAGAGGGCGTCGAGGAGCACCGCGCGGTCGGCGTTTGCAGGGCTTTCGGCCCCCTGTTTGGACTGCGCCTGCATCGCGCCATTATCCAGGCGACAGCTAACCGCCGTGGATGAAATTCACTATGTCCGTGTAGTAGTAGACGACGACGAGGCCGATCACGACCCCGCCGAGGACCAGCGCGGCGAGGACGAAGAGGGAGAGGAAGCCCGCCGCCGCTTTCTCCCAGACGCGCCCGTAAGCGCTCAGCGCCGGGGTGAGGATGAGGGTGACGAAGATGACCAGGCAGATTGCCGCGGCGATGCCGTAGAGCAGGTACTGGTGGTCGATTCGGTCCAGCGCGAAGACGATCACTGCGCTGGATTCTGCCGCACTTGCGAGACGACCAGCCCCACCGCCGCGCAGAGGGAGAAGGCCGCGGCCCCCAGCGCCCAGCCGGCGTTGACGTCGCTGAGGTAGTGGACGCCCAGGTAGACGCGCGAGAGCCCGATCAGCGCCGTCAGCACGAAGCCGGCCGTGACCACGGCCGCGCCGCGCGCCATCCCCGGCCGCAGCCGCAGCACGATCGTCACCGCCAGCCAGAGGTAGAAGACCGAGTGGGCGGCATGGCCGCTGGGGAAGGATGAGCCGGAGGTGGAGACGACCGGGTCGGGGGGGCGCGGCCGGTCGACCGCGTCCTTGATCCCGTCGATGCCGATCTGGGTGATCGTCATCCCCGCGACCAGAACCCAGAACTCGGCCCAGCGTCGGCGCCAGGCGAGCAGCGCCGCGCAGATCGCCGCCAGCGCCCAGACGACGACCCCCGAACCGAACCAGGTGACGACCTTGGAGACGCTGACGAGGGCGGCGCTGTGCAGGTGTCCGACGATTTCCTGGGCGGTTTCGTCGCCCGGCGTCGGTCCCGGTTCGCCGCTCACGACGACGGTGTAGGCGACAAGGACGAAGGAGGCGACGGCGAGAGTCGCCATCAGCGAGGTGAATTCGAGGCCGAAGGTCCCGCCCGGCGTCACCCGGTCCCAAAGGAAGCGGAACTGCGGCCGGCGGGCGAGCTCGACCAGCCAGCGCGTCGCCCAGTGCCTCTCCATCCAGCGCACCGCCGCCGCCCGGTTCTCCTCCTCGCGGAAGTGGCGGTAGAGGAAGATCGCGCCGGCGACGATGACGATCAGCGTCGCCAGCAGGAACGCCCCTTTGGCGGCGTACTTGCCGGCGGTCTCGATGCTGCGCGAGAAGAAGTAGCCGACGAGGATGTGGGCGGTCGCCCAGAGACCGGTGCCGAGGATCGAGTAGGGAACGAAGGCGCGGTACTGCATCCCCGAGCTGCCGGCGATGAACGGGGCGAAGGCGCGGACGAGGCTGATGAAGCGGCCGATGAAGATCGTCTTGCCGCCGTGGCGGCCGAAGTAGTCCTCGACTTTCTCGAAGCGCTCGTGGCTGATCCCGACCCGTGGGCCGTGGTCGAGGACGAAGTTGCGGCCGAGCCGGCGGCCGAGGAAAAAGCTGGTGGTGTCGCCAAGCCAGGCGGCGAACCAGGCGACCGCGATCAGCAGGTAGATGTCGATCGCGCCCTGGCCGGCGACGGCGCCGCCGAGCAGCATCACCGTCTCCCCCGGCACCACCAGCCCGACGAAGGCGCCGGTCTCGGCGAAGGCGAAGAGGCCGACCAGCAGGTAGGTCCAGGCGCCCAGCGTGTTCGAGATGTCTTCGAGCAGGTTCTGCAGGTCGAGGCTGCCGAGCTGGCGGCTGAGGAAGAAGTAGCCGACCGCGACGGCTACGGCAACGCAGGTGAGCACGATCCGTTTACGGGTGATCGGTCCCTCGCCTCCTCCCTCCCCGGGCAGCTTCATGGCGCCAGTCTCGCGCGTCCGGCGGCGCAGACGATCGCTTCGTGGGTGTCGAGGGACTCGGCCGCGGACTCGGCTGCGGTGAGGTCGGGGAAGAGGCCGACGGCGGTGGGGCCGGAGCCGCTGAGGATGGCGACGGGAGCGCCGGCGACGCGCAGCGCTTGCAGCGCCTCGCCGATGTCGGGCCGCAGCGAAAGCGCGGCTTCTTCGAGGTCGTTGACGAGCAGCTCCTTATAAGTGAGCGGTGAGGCGCCCGCGCCCGCCGCCTCGCGCAGGCGCATGGCGAGTTCGTCGAGCTCATTCGCCGGGCGGCCGAGACCGAGCCGGTCCGCCTCGGCGAAGACCTCGGCGGTGCTGAGGCCGCCGCCGCCCGGCAGGAGCACCGCCGCGTGCTCGACCGGGTCGGGCAGCGGCTCGATCCGCTCCCCTGCCCCGCGCACCAGCGCCAGCGACGGCCGCAGCTGCGAGGGCACGTCGGCGCCGAGCTCAGCCGCCAACTGCGGCAGGTCGGCAACCTCCCCAGCCGCCAGCCGCAGGACCGCCGCCGCGTCGCCGCTGCCACCGCCGAGCCCGGCCGCGACCGGCACCCGCTTCTCGATCTCGATCCGCAGCGGCTCGTGCTCCCAGCCGCGCTCGCGCAGGCCGGCGAGCGCCAGCGCCGCCAGGTTCTCGCCCTCGACGCCGGGGCAGACGACTTCGTCTTGCGCGACCGGCGTCACCTCGATCAGGTCGGCGAGCGCCAGCGGCTCGAACAGCGAGCAGAGCTCGTGCAGGCCGTCATCGCGCGGCGCGCCAAGGTAGAGGCAGAGGTTGAGCTTGGCCGGGGCGTGGATGAGCATCAGCCGCGCAGCTTCACGGAGAGGGCGGCGAATTGATCCGGCGCTAGCTGCTCGGCGCGTGCGTCTTCCGGCAGGCCCAGCTCGGCCAGGGCCGCCCGTGCCGGTGCCAGCGATCCCGGCCGCGCGTGCTCGAGCGAGCGCGCCAGCGACTTGCGGCGATGGGCGAAGGCGGCACGGATCAGCTTCCGCGTCTCGGCATCGGCGCCGGGCCCTGTCCGCCGCAGGCGCAGGATCGCCGAGTCGACCCGCGGCCGCGGCTTGAAGACGGCGGGGTCGACCGCCCGCACCAGCTCGACCTCGCAGGCGAGCTGGGCGACCGCGCTCGGGCTGCCGTAGGTGCGGCTGCCCGGCCCGGCCCGCAGCCGGTCGGCGATCTCCCGCTGCACCATCACCGTCCAGCGTCGCAGCGAGGGCAGCTCCTCGATCGTCCGCAGGATCAGCGGCGTCGCCACCGAGTAAGGCAGGTTGGCGACCATCGCCGTCGGCTCGGGTCGCAGGGCCGCCAAGTCGAGCTTCATCGCGTCACCCCAGTGCAACTCGACGTTCGGCAGCGCCGCGATCGGCTCCAGCGCCAGGGCCAGGCCGCGGTCGATCTCGACCGTGTGCAGGTGCGCCGCCACGGCCGCCAGCCGCTCACTCAGCACCCCTTCCCCCGCGCCGACCTCAAGCACGACGTCATCGGGCGCCAGACCTGCGTCGCGGACGATCGCGTCGAGCAGATTGGGGTCGGCGAGGAAGTTCTGGCCAAGCCGGACCACGCGCTACCAGCCGAACAACGCCCGCGCGTTGGCCTCGACCGTCCGCTCGAACTCCTCGTAGGAGACGCCGCGCACCTCGGCGACCGCGCGCGCCGTCTCGACCACGTAGGCGGGCTGGTTGCGCTTGCCGCGGTAGGGCTGCGGCGCCAGGTAGGGCGCGTCGGTCTCGACCAGGATCCGGTCCTCGGGCACCTTTGCCGCCGCGAAGAGCAGGTCCTTGGCGCTCGGATAGGTGGCGTTGCCGGCGAACGAGCAGTACCAGCCGCGCTCGGCAGCGTCCTCCACCCGCTGCGGCGCCGAGAAGCAGTGAAGGATCACCGGTTGATCGCCGGCGCGGGCATCGAGCGTGTCGAAAATCTCGTCGGTGGCGCTCGTCTCCCCCTCCGGGTCGCGAGCGTGGATCACGATCGGCAGGTCGAGCTCGATCGCGATCTCGATCTGGGCGGCGAAGGCGCGCCGCTGCTCGTCCGGCGTCGCGTAGTCGCGGTAGAAGTCGAGGCCGGTCTCGCCGATCGCCCGCACCTTCTCGTTCGTCCCCGCCTCGAGGATCTCGGCGGCGGTCTCATCGTCGAAGCCGCTCGCCTCGTTCGGGTGGCGGCCGACCGCAGCGAAGACCCCCTCGTGCCGAACCGTGCTCCCCACCACGGCCGCGTTCGTCTCCCGTTCCATCCCAACCGTCAGCATCCGGTTCACCCCTGCCGCGGCGGCCGCAGTGACCAGCTCAATGTCGCCGCCGTCGCAGAGGAAAAGGTGCGTGTGGGAGTCGATCATCGGCCGGGTCAGCCTATCCTTCGGCCGATGCCGGACCCCGCCGACTACTACCGCGAGATCTACGCCCGCGGGCTCGGCGGCGAGACGCCGGCGATCCCGGTCGCGCTCGCCGAGCTGGAGGAGCGGGCGATGGCGGCGATGGACCCGAAGGCGGCCAACTACGTCGGCGCCGGGGCGGGCAGCGAGGAGACGATCCGGGCGAACCGCGAGGCCTTCCGGCGCCGCCGGATCGTGCCGCGGATGCTGCGCGACGTCTCCGAGCGCGACCTCTCGACCACGGTCCTCGGCACCGCGATGCCGGCGCCGCTGCTACTGGCGCCGATCGGGGTGCAGCACGGCGTCCACCCCGACGGTGAGCTGGCGACCGCCCGCGCCGCTGCGGCGGTCGGCGTGCCGATGATCGCCAGCACCGCCTCCCACTTCTCGCTCGAGGAGATCGCCGAGGCCGGCGGCGCCGAGGCGCCGCGCTGGTTCCAGCTCTACTGGCCCAACGACCCCGAGCTCGCCCGCAGCTTCGTCGAGCGGGCCGAGCGAGCCGGCTACGGCGCCATCGTCCTCACCGTCGACACCTTCATCCCCGGCTGGAAGCCGCGCGACCTGCAGCAGGCCTGGCTGCCGTTCCTCGAAGGCCGGGGCGTCGGCAACTACTTCCAGGACCCGGTCTTCCGCGCCAAACTGGAGAAGACCCCGGAGGAGGACCCGGGGATGGCGACCGGCCAGTTCCTCGCCGTGCAGGCGAACCCGGCGCTGAGTTGGGAGGACCTCGGCACCCTGCGCGAGATGACCTCGCTGCCGATCGTAATCAAGGGGATCCAGCACGTCGAGGACGCACGCGAGGCGGTGCAGCGTGGCATCGACGGCATCGTCGTCTCCAACCACGGCGGCCGCCAGGTCGACGGCGCGATCGGCTCGCTCGACGCCCTGCCCGCGATCGCCGAAGCGGTCGGCGACGACCTCGCCGTCCTCTTCGACAGCGGCGTTCGCAGCGGCAGCGACGTGCTGAAGGCGCTCGCCCTCGGCGCCGACGCGGTCTGCCTCGGCCGCCCCTACCTCTGGGGCCTCACCCTCGACGGCCAGGCCGGGGTCGAAGTCGTGCTGAAGATGATCCTCGCCGAGCTCGACCTGACGATGGCCCTCTGCGGCCTCACCCGCCCCGAGGAGATCGGGCCGGGGCTCCTGGCCTGACCGCTAGATCAACGCCGCGTAGACCGGCACGCCGGTAACGAGGACGAACGCGCAGAGCGCCAGCAGGACCAAGGAGAACGTCGATCGGTCCGCACCAGCCCTTTTCCGAATTGCCATTCCGCCGAGCTACCCCGCTGCGGGTGACTAAATCCGAAATTGAACTCCTAAAGCGGAATTTGTGCAGATTTTGAGTATGCAGAGATCGATGTCACAGATCGCGGCGCGAGAAGACGAAGGCGGCGAGCGCGAGGACCCCGATCAGGTAGACGAAGGCCCAGCCGATCAGCTCCGGCCCCGCCGCCTCGGAGCCACCAAAGGGACCGAGCTGCAGCACCACTCCGGTCAATCCCGAGGTGCCGGAGATCAGCCCGTGCAGGCCGGCGGCATAGAGGCCCTCGAACGGGAGCGCCCAGCTGGCCACGCGCCCGATCGTGTGCAGCGAGTCCGAATTGATCGCGTGGCCGATCTGGGCCAGCAGCCCGGCGGTGAGCCCGGCGCCGAAGACCATGAAGACGACGATGCCCTGCGCCGTCACGGACAGGACCGTCGAGGCCAGCAGCGAGAGCGCAGCGATGATCGCCACCGCGAGCGCCAGGCCGAGGGCCGGCCCGATCAGGTGGTCGGGTGACCAGTGCCCGGTGGCCTCGGTAATCGCCCAGGCGGCGAGATAGACAGCGACCACGTAAGCGGCCGAGAGCAGCGCCGCGCCGGCGAAGCGGGCGAGCAGCATCGTCGTGCGGCCGATCGGGCGGACGACGATCGGCTGCAGCAGGCCCGACTCGGCGTCCCCGCGGACGACGCCGAGGGTGAGGAAGACCGCCAGCACGGCGCCGAGGAAGAGCGTCGCGAACATCGCCAGGCCGAAGATCGTCGCCCCGGTGAAGGCGTAGGGATCGAGAATCTTCGGTTCGCCGGCGGCGAATTCGTCGACGTCCCGGAAGGCGAAATGCGCCCCGAGCCCGTAGAGCGCCAGGAAGGCGAGGGTGAGGACGAGCACGGCGAGGAAGACCCGGCGGCGGATCCCCTCCTGGATCGAGAGCGCGACCACGGTCGCGGCGGAGCGCAGCGCCGTCCCGTTCACCCGGTCTCGCCCCCGACTGCCTCGAGGTAGACGTCTTCGAGCGAGCTGTGCCGCACCTCGACGCCGTAGACGCGCTCGCCGGCGGCGACGAGCTCGGCGACGATCGCTGGTGCGTCGTCGCGCACCGCCCCCTCGAAGGTCTTGACGCCCGAGCCGGTCTCGACCACGACCGCCGTCGGCCCGGCCAGCTCCTGCGGCGTCCCCGCCTTGACCAGGCGGCCGCGGGCGATGATCGCGACGTGGTCGCAGATCAGCTCGACCTCGCTCAGCAGGTGGGAGTTGAGCAGGACGGAGACGCCGCGGCGGCGCATCTCCTCCAGCAGCTCGCGGACGATCCGCCGCCCGACGGGGTCGAGGGCGCTGGTCGGCTCGTCGAGCAGGAGCAGGCGCGGCGAGCCGACCAGGGCCTGGGCGATCCCCAGGCGCTGCTGCATCCCCTTCGACATCGCCTCGATCCGCTTGCCGGCGGCGTCGCCGAGCTCGACCAGGTCGAGTAGGTGCTGCCGTTCGGCCTGCCCTCCCTCGGCGCCGACCAGACGCTGGTGGAAGCGCAGCAGCTCGGCCGCCGTCAGCCAGCCCGGGAAGCGAAAGAGCTCGGCGAGGTAGCCGAGCGCCGCGCGCGCCTCCGCCGAGCCCGCGGGCCGGCCGAGCACCTCGACCCGGCCGGCGCTGGGCCGAACCAGACCGCAGGCGATCTTCGTCAGCGTCGACTTGCCGGCGCCGTTCGGGCCCAGCAGCCCGACCAGCTGGCCCGCCTCCACCTCGAGGTCGACCCCGGCGAGGGCGTCCTGGCGTCCGTAGCGCTTCTGTAGTTGCGAGACGGCGAGGACCGGCGCGGCCATCAGGCCGCCGGTGCCTCGATCTTCGGGAAGAGCGGCGACACCCGCTCCACCTGCTGACCGCCCCCGCGCGAGCCGAGCTCGGCCAGCGCGCGCCCGTCTTCCGCCAGCGCCGCCAGCAGCGTCTCGCTCGTCCGCGGCAGGTAGGGGACCAGCAGCAGCGTCGTCACCCGCAGTCCCTCGACCAGGTTGTAGAGGACTTCGTCGAGGCGCTCGGGGTCGGCCTCGTCCTTGGCCAGCTCCCACGGCTTCGTTTCCTCGACGAAGCGGTTGAGGCGGCGGACCAGCGTCCAGACGATGTCGAGCGCCTGGCTCAGCTCGGCCCGGTCGAGCAGATCGCTGAAGCGAGCGACGACTCCTTCGAAGTCCTCGGCCAGCGTCGCGTCAACCTGGGCGGCCGGCACGGTCCCGTCGCGGTAGCGGTCGACCATTGCCAGCACCCGGCTGGCGAGGTTGCCGTAGTCGTTGGCGAGCTCGGTCTCGTAGCGGCCCTCGAAGCCGGCCGTGGAGACCGAGCCGTCCTGGCCGAAGCTGACCTCGCGGAAGAGGTAGAACCGCAGCGCGTCGGCGCCGAAGCGCTCGATCACCTCGAACGGGTCGAGCACGTTGCCCAGGCTCTTCGACATCTTTTTCTCGCCCATCAGCAGGAAGCCGTGGATCACCATCCGCCGCGGCGGCTCCAGATCGGCGGCGAAGCAGAGCGCGGGCCAGATCACCGCGTGGAACTTGAGGATGTCCTTGGCCATCACGTGCAGGTCGGCGGGCCAGTAGCGGTCGGTCAGGTCCTCGCCCTCGCGGGCAAAGCCAAGCGCCGTCACGTAGTTCAAGAGCGCGTCGAACCAGACGTACATCCGCTGGCCCGGGTCCCAGGGCAGCGGCAGCCCCCACTTCAGGTTCGGGCGCGAGAGCGAGACGTCTTCGAGGCCGCCCTTGATGAACGAGAGCGCCTCGTTGCGACGGAAGTCGGGGACGACGAAGTCGGGGCGCTCCTCATAAAGGCCTTCCAGTTGCGCCTGAAACGCCGAGAGCCGGAAGAACCAGTTTTCCTCCCGTTCGCGCTCCAGGGGGATCTCATGGATCGGGCAGGTGTTGCCCGGCCCCAGCTCGCGCTCGGTTTTGAAGTCGGCGCAGCGAGGGCAGTACCAGCCTTCGTAGACCCCCTTGGTCACCCAGCCGTTGTCGTAGACCCGCTGCATGATCTCGGCGACCTTCGCCTCGTGCCGCGGGTCCGAGGTGCGGATGAAGAAGTCGTTGGTCCCTCCAATCCTCGGCATCAACCCTTGGAACTTCGCCGCATTGGTGTCCGCCAGCTCCTGCGGCGTCACCCCCGCCTTCTTCGCGGCGTTCTCCACCGGCTCCCCGTGCTCATCGGTCCCGGTGAGGAAGAACACGTCCTCCCCCCGCTGCCGATGGTGCCGCGCCAGCACGTCCGCCGCCATCGTCGAATACGCGTGCCCCAAATGCGGCTCCGCGTTGACGTAGTAGATCGGGGTGGTGACGTAGAACTTTTCCACTGAGTTCCTGAGGCTATCTACGCGCCTCGCGCCCCGTCAGCGCCTTGTAGAGGTCGTTCGCCCGCGTCCCCGTAAGCGCAGCGACGACCGAAGCGGCGGCGCGGGGGCGGGCACCCGACTGGACCAAGTGGCGGAGGGCGTCGACGGCGAAACCGACGTCTTGGTCGTGCTCGGCGGAGGCGGCGGGGGCGATGACGAGGACGATCTCGCCTTTGGTGTCGCCGCGGAAGCGGCGGGCGAGCTCGCCGAGGGTGCCACGGGCGACCTCTTCGTGGACCTTGGTCAGCTCGCGGCAGACGGCGGCCTCGCGGTCGGGTGCCAGCGAAGCCAGGGCGGCGAGGGACTCGCCGACGCGGCGGGGGCTCTCGAAGGCGACCACCGTCTCAGCCGAGCGCAGAACCCGCTCCATCTCCCCCGCCCGCCGCGGCAGGAAGCCCTCGAAGCGCCACTTGTCGGTCGGCAGGCCGGAGGCGACGAGGGCGACGGGCACAACCGAGGGCCCCGGCAGCACCGTTACCTCGAGGTCGCGCTCGATGCAGCGGCGGATCAGCTTGTAGCCGGGATCGGAGATCGCCGGCATCCCCGCATCGGAGACCAGGGCGACGATGTCGCCGCGCTCGATCCGCTGCGCCAGCTCGACCGCCCGCGAGGCTTCGTTGCCCTCGTGGAAAGAGACGAGGCGAGGATGGGGGCGGATCCGCAGGCGGTCGAGCAGCGCCCCGGTCTTGCGGGTGTCCTCGCAGGCGATGAAGTCGGAGCTGACCAGCGCCTCCCGCACCCGCGCTGAGACATCGTCGATGTTGCCGATCGGCGTGGGACAGACGACGAGGCAGCCCGGCATCAGCCGCTTGCCCCCGCGGGCTCGCCGCCGGCTTTGGCCAGTTCGGTGCGCGCCAGGGCCGCGGCGCCGATCATCCCGGCGTCGTTGCCGAGGGTCGCTTCCAGGATCGGCGTCTTGTTCATCGGGTTCAGCGCCCGTTCCCGCACCTCGCGCCGCGCCGGCTCCAGCAGCAGGTCCCCGGCCGCGATAACACCGCCACCGACGACGATCGCGTTGGGCTGGAAGATGTTGGCGAAGCTGGAGCAGGCGACGCCGAGCCTGCCGCCGATTAGCTCGAAGACTTCGATCGCGAGTTCGTCGCCGGCCAGTGCCGCCTCGGTCACCGTCTTGCCGTCGACCTCCTCGCCAGCGGCCAGCAGCTTCCCCAGCGCCGAGTTGGGGTTGCTTTCGGCCGCCGCCCGGCCCTCGCGCCCGAGCGCCGTCCCTGAGGCGAGTGCCTCGACGCAGCCGTGGTTGGGACAGTTGCCCTGGCAGGGCGGTCCGTCGACCTGGATCACCACGTGGCCGAGCTCGGCCCCAGCCCCGGTCGAGCCGCGGTAGATCTCACCGCCGAGGATGAGGCCGCCGCCGATCCCGGTGCCGACGGTCAGCATCACGATGTGCGGCATCCCCTTCGCCGCCCCGTAGAGGTACTCGGCGAGAGCGGCGACGTTGCCGTCGTTGTCGACGAAGACGGGCAGGCCGGTGCGTTCGCTGACGATGTCGCGGATCGGCAGGTCCGAGAGCGGCAGGTTGACGGCGGCGACCGCGACCCCCGAGTCGTGGTCGATCGTCGCCGGAATCCCCAGGCCAACGGCAGTCACACCGGGGCGCGCTTCCCGCGCCTCTTCGACCTCGCGGACCAGCAGCTCGACCAGCTCGTCCTCGGTCTGGCCGGTCGAAGCCTCGCGCTGCTCGTAGAGCGGCTCGGTGTCGGCGAGGACCCCGACGAGCATCTTCGTGCCGCCGAGATCGACCCCGATCGTCTCGCTGCTGCTCACGAGGAACCGGAAGCTGAAAGGCGAAGGACCGACGTCATCGCCATGATTTCTAGCCTTTCATGAGTCCCGACGGCGAGCAGCGGCCCCCCGAGCCGCCCGAATACAACGTCTACCGCTCCCGCCGGGGGCTGTTTTCGCGCTTAAAAGGCGCCGATCTCTCGGGTCTGCGGGACCGTGCAAGGTTGCCTTCATGGCGCCGCCGCAAGCGCGACGAGCCGGGGATGCCGCCGCCCCAACGCGGCCGGGTCACTCCGCGGCGGGTTCTCAAATGGGTCGGCCTCGCCGCCCTCGCCTGGATCTTGATCAGCTTCATCGCCTTCGGCATTTCCGCCCAGATCCAGTCCTTCAAGCTCTCCGGCGAAGCCGGCAGGGCCCTGCACGGCAACCCCTTCCTGCTGCCGAGCGCGCAGACGATCCTCGTCCTCGGCACCGACGCGCGGCCGCCAGACACGAAGGGGACCGGCGCGCCCTCCCAGAAGTGCTTCGACCAGCAGGCCCATGGCGACAAGCCCCACGACGGCTGCGAACAGGGGCAGTTCCGCGCCGACACGCTGATGCTGATCCGCGCCGGCGGCGGCGCCTTCCGCAAACTCTCGATCCCCCGCGACACCTTCGCCGAAATCCCCGGCAACGCGCCGACGAAAATCAACGCCGCCTTCGCCTTCGGCGGCGCCGCGCTGCAGATCAAGACGATCGAACAGTTCCTCGGGATCCAGATCGACCACGTCGCGATCGTCGACTTCACCGGCTTCGAAGACCTGATCGACGCCGTCGGCGGAGTCAAGGTCAACCTCCCGCACAAGCTCTGCGCCGACATCTCCGGTGGCTCGGGCGGCGGCCAGGGCGGGATCACCCTGCACCTGAAGAAGGGCGAGAACACCCTCGACGGCGAAAAGGCGCTCGCCTACTCGCGGATCCGCGAGCTCAGCCCCTGCCCCGGCAAGGGCAAGAGCGCCTACGCCTTCCCCTACACCGACCTCCAGCGCGAGCAAGCCCAGCAGTCGGTGATCAACGGGATCAAGAGCCGCCTCACCGATCCCCTCCGCCTCCCCTACAACTTCATCCACGGTCCCTTCATCGGCTGGGACGCTCCAAAAGCCTTCGTCAGCGACATGGGCTTCTTCACGATGCCGCAGCTGATCCTCTCGGCCGCGATCGGTGGCAGCTCCGAAGCCCACGTCCTCTGCGGCTCCCCGAAGGAAGGCTGCGGCGAAGGTCCCGAAGGCTCGATCGAAGCCCCGGAGAGCGTGCGGCGCAAGGCCGTCAACCAGTTCCTCAACGGCTGAAGGACGCGATTGCTGAGTTAACCCGCCTATAGCAGGGTTAACTCAGCAATCGTCAGTCGGTCCGTTCGGCTTTGGTGCCCACCAGCGCCGAAACGATCAGGGCGGTGAAGCCGGCGGCGAGGGAGCCAGCGGTGTTCTTCAGGTCGGCGGTCGAGGAATGGCCAGTGGCCAGCACTTCGACCGCGGTCCACTCGCCGAGACCAAGAGCCACAAGAACCATCAGCGCATAGATTCTCGCTGCGCGCGTGTACCAGCGAGCTAGGTCTCGGGTTTCGGCCTCGTTGAAGTCGAGCTCCGGAGGGAACTCCGGCATCGACTGGCGGCGCGTGAAGTAACGCTGCTCGATCGCCAGCGCCAGCAGCAATACCGGCAAGATCTGGGAGACAGCTTCGAAGTACTCCTTCTGCGCGTGTCCCTCGACCAGCAGGGGGGCCAAACCATAAGCGACTACCGGCAGCAAGATCGCGCTCAGCGCCAGCAGCGTCTTACCCAGCCAGAAGAGACGCCTGGCTTGTCGCAGATTCTCCGGGATCACGCCCGCAGCGTTCCAGCCGCGGCGGATGCCCCAACCGCGCTCAGTCCGTGGTCGACGCCGCCGGCTTCGAGTCGGACTTCGACTCGCTGCCCGACCCCGACTTCGACTCCGAGGAGCCCGAGTCGCCGCTCTTCTCGCCGCCGCCCTCGGAGGAGCCACCGTTGCCGCCGCCCCGCTTCGTCCCGTAGTCGGTGTTGTGGAAGCCAGAGCCCTTGAAATGGATCGCGGGTGGGGTCAGCACCCGCGAGGCGGGGGCCCCGCACTCCTGGCACTCGCGCAGCGGCTCGTCGCTCATCTTCTGGATCACCTCGAAGACGTGGCCGTTGTCGCATTTGTACTCGTAGATCGGCATAAGGCTGCGGGATTATCGCAGCCGCTACCGTTCCCGCCATGGCAACCGAGCAGGGGACCCGCCCGACCGAGGTGACGATGGAGGAGATCGTGGCGCTGTGCAAACGGCGCGGCTTCGTCTTCCCGTCCTCTGAGATCTACGGCGGCCTCGGCTCGACCTACGACTACGGCCACTACGGCGTCCTACTCAAGAACAACGTCAAAGCCGAGTGGTGGCGGGCGATGCTGCAGGAGCGCGACGACATCGTCGCCCTCGACTCGGCGATCCTCCAGCACCCGCGCGTCTGGGAGGCCTCGGGCCACCTCGCCGGCTTCACCGACCCGCTCGTCCAGTGCCTCGGCAAGTGCAAGAGGCGCTGGCGCGAGGACCATCTGCGCGAGGCGGTCGAAGCCGAAGGCGGCGACCCGAGCGCCGAGCTGCGCTGCCCCGAGTGCGGCGGCGAGCTCTCCGAGCCGCGCCAGTTCAACCTGATGTTCGAAACCCACGTCGGCCCGGTCGCCGAGGAGGGCTCGACCGTCTACCTGCGCCCCGAGACCGCCCAGGGCATCTTCATCAACTTCAAGAACGTGCTCGGCTTCGCCCGCAAGAAGCCGCCGTTCGGGATCGCCCAGGTCGGCAAGTCCTTCCGCAACGAGATCACCCCCGGCAACTTCATCTTCCGCACCCGCGAGTTCGAGCAGATGGAGATGGAGTACTTCGTCCCGCCCGCCGAGGTCGACAAGTGGCACCAGCACTGGATGACCGAGCGCGAGCGCTGGTACACCGAGCTCGGCATCCGCCCCGACCACCTGCGGGTGCGCGCCCACGGTGAGGACGAGCTCTCCCACTACTCCTCGGCGACGAGCGACATCGAGTACCTCTTCCCGATCGGCTGGTCGGAGCTGGAGGGGATCGCCAACCGCGGCGACTTCGACCTCACCCAGCACGCCAAGTTCAGCGGCGAGAAGCTCGAGTACTTCGACCAGCAGACGAAAGAGCGCTACGTCCCCTACGTGATCGAGCCTGCCGCCGGCGCCGACCGCGCCACCCTCGCCTTCCTCGTCGACTCCTACGAGGTCGAGGAAGTGGAGGGCCGCCAGCGCACCGTCCTGCGCCTGCACCCGCGCCTGGCCCCGGTCAAGGTCGCCGTCCTCCCCCTCGTCTCCAAGGAGGGGATGCCGGAGAAGGCTCGCGAGATCTTCCAGGACCTCCGCCGCCGCCTCCCCACCGAGTTCGACGAGGGTGGCTCGATCGGCAAGCGCTACCGCCGCCAAGACGAGATCGGCACCCCCTGGGGCATCACCGTCGACCACCAGACGATGGACGACGACACCGTCACCCTCCGCGACCGCGACTCCCTAGAGCAGGTCCGCGTCCCGATCGACGGCCTCGGCGACGAGCTGGTCAAGCGCCTGGAAGCACCCTGGCGCTCGCCGAAGCTCTCTTAAAAGCTTTCTTTTGCAGCGATTTTACATTTTGCTCACTGCATTGAGTAAATTAACTCAACACAATGAGCAATCTGCCCCCACTCCGACGGGCGATCTTTTCGACCCTGGTCGACCGCCTCGCTGAGGCACCGGCGCGCCTACAGATAGTCAGCGGACCACGCCAGGTGGGCAAGACCACGGTCGTGCGCCAGGCGCTCGACGCCTGCGAACTCCCGAGCCATTACGCCAGCGCCGACGACCCGACCCTGCGCGACACGGCCTGGCTCGACCAGCAGTGGCAGGAGGGGCGGCGCCTCGCAGGCGATCACGACGGCGGCGCGGTCCTGGCGATTGACGAGGTACAGAAGGTCGACAACTGGGCGGAGGCCGTGAAGCGCCTCTGGGATGAAGATCGCGCGGCGGCAAGCTCGCTGCGCGTAGTCCTGCTCGGTTCCGCCGCGTTGCTAATCCAGCATGGCCTCAGCGAGAGCCTGACCGGGCGCTTCGAGCTGATCCGCGCCCCGCACTGGTCCTTTGGCGAGATGCGCGATGCCTTCGGCTTCAGCCTCGAACAGTTCGTCTACTTCGGCGGCTATCCGGGGGCAGCGACGCTTGTCGGCGATGAGGAGCGCTGGGCCTCTTACGTCCTCGATTCGATCGTCGAGACGACGATTTCCCGCGACCTCTTGCTGCTGACCAGGGTTGACAAGCCCGCGCTTCTGCGGAGCCTGCTCCGTCTCGTCTGCGACTACTCGAGCCAGATCGTCTCCTACCAGAAGCTGACCGGCCAGCTTCAGGACGCCGGTAACACCACCACTCTCGCGCATTACCTCGACCTGCTCGCCGGCGCTGGACTGGCAGTCGGACTCGAGAAATACTCGCCCGGCAAGGTTCGCCAACGGCGCTCCACCCCGAAGCTTCTGGCACTCAACACGGCCCTCGTCTCGGCCACCTCAGGCCGCACCTTCGTCGAGAGCCGCGAAAACCCCGAGTACTGGGGGCGGCTGGTCGAGACCGCGATCGGCGCCCATCTCTGGGCCAATCGCGATTCCCGCACCGAGTTGCTCTACTGGCGCAACCGTAGTAGGGAGGTCGACTTCGTCCTCTCTCGCGGCGATTCATTGACGACGATCGAGGTCAAGAGTGGCCGGCGGCGCGACGGCCTTCCCGGCATGACCGCCTTCGAATCCGCCCACGGGTCCGCCACTAAGCTGCTAATCGGCGGCGACGGTACCCCCCTCGACGCGTTCCTGCTTGAGAAGGACCTTGGCACTCGCCGAAGCTGGACTAAGAAGCGGAAATCCGCGCATCGCGTCGAAGCGGACGCTAGGTTCGACTGAGTCCGTCCGCCACCGATGGGAGAGACATGGCCTATGAGATGAAGATTCGCGGCACCGAGCATGAGGTGAAGGTGCGCAGCCCCTGGGCCGTGGCCCTGCTGCCGATCATCACGCTCGGCATCTACCACCTTGTGTGGTGGTACAAGATCAACAAGGAGCTGAAGGCCTACGGCGAAGCCAAGGGCTACGACCTCGGGCAGAACCCGACCAACTCGCTGCTGGCGCTGTTCCCGGGCGGGATCATCATCGTCCCGGCGCTGGTCAGCTACTGGCGCGGCACCCAGCGCGTCCAGGGAGCCTCGAAAATCGCTGGCCGCGAGCCGGTCAGCGGGTGGATCTCCCTGATCCTCTACCTGCTGCTCTCACCCGGCTTCTGGGCCTACCTGCAGGTCTCCCTCAACAACGTCTGGGAGCAGGAGGCCGAACCGCTGCCCGGCCAGGAGGCACCGCCGGCATCTGCCGACGCGATGCCGCCCCGCCTCTAAGCGAAGAACTCGAGCACGCGCGCCGCATCCGCCTCGAGCGCTGCGGCGTCGCGCTTGCTCACCTTGCCTAGGTGCTCGATCGTCACCTTGCCGCCGGCGAGGCGCCAGGTGGCGACCGCCCGGCCGTCGACCATCGCGAAGGGACGGAAGAGGCCGTTGTTGGTCACCAGGAACTCGTGCGGGCCGATGATTTCCTCGCGCGAGGTCCAGCCGAGCAGGACCGGGTCGTAGGCGCCGATCAGCCGCGGTGGCGGGATCGGCGCCGGCTCAGGCGTCTTCTTCAGCTCGAGTAGACCGTCCTCGCGTTCCACCAATTGGGACGAGATCGCTGCCAGCCCAGCGCGGGCGTCCCGTAGCGGCAGCCCAGCCCATCGGGCGAGATCACGGTCGTCGGCCGGCGCGTGCCCGACCAGGTAGCGGCGGGCGAGCTCCGCCAGCGCCGGCTCGCGATCGACCGGCGCCTGCTCCCCCAGCCAGTCGCGAACGAGGACATAGGCATGTTCTTTGCCGACCATCGGCCCCCGCACCGCGATCCCCCGCAACGTCGCCAAGAAGAGCAGGTGGACGAGCGCCTGCCCCTCGACCGGCACGCCGACTCGCTTCAGGCGCTCGCGCAGCTGCAACCGCGTCTGTGGGCCTTCGTCGACGAGCGCCGCCTCGATCGTCTGCACCCCACGCTCGGCATCCTCCTCGCTGACCCCCTCCTGGCGCAGGCGCCTAGTACTGGAGGTCAGCAGCGGCGGCGTGGTCAGCGCGTGCAGCCACCAGTAATCCTCGCTGCGCACCAGGTGCAGGGTGCCGCGGTTGAGCCAGGTGATCAGCAGCGAGCGCTCCTCGCTCAGCGCCCGATCGACGTCGGCGGCGGTGACGCCGCTAGTCCTGGCCCGCACCGCCAGCCGCGCTCCCCGCGGGTCCTGCCCCTGCACCGCCAGCAACCGCTCCGCCACCCCCTCGGCCGAGCGCAGCGGCTCGCCGGCGAGGGCCTGGGCGGTCAGTCGTTCTGGTAGCGGCGGCCGAACCACGGGCCGATGATGGCGAAAGGCGTCGGTCGCCTTCTATTCGATCGCGAGCATGTCGACGACGAAGACCAGAGTCCCTTTTTCAGGGCCGTAGGCAAGTTCCGGCGGGATGATCAGCTCCCGGCGACCGCCCACCTTCATGCCTTCGATCCCCTGTTCCCACCCCGCGATCACTCCTCCGCTTCCGAGTTCGAAGCTGAAGGGTTCGCCCCGGTCCCAGGAAGCGTCGAACTGCTTGCCGGTTTTGTAATCGACGCCGACGTACTCGACCGTCACTTCGTCTCCCGACTTGGCGCCTGGCCCCTTGCCCGTTTCCAGGTCCTTGACCACGAGCTTCTTCGGCGGCGGCCCCTTCGGGACCTCGACCTTCGGCTTGGTCTTGTTGGTGGTGGGTTTCGGCTTTGGCTTTGGCTTCGGAGCGGCGGTCGCGGCCGGGGTCGGGAACGGCGCGGGCAGCGCATGCGGCGTCGGCGCCTCGGGCTCCGGCTGGAGCAAGGCGAGGTATGCAGCCGCCGCGCCTCCCGCGCCCAGGAGGACGGTCACGGCGGCCGCCGCGATCACGAAGGACGGGCGACGCACAGAACAACAGGGTAGGAACCGACTAGGTCGGAACGGCCTGCGCGCCGGGATCGGTCGCGCGTGCCCTGATCTGGGCGATGGCGCGCTTGAGCGAGACCTGGCGCGGATCGGGCATTGTGGCGGCGCGCGCCTCCGCGATGGCGCCGGCCAGATCGGCGAGCGGCAGCACGCCGTCGAAGGTCGGCTTCGCCAGACCGTCGATGATCGCATGCCAGTCGGCGAGCCCCTGGCGGTAGGCGTCGCCA
>Ga0207656_10000115_pt1 | contig 30785 bp, 33 predicted proteins | sample KBSCornC12_FD_184297 | JGI IMG/M metagenome (GOLD analysis project Ga0207656, IMG submission 184297) | Corn rhizosphere microbial communities from Kellogg Biological Station, Michigan, USA - KBS Corn C1-2 (SPAdes) (version 2) | ecosystem: Host-associated > Plants > Roots > Rhizosphere > Soil ...
ATGGAATGAGATGGTGGAAAAAATAGGACTATACTGGCACTTTGTGGACCTTGTGTGGGTCTTTGTATTCCTGCTATTCTACTTGCTGTAAATCCAGGAACATACATCATTAAAATAATAAACTTATAAAGTCTTCCGAATGTCACACGATTATCAAGGAGCAAAAAAAATAGCCTTAAAGACCATCATAATTCTTGCGGTAGTGACCGTAGTTGAAGTTATGATTGCATTGACGGGCAAAGGATACGTTATCCAAGGATATCACGCACCAAAATTACTGATGAACTCATTGATGATCGGAATGAGCTTGTATAAAGCTTACCTGATTGTTTTTGAATTCATGCATATGAAGTATGAAGCGAAGGGCCTCAGGATGAGCGTCCTCCTTCCCGTTTGCCTGTTGATATGGGCGGTGATTGCCTTTTTATATGAAGGAAATGCCTGGAAACACAACCGGCAGGTCGTGTTGGATCGGAATAAAATCGAGCTCACCCAAACCCCGGCTAAAACGAATTAAACCAGCAAGAGGCCAACTATACTTCTTTGCTTATTTATACTTTGCGATTCGTACCCTTCTCTGTGCCGGAAAGGTCACGCTGAGTGAACCCATTATACCATGTCGCGGAAGATTACCATTACACTCATCTTATTCCTCTTTCTCTTTCCCTTTGTTTCATGGTATTATCTGAAATCCGGGTTGGAATGGAGAAAAAAAGTACAAGCCGTGATGAATGGCACCAAAGAATTTCCTGTTCTTCCGTTTTATTCACTGAAAGGGCTCCCGTTGGAGAAATCTGAGCTGGAGAATCACGTTTCATTGGTAGTCATTCTCTCTTGTGACAGTCTTGCCCAGCAGATGGAATTAGTCACTAAGTTGTATGCGGATTTTAAAGAAACTCATAAGGCCAATTACTTTTTCCTGGATACCTGTGGAATGACCTCGCTGAATCTGCCGGATACCTTGAAGCAAAATATTTATACGCTACATTGTAATGATTCTTTGCAATCCTGTATTTCCCTGTTGAAGGAATGGCCTTCAGGCAAACCATTTGCGCTGCTGGACAAGAACGGCATTATGCGCGCTTATTATGCTGCTGATAACCATGAGGAAAAGAAAACACTGGAAGAACATATGGCTATCTTGCTCCCCAGGGATTACAGTGAGAAAGTGCAGCTTAAACGAGAAGTAGGAAAAAAATAATGCAGGGTTTACTGACGGATATCCAACAGCGAAGGATAAAGATTTTGAATGTGTACGCCTGGGTTTTCACCATTGTGGTTTGGTTGTTGGTTGGCGCCATGCGGCAGGTTAAGATAAAGACTGATCTCAACCTGGATTTCCTCGCAGGGTTCAATGCACTTTGCAATACCGGTGTTGCCATAGCATTGATCGCTGCTTATTTTTTCATTAAGAGAGGAAGACAGGTAACCAATCACCGCAGGTCCATTTATATAGCCATGATCTTGTCTGCAGGGTTTCTATTATCCTATGTGGGTTACCATTTTACCCATGAAGAAGTCCCGTTTTGCAAAAATGGAGCCATACGCGTTATTTATTACCTGATTCTGTTTAGCCATATTGCGTTAGCCGGGATTAGCTTGCCATTTATCCTGATGGCCTTTATTCGGGGATATGTAGGCGATTATGTCACCCATAAAAAGATGACAAAATGGGTGTACCCGGTCTGGCTATATGTTGCCGTTACCGGACCGATCGTATATTTATTTCTGCTTCCCTGCAGGTAAATCAGCTGTAAAATCCTATTTTTGTCGTATGAAGAACATTTATCGTCTTCTGGTTATTATCAGCCTTCTCACATCAGGATTGTTTTTGACACCTGAGGTGAAAGCACAATGTCCCATGTGCAAAATCTCTGCTGAATCCAATTTGCGAAACGGTGGCACCGCGGGCCGTGGCCTCAATGCCGGAATCTTTTACATGCTGGCTCTCCCATATTCCTTAGTTGGGACAATAGGATTCCTTTGGTGGAAAAATAATCGTCGTAAAGAAGAAGACGAAGTAGAAGTTCTTCCTTAATTCCCATACTCGCTTACACTCTTACTCTCTAACTTTATCAAATGCATTGGGCTGCACCCAATGCCAAATGATTACGGCCTTTCAGGCCTTGCATTACTCTCTTACTCTCTTACTCTCTTACTTTCTCACATACAAATGCATCGGTCACCCGATGCATCTGTCAATCTAAACGAACTGAATGTATGAAACCGTCTTAAAATCTCATCGTATACCCTATACCTGCACTGATCCCATTTGATTTGATACGGATATCAGTAATGTTGTCAAGGAACATGTCATTAAGACTATGTCTGTAATTGACTTCCAGTTGAAGGGAGCCTACATCGTTAGTAGGAATACTGATCCCGGCGCTTGCTATAGCGGATACATCCCATCGGTTGTATAAATCATTGTTCAGGTTGATATCAATAGGCGGAAGTTTCCAGCTAATGATAGCATTAACAGTAGGCTGAATTTTTCCATGTAATGCATATCCTGTGGAGATGCCTGCTTTGAGATATGGCGTTACACCTGTTTTTGTAATATTATATTGAATAGCAACAGGAACTTCGAGATAATCCAACCGGGTATTCACTTTTGCTCCAACAGGTAGTTCGATTCCGAACAAATTAATATTGGCATCCTCTCGCACACCAAATCCTCTTGAGGAATATTGAGCACCGGTGACGACTGACCATTGCCTATTAAATTGTCTCTCATACACCAACCCCATATTGTATTGAGGGATTGATTTTATGTATGGATCCAGCAGGTCGAGCACCCCTAATCCATTGACCTCTATGTTGGATGAACCAACGAGAGCCGAGACACCGATTTTATTCTGTGCTTGCATGGCACCAGACATGCCGATTAATGCTAAACAGAGAAACCAACTGATTTTGCGGATTACAACATTCGTTTTCATAGCCATTATATTTAGTTGCTATGATGACGCACTTCTCCAAGCCTGGTTTCATAAGAAGGAGTTAAGAGGTTGATAAGAATGCCTTAAGAGGATTAGGCTAAGGCTGAGGCTAAGGCTAAGGAAACAAAAGTTACTAATGGAAGAAAACCAATTTGGTGAAATTTAATTTTGAAAAAATATGAATGGGTCAATGATTACCAAACTTTTTAATCAACCAAATGATGAGGGCGATTGAACCAATGATGAAAAGGGAAAACCATAATATCCCGATAAATCCTGAAGCTATACTTGCACCGGAAATAATAGTGATGAGGATACCGGTTCCCCAGCCTAAAACCCAAATCCAAAACCATTTATCTACCGGGTCACTAAAAATTCCTGCGCCATGATGCTTTGTTCTGCCGGAAGAAAACATCTTTTTGAATTTAGTCTCCAGCTGGACATAATGTTTTTCTTCCTGTTTAAGATTTCGTAGTTCCTTCCTGGCGATAGGTTTATCAGCTATATACTCACTCATGTTGATTGCTCCACCAGGATGGTCTTCTGTGTTGATACACGAATTGTTTGCTTTTAACCAATGAAGCGGCAGGAAAACAAAACATAAAAGAATGAGATGCAATTTTTTCATTCTAATCAGGGTGTTGAGTTGAGACAAATAAAAAGAAATTAAAAGTTTCAACTAAGATAAAAGAAATGCCAATAGAAGAAAGGATCATGCTGATTGTTGAGGAGGGCTCAAATAAAAAAGGCTGTCCTGGTGAGAACAGCCTTTTATTCAAGTAAATTTTTCTACTATTTGAGTACATATCTTGCCGAAAGGGCACCCCATGAATAGTAACCATCATCCCAACCACCGATACGGAAGGTAGGCATAAAGTCAAGACTCAGGTTGAAAGGTGCATCGGCAAATTTATAATCAAGTCCGATCACGCCACTTATTCCTACACCAAAACTTCCACCGTTGTCAAGGTTATTGAAGTAGAAATCATCATAAGAATAAAACTGGACACTGGCGCCACCACCATAGTACCATTGTAGACCATCTACATCAGGAAATGGTTTATGGATTTCATATAAAGCACCAAGTGCAAAATAACTGTAGATACCGGAATAGCCTCTGTAGCCTGCATAAAGTTCAAGCGCGTTGGATTCTGTCATAAACGTTTTATACGTAATGGAAACAGGATAGCCTAAGCGTAAACCTATTGCGCTCTGATAATTCTGCGCTTTCAGTTGGCTTGAAATACCGAGAATAAACAGTGTAAAGAAGAGTAAAGCAATCTTTTTCATAGTTCGATTTTTTAGTATGTTGATTTGTTGAATCTCTTGGTTTCGTCTCCTAAATATAGCGAGAATTATAATTTGTACAACTCCTTTCAAAAAATAGGATAGGCTACTTTTTATAGGTCCTTATCCCCCATGTAGCGAGACAAATCCAACCTGCCATAAAACACAGACCTCCCAAAGGTGTAACTAAGCCAATAGCACTAATATCGATGCCCGTCACGTCTTTTGTGCTAAGGATAAAAAGAGAACCTGAAAACAATATTATCCCAGCAATAAAAGACATGCCTGAGAATTTTAGCATTCGATCTCCATTCACTGTTCTTGCAAGCACACCGATCAGGACACAAGCCAGCGCATGAATAAACAAATACTGAACTCCTGTTTTTAATACCTCCATGGATTCCGGAGGAATCCTGGACTTTAAGGAATGGGCCCCGAATGCTCCGATGATTACGCCGATTGCTCCTGAAATGGCGGCAAACCCGACTAAACGACGAAAAAATTGCTCATTCATGGATATCCCAGTTTATTGGGCTTTCACCCCTTTGTATAAGAATCCGATCTACTTTTGAAAAATGACCACATCCCATGAAAGCATCCCTGGCCAGCGGGGAAGGATGTGCCGCCTCCAAAACTACATTGTTCTCAACATCAATGAGTGTTTTTTTTGACCTGGCATAATTGCCCCATAACAGAAAAATGATCCCTCTTTTTTGATCAGACAATTTTTTAATTACGGCATCTGTAAAGACATCCGATCTTACTATGTGAACCGGCTTGATTTTTTTCAACCGTAAGGATAGCATTGAGCAAGAATACGCCCTGGTCTGCCCATGAAGTGAGATCTCCATGAACAGGCACTTTCAATCCCAAATCACGGTGAAGTTCTTTGTAGATATTTTTGAGTGACGCCGGTACCGCCATTTGGCGAGGCACTGAAAAACAAAGTCCCATAGCTTGCCCAGGACCATGATAAGGATCTTGCCCTAAAATAACGACACGGACCTTTGAAAAGGGAGTTTTATCAAACGCGTTAAAGATTAGCGCACCTGGAGGATAGATGACTTTACCCAAGGCCTTTTCTTGAGAAAGAAATTGTTTGACCTGGGCGAAATAAGGTTTGGCAAATTCTTCTTTTAAAGCTTCCTTCCAACTCGGCTCCATGCGTATGGAAGAAGGATCAAGTTGAAGAAGGGGCAATTTGCTTGGATTTGAGGATAAAAAAGTGACTCCATCTGGGTTCGAACCAGAAACCTACGCTTTAGAAGAGCGTTGCTCTATCCAATTGAGCTATGGAGCCGTTGAATTAGGTCGCAAAGATAAAAACCCAACAGTACTTCCATCCTAAAGATGCTCAGTAAACTGTCGGTTAAATTTCCGGCCTTAAGTTCTTGTTTTACTTACGCGATGGTGACCGTAGTGGTTAAGATTTAGATCGGTATTCTTCCCAGGACATTGTTCTGTACAATTCCTCGTAAGCAAATTTCAATTCCTTCAAAAGTGCAGGAGCTTCTTTATAACCTGGACTGATGGAAATGCGGGCAAATTCTTTATCCAACATGACGAAGGAAGGAAATGACATTTGCCGGTCAAGGATTTCAAGCGCGAGGCTGTTGTATCCATTTCGACCGCCTTCAATCCATTTGAATTCCATGTCCCGCCAGAAAATACTCTCTTTTTGTTCGGCATTTAATTTCACCGCATAAAAATTTGCATTCATGGTCGCCACCACTGCAGAATCAGTGAAAGTGGATTGATCCATGCGTTTGCACCAACCGCACCAATCGGTATAAACATCGACGAATATTTTCTTTGGATTCTTAGCATTAGCCTCTACAGCGTCAGTCCATGACATCCATTTGATGCCCTGGCTGAACAGGTTCAAACTTAAGAGAAGGAGAAGGGTGGATAGGGTATATCTGAGAAAAGACATTTATATGCTTACTTTGTTAAGCTACAAAGATATGGATAAAGTTATTATAGGATTCGGTGGATCCAGCGGGGCCATTTATGGAAAGCTTTTGCTTGAGCGGCTCCAATCTATCCCTGGTCAATACACCGAGGTGGCTATTGTAATGAGTAAAAACGCAGCTATCAATTGGGCATTGGAATTAAGTGGACTAAACATTGAATCGTATGGTTTTAAAGTTTACGCCAATGATGATTTTTCTGCTCCATTTGCCAGTGGCTCCGCCCGGTATAACAAGATGATTATATGCCCATGTTCGATGGGAACGCTAGGCCGCATTGCGCATGGCCTTTCTGATGATTTGATGACCAGGGCAGCAGATGTGATTTTAAAGGAAAGAAGGCAGTTGATTGTGGTTCCCAGGGAAACACCTTTTAGTCTTATTCACCTGGACAATATGACTAAACTTACCCAGGCAGGAGCTATAGTTTGTCCGGCGATTCCCTCTTTTTATAATGGAGCTTCTACTATTGAACAAATATGTCTTACGGTAGTGGATCGTGTACTTGATCTTGCAGGCTTTAATATTGATTCCTTTCGATGGGGCGAGTAGAATAGGACAGAAGATAAAAGCGAACAGGGATAAATAAAAAAAATAAGGGTACAGTTTTTTGTACCCTTTATTTTTTCTCACGATGCTCTATGCCCTCTGCTTGGTAGCCCCGGCGGGGATCGAACCTGCATCAAAAGTTTAGGAAACTTCTATTCTATCCATTGAACTACGGGACCTTAATTTGGCTAACAGGCTGCAAATATAGAACTCCTCACGAACACCGTTGATGGTGGTGGAAATCATTCATAGACCATTGATTCACACCTTATTAACAGGGGAAAAAACATCCTAACTTTTTCAATATGTATTCTTGTCTTACTTTTGCCCCAGAATTATAGAAAACTAAAAATTATCTCAAAAATGAATATGCTCAAAAATCTATTTGCTGCCCTGATCATTGTAGGATCATTGGCTATGATTGCTTGCCAGGGTGACACCAAAGATGCCCGTGATAAAGCAAATGAAACTCCTGCCAGCACTGCCGGCGGTCCAATGACTTCCGGAGCAACAGGCGATCCAGCTCAACAAGCTGCTAATGCTGCTGCTGCAGAAAACGCTGTTCCAACAGGTCCTACCACTACAGTCGTTTATGAACATACCGATTTCGATTTCGGAACTGTTAAGGAAGGCGAGAAAGTGAAGCACACCTTCAAATTCAAAAACACAGGTAGTGAGCCTCTGATCATTGCAAATGCAAAAGGAAGCTGCGGATGTACTGTTCCAAAGTGGCCATCTGAACCTGTCCCTCCAGGTGCTACAAGCCAAATCGATGTTGAATTTGACAGTAAAGGCAAACCAGGCAAACAAACTAAGCGTGTAACTGTAAATGCTAATACAGTACCTGCTCAAATGTTCCTGAATATCACTGGTAATGTAGAAAAGGACCCAAATGCTCCTGCTACTCCAACTGCAACACCAGTTCCTCCAAAACATTAATATCCTATCCGTTCGGGGTTAACAAACTAAAAGCCTGCAGAGAGGAATTCTCTGCAGGCTTTTTTACTTTTAACGAATGAAGTCGTATTTCTCCCTGATCAAGTTTGCGCATACTGTTTTTGCATTGCCGTTTGCATTCTTGTCCTTCTTCCTTGGACTTAAAATGGAGAACCAGGCCTTTAGCTGGAAACTGATATTACTCATACTGGCCTGCATGATTTTTGCACGCAGCGCAGCCATGGCTTTCAATCGGTATGTAGATAGGAAAATTGATTCACAAAATTCGAGGACGAGTGTGCGTGAAATTCCAGCGGGTATCATTTCTCCAACTTCAGCTTTATGGTTTGTGATTGTGATGTCCTGTGCTTTCATTTTTACCACGTATTGGATCAACATGACCGTGTTTTTATTATCCCCGATTGCGCTACTCGTCGTATTGGGATACAGCTATACTAAAAGGTTTACCTGGCTTTGCCATTTTGTTCTTGGGCTTGGATTAGGGCTTGCCCCTGTAGGAGCCTTTCTTGCTGTGACAGGACACTTCAGTTTGCTTCCTGTCCTGTATGGTATAATGGTTATGCTTTGGGTTAGCGGTTTCGATATCCTTTACGCGCTACAGGATGAAAATTTTGATCGGGAACATCATTTGTATTCTGTTCCGGCAACCTTCGGAAAACAAAGAGCAAAAAATATTGCCATTGTTATTCACATACTCTGTGCTGCGATGTTGATTTATATTACCTTTTACCAGGCTCAGTTATTGCCCACATTCGGATGGTTACATTGGATAGGGGCCATCGGATTTATGGGACTGCTGGTGTGGCAGCATCGTTTGGTCAGGCTTTATGACCTGACTAAAATCAACCAGGCATTTTTTGAAACCAATGGGATTGCCAGTGTGCTTTTCGGATTAAGTGTGATTATTGACGTTTTATCGTAGTCTCCGATTCTGCTTGTAGCGTTGATCTTAATGATGATATAGATAAGCCATGAATTGATGCATGGATTTTGATCGATGGCTAATTTGATTTTTTAAGGTAACGGGAAGTACGGCAAATGTCTGATTAAATCCTTTCGGTATAAATACAGGATCATAACCAAATCCTCCTGTTCCCGAGGACGAGTCACTGATATCACCTTCAACTGTTCCTTTGAAAAATAGGACTTCGTCCGTAGAAGCCTGGTAGGCAATTACAGATATAAACCTGGCATTTCGGTTTTCGATTTTTTTCATTTCGTGCAATACTTTTTCAATATTGCTTTGATGATCGCCATGTGATCCGGCATACCGTGCAGATCGTACACCCGGTCTTCCGTCTAATGCATCAATTTGCAATCCGCTATCTTCTGCGAAACAGATTAATCCTGTTGCTTCATAAAGACGGGACGTTTTTGCTGCTGCATTTTCTTCAAAAGTGTCAAAGGGCTCAGGAAGTTCTTCGCTCCATCCGATATCGATCAGACTTTTAATAGCATAACCTGGTGGAAGCATCCATTTGATTTCTTCCAGTTTGTGTTGATTTGTGCTGGCGAATAATAGGGTATTAGCCATTTTGTTTTTCATTCATTTCCATAAACATCTGCATGTTTTTCCACAACTCTTTTTTTGCCGATGCATTTTTTTCTAATTCTGATATAGGTAGTGTCAAAATAAAAGAAAAGGATTCGAGGAAGCGAATACCAGGAGCTTGAAGGTCAATCCAGAGACCTAGAATAGCAGGAGATAGTCCAAAACTGATGATTAACTGACAGGAAGAACCGGATATGTCTTGAATGGAAAATTTGGGGCCCTCGATATTGCTCAAACAAGTTGTATCGCGATCGAAATCAGCTTTGACAGCTGTTGCTATCTTCTGAATTAAATCCTGTTGTGCAGGCGAAAATGCCCGATCAGAAAGAATTAATAACCATTTTTCAGAATGGGCTGTTTTGTTTTCAGCCGTTTCCGGAATGGTATAGGTGGTGAATGGCAGCATTTACCAAATTTTATTATAAACTAGTTAACACAATTAAAATAAAGATTGCTTTTAAGATATATAAAAGCCTGACTATGAGATGCAAATGTAAATGTTTACTTTTGTAGCAAATCTAAGATAATGAAGGACCTTAGCATCAGTCTCTCCCCAAAATCCCGTGTTTCAACGGTTGATTTCAACAACCTTCCATTTGGAAAGATCATCTCTGATCACATGTTTGAAATCGATTTCGATGGCAAACAATGGGTAAATCCAAGAATCACTCCTGTCGAGCGATTGAGCATTCATCCGATGAACATGGCGCTTCATTATGGCCAAAGTATTTTCGAAGGGATGAAGGCATCGAGATCCAAAGATGGAACTCCATTGTTGTTTCGTCCTGATCTACATGCTGTGCGTATGAATTCATCAGCACGCAGAATGTGCATGCCTGAAATTCCAGCCGATATTTTTGTGGACGCCATTCATGCTCTGGTGAGTGTTGACCAGGAATGGATTCCAAAAATTCCAGGTAGCGCATTATACATACGTCCACTCATGTTCGCTACAGATGAAATGGTAGGCGTGAAGTCATCGGATACATTTAAATTCCTCGTGATCTGTTTGCCCGTTGGTCCTTATTATCCAAAACCAATCAAGCTATTGGTCGAGCATCATTTCATCCGTGCAGCAGCCGGTGGAGTAGGTGAGGCCAAGACTGCAGGAAATTATGCTGCAGCCATGTATCCATCCAAACTCGCAAGAGAGAAAGGATACGACCAGGTCATTTGGCTGGATGCCATTCACCACGAATACATCCAGGAATGCGGTACGATGAATATATTCATAGTTTTCAAAGATGAAGTGGTGACTCCTGCTGCTACTGGTACCATCCTGAAGGGTATCACTCGCGATACAGCACTTAACATTATTAAGGATAAAGGCCTCAAGGTCGTGGAAAGAGAAATTTCAATCAATGAAGTTCTGGAAAGATACGAGTCTGGCGAATTGGTAGAAGTATTTGGTACAGGGACAGCAGCCTTGGTAGCTAATGTGGATGAGATCTCTTTCGATGAAACGAAAATGCATTTTACCCCCAGCCAATGGAGTTTGTCTACCGCCATTCGGGACGAAATCAATAACGTGCGGTACGGTGCGATTCCGGATACACGCGGTTGGACAGTACCAGTAAAAGACGCTGTTACAGTTACTGTATAATAAAAATCAACCCCCCTGTTTGGAAATAGCAGAGAACACTATTTTATAGTCAGCTTACAAATTTTTAATCCCCATTTTTATCTTTTGATTTAAAGCGGAATCAGTTTAATCCGATTAAGCTTTATAAAATAAAAATCCCGCCATCCTTTACAGGAGGCGGGATTTTTTATTGTCCACTGTTAGTGATGAAAAGCGATTACATCATACCGCCCATTCCACTGCCGCCGTGCATATGTCCACCTGCTCCGCCACCTGCATTTTCTTCTTTCTTGTCATTGATCACACACTCGGTTGTGAGGATCATGCCGGCGATTGAAGCTGCATTTTCGAGAGCAATACGGGTTACTTTAGTCGGATCGATGACTCCGGATTTCTTGAGGTCTTCAAATTGATCAGTACGGGCATTATAGCCTGTGCTTCCTTTTGATTTGATTACTTCCTGAAGAACTACAGAACCTTCAACACCAGCATTCTCTGCAATCGTACGGAGAGGAGCTTCAAGTGCTTTCTTAACTATTTGAATCCCGATGGTTTCATCTTCGTTGGCACCTTTCAGGTTGTCAAGTGATTTCATAGCTCTTACTAATGCTACTCCACCACCTGTTACGATTCCTTCTTCAACAGCAGCTCTTGTTGCACTGAGAGCATCGTCTACACGGGCTTTCTTTTCTTTCATCTCAACTTCTGTTGGTGCACCGACATAAAGAACAGCAACACCGCCAGCCAATTTAGCCAGACGCTCTTGTAGTTTTTCCTTATCGTAATCAGAAGTGGTTGTTTCAATTTGTTGTTTAATCTGATTGATACGGGCTGTGATCATGTCCTGACCACCTTTTCCACTCACGATCGTAGTATTGTCCTTATCCACTGTGATCTTGTCACAACGACCCAGGTGTTCTAATTCTACACTTTCGAGTTTGTATCCTTTCTCTTCGCTGATGACAGTACCACCTGTGAGGATAGCGATGTCTTCCAGCATTGCCTTTCTGCGATCACCAAAACCTGGAGCTTTCACAGCAACAATTTTCAGTTGTGCACGAAGACGGTTTACCACCAATACCCCAAGTGCCTGGCTTTCCACATCTTCTGCGATAATAAGAAGAGGCCTGCCCGCCTGGATGACTTTTTCAAGGACAGGAACGATCTCCTGAAGGTTAGATATTTTCTTATCGTAGATGAGGATGTAAGGGTCTTCATAATCAGCCTCCATTGTTTCTGCATTCGTCACGAAATATGGAGACAGGTAGCCACGGTCAAATTGCATTCCGCGAACTTCTTCAACATAAGTTTCTGTGCCTTTTGCTTCTTCAACAGTGATAACACCATCCTTGGTCACCCGTTTCATGGCATCCGCAATAAGGGTGCCTATTTCATCATCGTTATTAGCCGAGATTGAACCTACCTGCTTGATTTTCTCATAATCGTTACCGATTACTTCTGATTGTTGTTTGAGGTCTTCAATTACAGCTTTAGTAGCCTTGTCTATTCCTCGCTTCAGATCCATTGGATTAGCACCGGCGACAACGTTCTTCATTCCTGCGGCAACCATCGCTTGCGCAAGAACAGTTGCAGTAGTTGTACCATCACCAGCAATATCAGCCGTTTTTGAAGCTACTTCTTTAACTAACTGCGCGCCCATGTTGGCCACCGGATCATCGAGTTCTATATCTTTTGCGACTGTGACACCATCTTTAGTAATAGTTGGTGCACCAAAACTTTTTTGAAGGATTACATTCCGACCTTTTGGTCCAAGGGTCACCTTAACCGCATTGCTCAAGGCGTCAACACCTTGCTTGAGTTTTTCACGGGCTTCTGAATTAAAGCTAATTTCTTTAGCCATTTTTATTTGATTTTATCTGTGTTAAAAGGAATACTGTTTACTACTGTCGGAGATCTTGGGATTAGGACAAAACAACCAGGACGTCATCTTCGCGCATGATCAGGTAATCCACCCCATCATAGGTTAATTCCTGGCCTGAATATTTACCGTATAGCACGATATCCCCGACCTGGATGGTCATGAGGTTGCCTTCTTTGCCTGGTCCTACGGCTACCACTTCACCACGTTGTGGCTTTTCTTTTGCCGTATCCGGAATAATAATGCCCCCTTTGGTTTTCTCTTCTGCAGGAGCGGGTTTGACAACGATACGGTCATTGATCGGTTTAAGTTTCATAGAATTTATTGATTTTGCTATTGAGGATTTGAATTTAGACGTTGACTAACATGCGACCCTTATCATAAGTTGTGCCATTGGACTATAACCTGACAATATTTCAGACTTATAAGGAGCTGTATGGTCTTCGGACAGACGCATCATTTTTGAATACTTAATTGCTGCCATTGTGGCAACACAGTGGGGAATGATGGCAGAGGCTCTTTTAAGATTTGATTGCTGAAAGTGGAGATGGAGTAAGTGCCTTATTTGACGAAAAAGCTGGCAAAAATGCACAGTCCGAATAAGGCTGCAGCGAGTCCCCAGGTCAGTTTTTCAATAAAATCTACCGACCGGGCAGCCCCGAACATCTGGTTGGCGCTTTGACCGCCAAAAGTGCTGTCTACACCGCCTCCCTTGGGGTTCTGGATGAGGATCACAAACATTAAAAGCACGCCAATCAGAGCGATAAGAATGGTGATAAACTTGAGCATATGAAAGAGAGTATTGCGAACGAGGTTATGGTTACTGTAGGGCTTCTATTTTGGCTGCAAAGAAACGACTTTTTTCCGGAAATTTTTCCATCAACTGGGTATACATGGCGATGGCCTGGTCCTTATACCCTTGAGCCGCCAGTAAGTCGGCGAAGGTCTCCGAAATGCCCTCCCCGGCATGCCTGCTCCCTTGATGGAAGGCGAAATCATCTTCATAAGGATGGACATATTCAGAGCCTGTAAGTCCCTTTAGCCAATGTGTAAAAGGTGACAAAGAAGGTTCAGGTGTAGCTGCCGGAATCTTAAGCTTTTCATCTGATCTTTTTTTCTCCTCCTTGTCCATCTTTTCCGCCACTTTTCTTATCCGCTTACCGGCTTTGAGAACAGCTTTGTCCTTCTTTTTCTTTTCCTTTTTAGCGGCTATATCCAATTCTTCAGATTCCGGAAGATCAATATGTTCTTCTGTGAAAACTGGGGCCAGCGGAGTATCGGATTCCGGAGTTTCATGAATCAATTCGGCTTCATTTTCCGGTACAGATTGTTGTTTGATTTCTTTTAATTCATGCTCAGGAAGTTCCGCAGCATTGGATTCTCCATGCAGATCTGAATTCCAATGTTCAAGAGTGTTCAACTTGATTTCGGCATTTACAATATGCTCATCAATCGATTTTAGAGGATCAACTGAACTTAAGGAAAAGGAATGTAAATCGTTTGTCCACAAGGCATCGTTCCCGATTTCCGGATGAAGAGCTTCTTCCAGGCCAGGCTTTCGGGCATCGTTTTTTTGTGGTTCCTTCATTCGGCAGTCTTACCAATTATTAAAAGCCTGGTTGAAAGTATCTTCCAGGATTTGCTTAAAGATAGTTTCGATCAATTCATCTTGTACCTCCAGCAAATTCTGATCCGTAGGAAAATCTTCGAAATGGGAAAAGGTTTTGGTCCAATGATCTTTGGCATCCTTGTGATTGGTATATTCAATATTTACACCTATAGTAAGCCTGTTGAAAGCAGTCTGCTCATTGGGTTGAGGCGCAATCGGAGCAACAATAAAACTTTGAATTGTTCCTTCGAATTCGATGTCTGCATCTCCATCTGTGTACTTAAGCCTGGATTCTCTTGAGATTTTATCCTTTAGTGCTTCTGCAAATGTTTGGTTGATAGTTGCGGGCGCATTATAAGCCGCAACTTTGAATTGTCCCACATAATAAGTGCTGACATCCTGGTTGATACCATAACTTTTAAGAGTGTAACATGACCCCAATGTGAGGCAAGCGAATAAGCTCCCCACCAGGATTAATAATAAAGAACGGCTACATATCATACTGTTTGATTTTCCTGTACAAGGTCCGTTCTGAAATCCCAAGTTCAAGAGCCGCTTCTTTTCTCCTGCCACCATGCCGTTTCAATGATTTTTTGATCATATCCTTTTCCATGTCTTCAAGAGCAAGAGATTCATCTACCAATTCGGTCTTATCATATTTCTTGTCTTCCAGTAGTATAGGACCCTGGTCAGTATGAGCACCTGGATAAACTTCGGGGATGTTTGACATCGGCCAACTTTCGGCTGAATGAAAATCCGGGGAAGGATTATTGTATGAACGCAATTGAGCAGGATCAGGAACGCGAAGGTTGTTGCCTCGAATCAATTCGAAAACCAATTGTTTCAAATCATAAAGGTCTCCCTTCATGTCAAACAATAGTTTGTATAGAATTTCTCTTTCCTGCAGGCCATCAGTTGATTTGGTCAGGGCAGGAAGATTTGTTTTTGAAAGATGTGGAGCAATCTGCAAAAGCGTTTCAGCATCAATCATTTTATCCTCAGCCAGAACACTGAGTTGTTCAATGAGATTTTTAAGCTCACGGATATTCCCGGGCCATGGATATTTCAGCAGTATATTTTTTGCTTGCTCATCCAGGTGGATAGGGTCGGCATGATAAGTTTCCCCGAAATCAACAGCAAACCTTCGAATCAAAATCGGTATATCTTCCAGCCTCTCTTTTAAGCTTGGAATGTGGATGGGTACGGTATTTAAGCGGTAGAAAAGATCTTCCCTGAATTTACCTTTTCGAATTTGATCCATCAAATCCACATTGCTGGCGGCAATCACTCGCACATCTGTCTTTTGAGATTGCGAGGATCCCACTTTTATAAATTCACCGGATTCGAGTATTCGCAATAAATAAGACTGCGTATCCAGTGGCATTTCGCCGACTTCATCCAGAAAAATTGTTCCGCCGTCTACAGTTTCGAAATATCCTTTTCGATCACCGGTGGCTCCAGTGAAAGAACCTTTCTCGTGACCAAACAATTCTGAATTGATGGTGCCTGGCGGAATTGCACCACAATTGACAGCGATGAATTTGTTATGCTTCCTATTGCTGAGATTATGAATGATTTGGCTGAAGACTTCCTTACCAACACCACTTTCTCCCGTAATTAATACAGTGAGGTCGGTAGCAGCAACACGGGCAGCGGTATTCAGTGCACGGTCGTAGATCTCTGATCTGCCGACCAGTCCAAATCGTTGTTTGATGGAAGCTGCATTCATGTATTGTAAAGAAAACGTTTAAACTATGCGGCCAATTAAAGTGGCACTGGTTGATGAATCAATAAGAACATTTACATAGTCACCAGGTTTAAAGCCAGCCTTTTTTTCAAAGACCACCATTTTATTCTGGGTGTTCCTTCCCTTAAATTCATCAGTGGATTTTCGTGAGTTGCCTTCAATCAGCACCTTGAAAATTTTTCCTTCATCACGGACATTATGATTTCGGGAAATTGAATTCTGAAGCGAAATGATTTCGCTCAGCCTGGATTTTTTTGTGTCCTCGTCAATATCGTCTTTGTATTTGCGGGCCGCCAAAGTTCCGGGTCGTTCAGAATACATAAACATGTAACTCATGCTATAATCTGCCCAGGCAATCATGGATAATGTATCCTGATGGTCGGCTTCGGATTCTGTGCAAAAACCTGTGATGATGTCTGATGAAATGGTACAGTCAGGAACAATTTGTCGAATTGCTTCAATGCGATTGATATACCACTCCCGGTCATACGTTCTGTTCATTAAAGAAAGAATCCGTGTACTGCCTGATTGAACCGGCAAGTGTATGTATTTACAGATGTTGTCGTACTTGGCCATGACGTGCAAGACATCATCGGTCATATCTTTTGGATGAGAAGTGCTGAACCGGATGCGCAGATCAGGATGAACATCACTCACCAATTCAAGTAATCGAGCAAACGTGTAATTTTCTTTGGTTTCAGGATGTTGCCATTTGTATGAATCTACATTCTGGCCGAGGAGGGTGACTTCGCGATAACCTTTTCCAAATAAATGTTCAGCTTCTGAAACGATTGTAAAGGGATCGCGGGATCGTTCACGGCCGCGGGTAAAGGGCACAACGCAAAAAGAGCACATATTGTCGCAGCCCCGCATTATGGAGATGAAGGCAGTCACGCCATTGCTTTCCAATCTAACCGGGCTGATATCAGCGTAGGTCTCTTCTTTGGACAAATAGACATTGATGCCTTTATCGCCATCCTCGACCTGCTGAAGAAGGCGAGGCAGGTCCCGATAAGCATCGGGTCCGACCACCAGATCAACAAGTTTCTCTTCTTCGAGTAATGATTTCTTCAAGCGCTCAGCCATGCAACCCAGGATACCCACCATGCTTCCAGGTTTGGACAACTTTATTTTATCAATGGTCCTTAAGCGCTTGCGAACGGTCTCTTCGGCTTTTTCCCGGATAGAGCATGTATTCAGCAGGATCAGATCAGCTTGCTCAACATCGGGGGTAGGAGAGTATCCACATCCGGAAAGGATGGATGCTACGATTTCACTATCGCTGAAATTCATTTGACACCCATAGCTTTCTATATAAAATCGCTTTAGGTTGAGATGGTCATTGATCTCATTATCAATCGAATAGAATGGTTCACCCTGACGGGTTTCATCAATCATTTTCGGTAGAATGTCAGTATGGCTCATAGCAGAAAAAGAAAGCAAAGATAGGGGAAAATCTGCCATTTTGGCACGGATAGAATAGTACTCTATGGGAATTTGCCCTGCTGTCTCCTTTTGGATATCTGCCTGAAAATGTGGTATTTTCGAGTGATAAAATCCGCAAATGATGAGTATTGAAACGATGAAACAATCCCAGCTGTACATCGAACTTGAGTATGAATATGGAGCTCATAATTATCATCCTTTGCCGGTAGTACTCTCGAAAGGAGAGGGTGTTTTTGTTTGGGATGTTGAGGGAAAACGGTATTATGATTTTCTATCAGCTTATAGTGCGGTCAACCAAGGGCACTGCCATCCAAGATTGGTCAAAGCACTTAAAGACCAGGCGGATCAACTGACACTGACTTCAAGAGCTTTTTACAATGATAAGTTGGGGCCTTTCGAAAAATACATTACTTCCTATTTTGATTATGACAAGGTCTTACTGGCCAATTCGGGAGTCGAGGCTGTGGAGACCGCAATAAAATTATGCCGAAGATGGGCTTATGATAAGAAGGGTTTAATTGATCAGACAGCTAAAATCATTTTTGTATCGGGCAATTTTCATGGGAGAACATTGGGTGTAATTTCTGCTTCAACTGATCCTTCTAGTACAGGTGGCTTTGGACCATATATGCCTGGTTATGTTATCGTACCATACAATGATAAAGATGCAATGCGTGAAGCGCTTGAGGATCCTCACGTTGCCGGTGTTTTAATCGAACCAATTCAAGGTGAAGCAGGGGTAGTTGTTCCAACGGATGATTATCTCCCATTCATTCAATCGATATGCAAGGCTAAAAATGTATTGCTTATAGCAGATGAAGTGCAGACAGGTATAGGAAGAACTGGTAAACTGCTGGCTACTTGTGGTAATTGTACCTGCGATGGATTCTGTGAAAATAAACCAGAGGTAAAACCGGATATCCTTATCCTTGGAAAAGCATTAGCGGGAGGAATAATTCCGGTGTCGGCTGTTTTAGCTAATGATGAGATCATGTTGTGCATTAAGCCTGGTGAACATGGATCAACCTACGGAGGAAATCCACTCGCTTGTGCTGTGGCCATGGAAGCTCTCGAAGTGATAAAAGATGAGCGACTTGATCGTAATGCTGAACTACTTGGTAAGATATTCAGGGAGCGAATGCAATTGATCATTGAAAAATATCCGCTAGTGCTTTTGGTTCGCGGAAAAGGATTACTCAATGCGATTGTATTGGATGACGAAGAGGAAGGTCACCTGGCCTGGAATATTTGTTTAAAATTGGCAGAGAATGGTTTGTTAGCAAAACCCACGCACGGGAATATCATTCGGTTTGCTCCTCCATTAGTGATGACAGAGGATCAATTGCATGAATGTTGTGATATTATTGAAAAGACTATAGCTGATTTCTAAAAAAGAAAGGCTAGCTCAATCGAATCATCTGATCAATATCCATGACCTGCTCGATTACTGCTCTTTGTCCATCGTTATGGATGACATAATCGGACAGCGGGATTTTCATTTCATCTGTCCATTGATGTTGCATACGCTCTTCTACTAAATTCCTGGTTATTCTATCACGGGCCATTACCCTTTCAATCCTGATTTCAGAAGGGGCAACAACCAGGATAATAGCGTCCAGGTCTGCTGTTAAATTTTCTTCAAATAGAATTGCACTTTCCTTAATGACATAAGGGGCAGTAAGACGGTCACCTGAATTTGCCCAATGCAAAGCATCGGCTTTAACGGCAGGATGCACAATGGAATTTAATTGTTGCAAAAGATTCTTGTCATTAAAAACTTTATCTGCTATCCATTTTCTGTTGATCTCATCATTGACATAGGCTTGTGGACCCAGCAGCTGTATTATGTTTTTTCTTAGCTCAGCATTCGAATTCATCAAATCTTTAGCCATGGAATCGGATTCATAAACCGGTATTCCTAATGTTTTGAAGATATCGGCGACTGTTGATTTCCCAGATCCTATTCCTCCGGTGAGCCCGATGAGTTTCATGTGTACAAAGGTGCGAAGCGTAATGGAATGCGTTGAAAAAAGAATTAGTGTACTTTAATATTAAAGTAATTTTACATTCATTATTTATTGAAAATCAGATATATAAATGACAATTTACCGAATGAGCCCATTATTCAAATGACTAGCTCTTCCTTCAGGTCGGCTATGTCAATTTCGAGATATCGGCAATAAGCATCCAGCGTATCAAAATCACGATGGCTGAATTCATTCAACATCTTCATGAGATCCTCATTTGCTGTAGAGCTGCGAAATCCTATTTTTAGTTTTGCGGTTTCATTAAACAATTCCTCCAACAACGGCACGCCGGCCTGCAATACATGATTTTTAAAAGAGGGAAGTAGGTCGTATTTCAATTCTATTTGATAAGCAGCATAAACCGATTGCTCAATAATCTTTGCATGGCCTATAGCCTCAGCAGTGCTGGATTTGTAGGCTTCAATTAAACCGGGTATTCCCAATTTGGTGCCTCCAAAATATCGTACAACAACCACTACAACATTGGTCAGTTGGTTCTTAATTAATTGTCCAAGAATAGGCTTCCCGGCAGAGCCGGACGGTTCGCCATCATCATTCGATCGTTCGATGGACGCATCAGGCCCTAATCGAAGTGCCGAGCAAAAATGTCTTGCTTTAGGATGTGATTTTTTAAGGGTATTGAGAAAAGCCTGGCCTTCCACTTCACTGGTCACCGGAATAAGATAAGCCAGGAACTTGCTTCCTTTATCCATGAAGTACCCTTCAGCAGGCCCTTCTATTGTGAGAAATTGATCAACCAATCCGGAATCTATTGAATAAACGTTAACAAGTCAAATATAAATTTTTGATAATCTTTGTCTTCACAACCAACGTTGAAATCTCTTCATGACCGTTACCCAATGTTCATTTCCAAAATCACCCTGCAGTGGAACGTAGCCTGAATCAATATGATGCGGTCATCAACCGGTGCAAAGAGATTTTCCTTCGGAAAAACAAGGACTATGGTACTGCATGGCGGGTACTGCGATTGCCATCCCTCACTGATCAAATCTATATTAAAGCTTCCAGGATCAGGACATTCGAAGAACAAGGGGTTCAAAAAGTTAATGAAGGTATAGAAGGGGAATACATTGGGATCATTAATTATGGTCTCATGGCGCTGATTCAACATCATCTAGCTGATGATGATCGCCAGGATATTCCGGAGGATGAAGTGAGTCATCTCTATGACAGCTACCTCAAAAAAACGCGGGATCTTTTTAAAGATAAAAATCATGATTACGGTGAGATTTGGCGGGATATGCGGATTAGCAGTTATACCGATCTCATCCTGATGAAAATATTGCGCATTAAACAAATAGAGGACAACCAGGGTTTAGTCCTTGCCTCTGAAGGAGTGGATGCCAATTACATGGATATCATCAATTATTGTGTCTTTGCCTTAATTCGATTGGAAGAATAATCAACGATATGAAATTTATCACCCTGCTTCTCTACATTGCTCTCGTCGCGGCTGTATTAACCGGTATCGTCGGATTGATTAAAAAGGGACATAAGTCCTGGCTGATGACCTTCCTTCAGAATTTTACAGGCGTATTGTTTATAGTCTCTGGCTTTGTCAAAGCAGTTGACCCTATGGGCACTGCATTTAAGATGGAGCAGTATTTCACAGAATTTCAATACACGCTTGCGGATACCAGTTTCAAATTCCTGGCACCGATTTTTCCTTTACTGAGTAGCATCTCTTTACTTTTTTCAATTTTCATGATTGTATTGGAGATCGTGGTAGGCGTGATGTTGATATTGGGTCATCGATCGAAATTGACGAGTTGGATATTCCTGCTGCTTATCCTCTTCTTTACTGTGCTCACAGGATTCACATTCCTTACAGGATATGTTCCGAGTGATGCTAACTTTTTCGATTTCTCAAAATGGGGTCCATATACACTCACCAATATGAGAGTCACCGATTGTGGATGCTTTGGTGATTTCATAAAACTCGTTCCTAAGATTTCTTTCTTCAAAGATCTTGGATTGCTCATTCCTGCTTTTTATTTCATATTCCGTCACAAGGATATGAACCAGCTTTTTTCTCTAAAAACGAGAAAAATTATTGTTTGGGTGGTCACGGGTTTAGTACTTCTGTTTTGTGTTCGTAATTCTATGTGGGATCTGCCGGTTATTGATTTCCGTCCGTTTAAAGTTGGAACCGATCTCTATCAAAAGAAAACTGCTGAAGAAGCAGCCATGGCTTCCGTGAAAATCACAGCGTGGAAACTAAAAAATAAAAAGACTGGTGAATCCATTGAGCTGCCTAATGCAGAATACATGGGTAACCTTTCTAAATATCCAAAAGAAGACTGGTCGGTAGTTGATCAGGTTAAATCTAAACCTGCGATTGAATCCACTAAAGTGAGTGAGTTTTCAGTGAATAGCCTCGATGGTTTTGATGTATCGGAGGATATTCTGACGGACACGAATGATGTATTTATGATTGTGGCTTATAAGCTTAAAGGCGAAGATGGTAAGGAACAGATCATGGTGCCCGATACACTTTGGAAAACAGACACCATCAAAACTGCTGGCGATAGTACAAAAGTGGTTAAATCGATAGGGGAGATTACTAGCAAAAAGAAAGTTGTAGAAACCTATTCATGGGACAAGCATTACCTGGAATATTATTCAGAGAAAGTGAATCCGTTAATGGACAATGTCATGAAACAAGGAGCCAAAGTATATGCGATAGCCGGTGGGGCAGGAGAAGAAAAATTAAAAGCTTTCAAGCAGGCTGCCGGAGGGGGCTATGAGTGGTATGAAGCGGATGATATCCTCCTGAAGACTATCATCAGGTCTAATCCGGGTGTAGTTCATCTTAAAGGTGGGAAAGTCCTGGAAATGTGGCATATCTGTCACCTCCCGAAGGAATTGAAATTGAAATAGGGTAGAATAGATATAATGCGATAAAATATAGGACTTTTATTCATGTGTCTCTTGAGGTGTGACAAAAAGCATTTATTTTTGCATGAATGTTCGTTGAATTAATCTGAGGTAGATTCCCATATGGTAAGCAGGAGAAGTATTCGGGTCAAAGTCATGCAGTTGTTGTATTCGCTTGATCGCGACCCGGGAGTAACCCAGAAGGAGATCTTGCAGCGCTATACCCAGGCGGTAGATCTGGCCTACGAAAGCCTGCTGTTTAATCTCTACCTCATGTTGGAAATCACCCATTGGGCTGTAGTCGACCGGGATGCCAGGCACGCAAAACACCGGCCCGAGCCCGATGATCCACTTTGGAATGCGAAGCTTTATGAAAATGAGCTCATCCAAAGCCTGGTCCAAAACAAAGCCTTACGTACCTATTTCGATAAGCGGAACTTCAAGTCCAAGGTTGACCAGGAATTGATCCAGAAGATGTATAACTCCTTTTCTAAACTACCGGAGTATAGAAGTTATGTGTTTGGTGATATTGATGAAGCCGGTCACCGTGAATATTTACTGGATATCTATCGTGACCTTCGAAAGAATGATCTCTTTGAAGAAATGGTGGATGATCAATATCCTTTCTGGCAAGAGGACAAATCTCTCGTCATAGGAGCCTTAAAGAAAATTTTCAAACAACTTCCCAGCCCTAACGAGAAATTTTACGAAGAATATCTTCCCGACAAGGATACCGTGATTGACTTTGGACAGCGCCTGATCGGGTTGACCATGGAACAGGCTGAGGAACTTGAAAAGTTGATTGAACCCACACTCAAGAATTGGGATATGGAGCGTCTTGCTGTGCTCGATGTCATCCTCATCAAGATGGCCCTGGTGGAATTTCTTTATTTCCCAACTATCCCGACCAAAGTTACTTTGGACGAATATGTTGATGTTTCGAAAGAATATAGTACGCCGAAGAGTAAAGATTTTGTCAATGGAATTTTAGATCGCCTGATGAAATCACTTAGCGAGGAAGGAAAAATAAAGAAGGAAGGCAGGGGCTTGCTGGAAGAATAATGATGTTGGATAGCCTGATGCATTCTGATAACGCAAATTATTTACTTCACATAGTATAACCCTGATGCAGGAAAAGGTACTCATCCTTGATTTTGGTGCACAATACACGCAGTTAATCGCCAGGCGGGTGCGCGAATTGGAAATTTATTGTGAGATTCTTCCATATTCTGCTTTGCCTGAATTACCACCATCGGATGTTAAAGCATTAATTCTTTCAGGCAGTCCCTTTTCTGTACGGGATAGCAATGCATTGCGGCCCAACCTTGATCCGTGGATTGGAAAAGTTCCGATGCTGGGAATTTGTTATGGCGCACAATTAATTGCTGATACTTATGGTGGTAGTGTTGGCCGTTCTGAGAAACGTGAATATGGTAAAGCTCATCTTAATATCCTGGCTCCCGAGCATCCGCTGTTGAAAGATATTCCTTCAGGATCCCAGGTATGGATGTCTCATGGTGATAGCATTCTCGAATTACCAAAAGGATTTGAGTTACTCGCTAAAACAGAAAGTATTCCTGTCGCTGCATATGCGAGTCGTAAAGAGCAGTATGCACAGATGGTTTGTTGTGTGCAATTCCACCCTGAGGTTACCCATTCAATTGATGGGCACCGGATTCTGTATAATTTTCTAAGAGGCATTGCCGGATTGAAGGAAAAATGGACGCCTCAGTTATTTATTGAAGAAACTGTCGATCAGATTCGCAGACAAACGGACGGTGAAGATGTGTTGATGGCTTTATCTGGTGGAGTAGATAGCACTGTTGGTGCCATGCTTCTTCACAAGGCGATAGGAGATAAACTGCATTGTTTTTTTGTAGACAATGGATTGTTACGTAAAAATGAATTTCAATCTGTGTTGGATCGCTATGCGCAGATGGGACTCAAGGTAGATGGCGTCGATGCTAAAGAACGATTCTATTCACAACTGAAAGGAGTAACAGATCCTGAACAAAAGAGAAAGATTATAGGTCGGGTCTTTATAGAAGTGTTTGAACAAGAAGCGGCCTTATTTCCAAAAGTGAAATGGCTGGGACAAGGAACGATTTACCCGGACGTAATTGAATCGATTTCCGTGCATGGCCCTTCAGTTACGATTAAGTCTCATCATAACGTCGGCGGATTGCCAGAAAAGCTAAAGCTTAAAATCGTGGAGCCTCTTCGGATGTTGTTTAAAGATGAAGTCCGTAAAGTGGGTGCCGCATTGAATATTCCGGGAGAAATTCTCAATCGCCATCCTTTCCCCGGCCCGGGATTAGGGATCAGGATTTTAGGTGATGTCACACCAGAAAAAGTCAATACTTTGCAGGAAGCAGATGCTATTTATACAGATCTGCTAAGGAAACATGGATGGTATGATAAAATCTGGCAATCCGGTGCAATACTGCTCCCTGTGCAAACCGTTGGTGTGATGGGTGATGAGCGGAGTTATGAGAATGCGATAGCTTTGCGTGCCGTAAATTCATTGGATGGTATGACCGCAGAATGGAGCCATCTTCCGCATGAATTATTAGCCGAAATATCAAGTGAGATTATCAATAAAGTCAAAGGCATCAACAGGGTCGTATATGACATCAGCACCAAACCACCTGCTACGATTGAGTGGGAATAAGTCTATCCTGGTTTGGATTTTTCTGTTGTCCCTGGCTGCATGCGCCGGCCCCAAACACGCAACGCATAAACCGCCTTCAGTAGAGCATCCCACACCTGCCAAGGAAGATCAAGTGAAAGTTTATGATCCTGTAACCGGAACGTATGTCATGGTTCCGAAGAGCAGTGTGAAAGTCGATACGGTCAAATGGACAACCGATACTAAATCACCTATCATTACCGATAAGGTTACGGAACCAGAAAAGCCGAATAAGAACACTAGTTTTCAACTTTCTTTGCTCATGCCATTTTCCTGGACAAGCGATGATAATGCTGATGTTTTTGATGGAAAAATAAATCGCTTCCTCCAGTACTATGGAGGTGTCCAACTGGCGATGAGCGAAGTAGATTCAATAGGTTATAAAATTTCATTGCATGCCTACGATGTTGATGGATCGCTATCACAAACCCAATCCGTATTGAATGATCCGTCTTTGAAAAACTCAGATGTCATTATGGGTCCGTATGACAAAGAGGAGATTGAATCTGTTGCATCGTATGGATTAAAACATGAAAAATTTGTGGTTTCACCCTGGCTGCCTGCATTCAATGTCACGGAAGAAAATCCATTTTTCATCCAGGTGAATCCAGGCCTGGGTACTCATGCAGAAGCAATTACTGCTTTCATTGCCTCTAACTGGCCGGCTAAAAAAGTTTTTCTTGTAGCCCGGGACAATACAACGGAGATCAACCGGCTGAATTTATTTAAGAAAAACAATCACCTGAATACAGAAGATTTGATCATTAAAGATGATAGCCCGGAATTAGCCAGGACTGATCTTCAAAAATTATTGAGTGACGATGGCACAATTTTTATTTTACCATATTACTCAAAAGCGGATGAGAGTTTTGTCAATTCCTTCTTACGAAAGTTGCATGCGGACAAAGAGTTAAAGGATGTCATGGTGTTTGGCCTGCCGCAATGGCTGAGTTATTCCAATCTCAATCCTAATTATCTGGAAAGCTTGTCGGTCCACATCAGTGTCTCTACGTTTATCGATCCGGATCATCCTGAATATGATACGTTTAAAAAAAATTATTTTGATCGATATCATGTGATACCGGATTTACAGGCCTTCCTGGGATATGATTTGATTAAATGGCTGTCCAATGTTTTGGTGAAATCCGGAAAAGATGGCCTGATAGGGCCCTCCTCACTCTGGCCTTCAGGGATTGCATCGGGCTTTGATATTAAACCCGTGTATAAGAACAACGCGTCTACATCGACCAGTGAAATGAAGACCCCGCTTTATTATGAAAATTCGCGGATCAGGATATTAAAATATGAAGGCCAGGATTTTCACCTGGTCAATTAATTAATGAAGTTGGGCCAATGCATTTGCAATGCGAGTGACTGCCTCTTCAATTTTTGCTTCTGAGGTTGCATAAGATATACGAATACAACTTTCATTTCCAAAAGCTCCACCGGAAACCGTGCTGACCTGTGCGGCAGAAAGCAGATAGAGACTTAGATCATCAGCATCGCGGATCAAATAACCAGAAGTTGATGTTTTTCCAAAATAAGCTGATACATCAGGGAAAATATAAAACGCACCATCTGGCCTGTTGACCATCAATAATGGAATTTGCTCCAGCCTGGAAATAATCAATTCTCTTCTTCTCTTGAAGGCTTTTACCATTTCAAGTGTTGGAGTGAGATCACCATCCAAAGCAGCTGCGGCAGCTTTTTGTCCAAAAGAAGTTGCGCCACTGGTGACCTGACCCTGAATTTTAGTGCAAGCTTCTGCAATCCAGGCGGGACCTGCAATATAGCCAAGCCGCCATCCGGTCATTGCAAATGCTTTTGACATTCCATTGACGATAATCGTACGATCACGCATTCCTTCTATTTCTGCAATAGATCTGTGTCTTGAAGTAAAATTGATATGCTCATAAATCTCATCCGATACCACAAGCACATGCTCATATGCTCGAAGTTTGTCTGCTATAGCTTGAAGTTCATCAAATGTGAATACAGAGCCACTGGGATTGCAAGGAGAAGAATAAAGAATAAATTTTGTGCGGTCGGTAATTAATGATTCGATTTGTTCGGGTGTGCATTTAAAATCATGTTCAATATCGGATTGTGCGATCACCGGAACACCACCTGCCATCTTAATAATCTCATAATACGATACCCAATATGGTGCAGGTAATATGACTTCATCACCAGGATCGAGTAGCGACATGCAGAGATTGTAAACACTTTGTTTTGCTCCATTCGAAACTACAATCTGATTGACCGTGTATTGAAGATTATTTTCACGGGCTAGCTTGCGGACAATCGCTTCACGTAATTCAAGTAAACCATTGACGGGGGTGTATTTCGTGTACCCATCGTCGAGTGCTTTCTTGGCTGCATCTTTTATATGAACAGGAGTGTCAAAATCAGGTTCCCCGAGACTCATGTCAATCACATCTTTTCCCTGGGCCTTGAGTTCCCTTGCCATTTTGGCCATTTTCAGGGTGGCGGATTCCTGCATCTCATTGACAAGCCTGGAAAGAGGGAGGGAGGTCGTGGGCGAATTCATCATCTTGCTGGTATATTGGCTATTTTCGGGCTAAGTTACCAACAGTATGAATAAAAAGGCAGATGAATTAAACCGCCGGCAGGAAATGGCCCAGTTGGGTGGGGGACAGGATCGTATCGATGCCCAGCACGCCAAAGGAAAGCTTACGGCAAGAGAACGGATCCTGTTGTTGTTTGACGAAGATAGTTTTGAAGAAATCGGGATGTTCGTCATCCATCGCTCCACTGATTTTGGCATGGATCAGCAGCATTATTATGGTGATGGTGTCATTACAGGATATGGCACAGTTGATGGTCGATTGGTGTATGCTTATGCCCAGGATTTCACTGTTTTCGGGGGTGCATTATCTGAAACGCATGCGGAGAAGATTTGCAAGATCATGGATATGGCGATGGAGAACGGTGTGCCTTTAATTGGTTTGAATGATAGCGGTGGCGCACGAATCCAGGAAGGAGTAAGATCATTAGGAGGTTATGCAGATATTTTTTATCGGAATGTGCAGGCATCCGGGGTGATCCCTCAAATCAGTGCTATCATGGGTCCATGTGCAGGAGGAGCTGTGTACAGTCCTGCGATGACCGATTTTACAATCATGGTAGAAGGTAGCTCTTACATGTTTGTCACCGGTCCCAATGTGGTCAAAACAGTGACTAACGAAGAAGTGACTAGTGAAGAATTGGGAGGTGCGATGACCCATGCTACAAAATCAGGAGTCACCCATCTTACAGCTTCGAACGATGTCGATTGCATTCAACAGATTCGAAAACTATTAAGCTATATTCCACAACATAACGAACAGCAACCTGAAACATTAACCTACACGACCAATGATGAGTTGAGGCCGGCATTGTCAACCCTCATGCCTGAAAGTGCTTCCACTCCATATGAGATGAAAGAGGTCATCCAGGAGATTGTTGATCAGGATTCGTTTTTTGAAATCCATGAGCATTTTGCCAAAAACATTATTGTTGGGTTTTCCCGCATTGGAGGACAGAGTGTTGGTATCGTTGCGAATCAACCTTGGCATTTAGCAGGTGTGTTGGATACTGATGCATCACGTAAAGCTGCAAGGTTTGTGCGATTTTGTGATTGTTTCAATATTCCATTACTAGTCCTTGTTGACGTTCCGGGTTTTTTACCGGGTACAGATCAGGAATGGCATGGCATCATTCAGCATGGTGCAAAATTGTTGTATGCGTTTAGTGAAGCCTTGGTGCCACGAGTGACATTGATAACACGCAAAGCTTATGGTGGTGCTTATGATGTGATGAACTCAAAACATATTGGTGCGGATATGAATTTTGCATGGCCCACTGCGGAAATTGCAGTCATGGGGGCGAAAGGTGCATCTGAGATTATTTTTAAAAAAGAAATACAATCGTCGAATGATCCCCAGGCTACTTTGTCTGAAAAAGAAAAAGAATATGCCGAACGATTTGCAAATCCTTACCAGGCTGCTGAACGCGGATTTATCGATGAAGTAATTTGGCCGGAAGAATCGAGGCGCAAAATCATGAAGGCATTCACGATACTGAGTGGGAAAAGGAAATTTGGTCCAAACCGAAAACACGGCAATATTCCACTCTAAAAAGAAAAGAGCCATACGGTATGTACAGCTCTTTTCTCAATATTGATTTTTTGGTGTGGTTATCCGGCGTTTAGTAACCTGTCCTGATTAACTTGACAGGCCATGTTTGTTGGCCGCGGTTGACGATAAGGATATAAAATCCATCTGGTAAATTTTTGAATTCGTAGTAAGCATCCTGGACCAGGTTCAGATCATTGATCACTGTTTTTCCATTTGCATTGTAGACGGAAACAGAAACATTTTTCTTCGCCAGGATACCTGGTAGTGTTCCATTATTAAAGATCGCAAAATATTCATCCGGACTGACGTTGGTGGTCGCCACATTGCAATCAACAACACCTGGATTGACTACATCAAAACAGTCGGGATGGGCTGCATCCGAAACTCCGAATTCATAATTGGTTCCATCAGCTTCAAACGGACCTAATTGGATGGGCAAATTCGCATAATCGAAATTACCATAATCATTGCCATTGCCGAAAACATTGAATCCGCCGTCGCCAACATTTTCATATTGAAAATTGAGGATAAAAAAGAAGTGGCCATTGGAATCGCATTCTGTCATCGTCCAGACAAGATCAGAGATGTGGCAGGCATTTTCTCCACAGGTAGGTCCATTGAAATCTTCCGTTGCACAACATTCTGTATTGTCGCTTTCACAAACGGTGACAAAATAATTGCCAGTACTATTCGAAGGGAATTGACTGGTTTGAATCGGAAGTTGTTCGAAAGTGTAAAAGCCGAGATAGTGATCGCCGGCATACAGGTCGAAACCACCAGCTGTAATATTCTGGTAGTCGAAATGAATAACGGCTGCAAATGTAGAATCAGATGTGCATCCAAAGGCTTCCACTTGAATGTTATAAATAATGCACTCAGCTGAACAGAAGGGCGTTTCAAAATCATAACTATCGCAGCAATCCTGGGCACCGTCTGCACAAACTAATAAATGGGTGACCTCGCCAGCTACTTTTGGGAAATTTTCAATTGTCAATCCATCGGGGTTGTTAGCATAGGTTCCCACATGAACGTCATTAGCGAAGACGTTGACGGAATCACCTGGCAGGTTGTTGCTGAAATAATGAATGTGCAATACAAAAGTAGAATCGGAAGTGCATTCACCCACATCAGCGACAAGATCAAAAATATGACAAGTACCTCCGCCTTCACAACTCGGTGTTTCAAATTCAATCACATCACAACAATCCGGAGCTCCGACTGCACAAACAGTGACCACTGTATGATTCGTGCCAAAGACCGGAAGATTTTCCAGGTAAATACTTCCATTATTGAAAAAGAAATTGCCCAGGTCATCATCATTGGCTGTGATGTGAACAGAATCAGAAGAAAGGTTGATGTAATTAAATTCCAAATGCAGAATGTAAGTGGAATCCGACTGGCAATCCCCGATGATACCAATTAAATCATAAATGGTACAGTTTCCATTTTGGCCGCAATTGGGTGTCAGGAAGTCAACATCATCGCAACAATCCGGAGCACCCACTGCACAAA
>Ga0207656_10000116_pt1 | contig 30697 bp, 34 predicted proteins | sample KBSCornC12_FD_184297 | JGI IMG/M metagenome (GOLD analysis project Ga0207656, IMG submission 184297) | Corn rhizosphere microbial communities from Kellogg Biological Station, Michigan, USA - KBS Corn C1-2 (SPAdes) (version 2) | ecosystem: Host-associated > Plants > Roots > Rhizosphere > Soil ...
GGAGACGACCGCGCGGGCGCGAATCGTGCAGAAGGAGCCCGGGGTCGTCTTCGGTCTCGCGCTCGTCGCCGAGGCGATGCGCCAGTGCGGGGTTGAGCACGTCGACAACCTCGTCGTCGAGGGGCAGTGGCGTGAGGAGGTGCCGGCCGAGGTGCTGCTGGCGAGCGGCTCGGCGCGGGCGCTGCTGGCGGCCGAGCGGACTGCGATCAACTTCCTCGGCCATCTTTCCGGGATCGCGACCTTGACCGCCCGCTACGCCGAAGCGGTCGTCGGCACCGGCACCACGATCCTCGACACCCGCAAGACGACCCCGGGGCTGCGGCGCCTGGAGAAGGCGGCGGTCGCCGTCGCCGGCGGGATCAACCACCGGATGGGGCTCTACGACGCGATCCTGATCAAGGAGAACCACATCGCCGCTGCCGGTGGCCTGGCGAAGGCGGTCCACGCGGCGCGCACGGCGCAGCCGGAGATGGCGATCGAGGTCGAGGTCCGCGACCTCGACGAAGCTGCCTACGCGCTGGGAATGGGCGTCGACCGCCTCCTGCTCGACAACATGAGCCCCGAAGCAATGAGGGAAGCCGTCGCGCTGCGCGACGGGGAGACCGGCGAGAGCGCCGTCTCGCTCGAGGCTTCGGGTGGGGTCACCTTGGAGAACGTGCGCGAGGTCGCGGAGACTGGCGTCGAGTTCATCTCGATCGGGGCGCTCACTCACTCCGCGCCCACGCTCGACTTCTCGATGCTGCTCGAAATTGCCGGCTGACCCGGTTGACGCACGCCGGGCCAAATCTCGGAGGGAAGGGTCCGTGCTCAATCCAGCGCGCGTGAGCCGGGGGACTGTGGATGGTCGAAAAGTCAGCCGATCTTCGTGGTCTGACAAATAGGGATCGCCTGATCGACCTTGGTGATGACCATCTGTCTCACCTCCTTGCGCGAAAACGGCGAATAGGAATCTTTGACTAATTTGGAAGAGCTTATCGATCAGCGAACACTTTCGTATTAGGCTCCCGCGGTTGGGTACTGTCGATTGGTGCCCAACTCCTGCACTAATTGGAGAAGAAAGAAGGAGAGCTGCCGCTATGCACACGCAATTCAGCAAGACGAAGGTGACGCATGCCGAGCAGAGGCTTTTGATGGCGTTGCGGCACCCTGTGCGCGCGGAAGCGCTGAGCATCCTCAACGTTCGCGTCGCGAGCCCGGCCGAAATCGCGCGGGAGCTGGGGCTGGACGTCTCGAAAGTCGCCTACCACGTCAGCCAGCTCCTTGCCTATGAATGCGTCGAGCTGGTGGAGACCCGTCCGGTGCGGGGTGCCACCGAGCACTTCTATCGGGGGGTGGGGCAGAAGTACCTGGACGAAGGCTTCTGGAAGAAACTCAGCCTCAACGTCCGCAGCGCGATCAGCCTGACCGGGCTGAGGGTGATCTTTGGCGCGATCCGGGACTCGGTCGGCGCCGGCATCTTCGATCGCCAGAAGGACCGGCACCTTGCCGTGGTCACCTATGACCTGGATGGGCAGGCGTGGGAGGAAATCGGCGACCTCTACAACGACACCCTGGACCGGACGATGGAGATCGCAGCGGAGGCAGCCGAGCGGCTCAGCCAGGGCAAGCCGAGCGGCAAAGGCATCCGCGCGACCTTCGTCCAGCTCGCGTTTGAGTCGCCCTCTGACTCACCGCACCTGCACGAATCACTTGAGTAGTTTCGACAGCCGCCGGTCCTTGAGGACGCGGCCGCCGGTCTGCTCCTGCGGGCAGTAGTTGGTCTGGTGCTCGGAGAAGAAGACCGCCTCGATCGTGGCGCCACAGCGGGGGCAGGGTTCGCCCTCGCGCTTATGGACCTTGAGCGGGAGCTGGATCTTCTCCGGCACCTCCGGCCCGATCGTCTCCTCGTAGTGGTCGATCGCGTCGCCAAGGACGTGGAGCGCCGCGTGTAGGCGCTCGACCTCCTCGGGCTCGAGCTCGGAGCCCTTCTTGAAGGGCGAGAGGCGCGCCTCCCAGAGGACCTCGTCGACCCAGGAGCGGCCGATCCCGGCGATGTCTTTCTGGTGGCGGAGGAGGGGGTGGAGGTGGCGAGGCTTGTCGATCGCCGCCGCGAAGGCCTCCAGCGGCGGCGCCGGCCAGGCCTCCGGCCCCAGCGTTGCGACCATCTCGTCCGCGGCGACCGCCTCGGCCGGCAGCAGCTTCGCCCAGGCCCGCTGCTTGGTCCCGAGCTCGCGCAGGCGCAGCTCGCGCCCGTCGCTCAGCCGGATCAGCACTCGCGAGGCTTTGTCGCGCAGCGAGGCGCGTTTGTCGAAGACCCGCAGTCGCCCCGCCGACATCAGATGGACCAGCAGCGCCAAATCGCCGAACTCGACGACCGGCATCTTGCCGATCCGCCGCACGCCGGTCAGCTCGCGCCCGGCCAGCGATTCCAGTGGCGGGTCGAACGTCTTCATCACGTTCATCCCCGGCGCCAGCGCCGATTCGACTTCGCTCCCGGCAAGAGCGGCGTCGAGGCGGCGGGCGGCGATCTCGACCTCCGGCAGCTCGGGCATCCCGAAAAGGCTAGAGGGGAGGTGCGATCAACTAGACTTCGTCTACGTTCATTCGACCGGTCCGGACCCAGTCCCGCCGGCGAACATCAGGAAAGGAAGGGCTCATGGAGCTCCCGACGATCCAACCTACTTTCGCGCCGGAGCTGAGCCCGGAGGAGATCGCTGAGATCAGCGAGGAAGTCCGCGCGCTCGCCGAGCAGCGCAACGCCGTCATCCTCGCTCATAACTACCAGCTGCCCGAGGTCCAGGACGTCGCCCACTACCTCGGCGACTCACTCGGCCTCTCGCGCCAGGCGGCCGCCACCGACGCCGAGGCGATCGCCTTCTGCGGGGTCCACTTCATGGCCGAGACGGCTTCGATCCTCTCGCCGCAGAAGAAGGTCCTGATCCCCGACCTCGACGCCGGTTGCTCGCTCGCCGACTCGATCACCGCCGACCAGCTGCGCGCCTGGAAGGCCGAACACCCGGGCGCGCGCGTCGTTATGTACGTCAATACCTCGGCCGAGGTGAAGGCCGAGACCGATTACTGCGTCACCTCTTCTAACGCTGTCGACGTGGTCCGCCACATCTGGCAGGAGCACGGCCCCGACACGGAGATCCTCTTCGGCCCCGACATGTGGCTCGGTGCCTTCGTCGAGCGCGAGACCGGCCTGATCGACGAGCCCGAGCGCCGCGGCCGCTTCCACATCTGGGACGGCGAGTGCCACGTCCACGCCGGGATCAAACCGCTGGACATAGCCCGCACCCGCGAGGAACACCCGAACGCCGAGTTCCTGATCCACCCCGAGTGCGGCTGCTCGACGCAGGCGATGGAGTACGTCGCCGCCGGCGACATCGACCCCGAGGGCGTCCACATGCTCTCCACCTCCGGCATGCAGCGGCACGTCGAAGAGCACCCCGACGGCGAGTTCATCGTCGCCACCGAGAACGGGATGCTCTACCCGCTACAGCAGGCAGCGCCGCGGGCGAACCTGATCGAGGCCAACCGGATGGCCTTCTGCAAGTACATGAAGATGATCACCCTGCCGAAGCTGCGCGACTCCCTGCAGGAGATGAAGTTCGAGGTCAGCGTGCCCCCGGCAATCGCCGAGCGCGCCCGCGTCCCGATCGAGCGCATGGTCGCGATCGGCTAGCGCACGCTCTGCCGGAGCTTTTCGAGCGCACGTTCGAAAGCCGGTTCGGACCGTTCTGCAGCACGGATAAGCCTCTGCGACCGCTTACCGGCTCGCTGGATGGCAGCCCGGTTCTGCTTCAGGACTCTCTCGATTTCCTTGTCGAGCTCCTCGTAGGTCATGAGTGTTCCTTTCCAAGGCTAGATCCTGATGCGAAGGCAGTTCGAAAACGCTCGATCACCTCGTCTGCTTTCTCAAGGCGCTCGGTGAGGTCGGCCACTTCCTCTTGTCCCGCCAAGGCGGCGGTGTGCCAACGGTCGAGCTGTCCCTCGATCTCCCTCATGGTGATCTCAGACACCTCGAACGGCCCGGCCCGCCTCAGCCACTCACCGTTCTTCATGCGGATAGCCGTCGAGCGCACGATGAAGAAGCCACCGAAGGCCAAGACGACAGCGGCAGAGACAAGGAGAAGCCGCGCTGTCCAAAGGACGCCCCGGTTATCGAAGATGATGTCGATGAAGTTGGGGTCTTTCATCGCAGGTAGATCAACCGGATAGAGACCTTTGGCGAGCAGCGTTATTCCCGCGATGCCCGCTAGGAGGAGCAACGGGACAAATGCAGTGCTGCCCCGCCAGATGGGGCTCTGTCGCGCCTTCGTTAGCCTCGATTCACTCATGACTTGCAGCCTACAAGTTTCTTCAGACAGAAAGTTGCACCCACTGTCGGTCGTAAGTTTTCACACAGCTTTTAGGTCGCTTTTCGCTTCCTTTGCCGAACCAGGAGCAAGCTGTCTCCGTACCCCTCGGAAAGGACAGTGAGATGACCAACCGCAAAGCCAAGATCGCAGCCGGCGCCACCGTCGTCGGGTTGGCAGCGCTTGGGGGAGTGGCGCTCGGGTCCAACCCGGGGATGCCGACCGCTTCGCAGCAGATGGCGAGTTCGTCGGGTTCGCCGATCGTGACCAGCGCCAGTGGCGCGGCCACGGTGCCGGTGGCCCAGAACGCGCCGCGGCACTCGACCCGGCCGCCGATCGTCACCCATGCCAGCGGCGGCGGCAGCGGAACCAACATCACCGAGGAGGACTAAGCGTGAATTCAGCCAAACAGAAGATCCTGGTGGTCGCCAATCGGACCGCCGACTCACCCGACCTGATCGCGGCGCTGCGGCAGAGGGCCGACCGTGCTGCGGCCGGCTTCACCCTGCTGGTGCCTGCGGTCCCGCACGGGCTTGCCTGGGCGGCCGACATGAAGGCCGGCTGGTCGGAGGCGGTCGGGCGCGCCGAGCACGCCGCTGCCCGCATCCGCGAGGAGGGCCTGGATCTCGACGAGGTGATCGTCGGCGACCCCGATCCCTTCGCCGCGGTCGGCGATGTCCTCCACTCCCGCGAATTCGACGAAGTGGTGGTCTCGGTGCTGCCGATGCGCGTCTCCCGCTGGCTGGCGATCGGGCTGCCGGCGCGGTTGCGGCGCACGATCGACCTGCCCGTCACCCAGGTGACGGCGCACGCGCAGCCCCAGCCGCTGCCGGTCGGATCCCGAGAGACGGTGCTCGCCGCTTAGCTCAGTCGTCGCCGTCCGAGCCGTGTCCGCCGTAGTCGTCACTTCCGCCTTCGTTCGGTGATTCGACGGTTTCTTCGCCGGGCGGCGTAAGTTCTTCTTCGGGCGAGGTGGTGGTCGGCGGTTTCTCTTCGCCCCCGTGGTCGCGACCTTCGCCCTGCGGCTTTCCTTCCCCCGGCACATGCAGGGCCGGCGCCAGGGTGTCGCCAGCCGAGACCGATTCGGAGGCGATCCCGATCTGCTGGCTGGTGAGATTGGCGGCTGCGATCGCGACCCCGATCGCGATCGCCAGGCCGACCAGCGCCAGCAGTACCCACTTGAGGGTGGGTGAGAGGCTCACGAGCGCACCTCCGCGGGGGCCAGCTCGATCGTCGCCGTCAGCCCGCCGCTGTCGCGGTTGCGCAGCCGCACGTCGCCGCCCCACTGCCGGGTCAACTCGCGGGCGATCGCCAGCCCGAGGCCCGTTCCCTTGGTCCCGCGCCGACCGGCGCTGCCGCGGCTGAAGCGCTCGAAGACCGCCTCCTCCTCACCGGGGGAGAGCCCGGGGCCTTCGTCGAGGACAGCGATGCGGCGGGGGGTGGCTTCGAGCTTCACCGTGGTGCCCGCCGGCGAGTAGGTGAGCGCGTTCTCGACCAGGGAGTCGAGCGAGCGCTCGAGGTCGGGCACCGCGCACCAGCCCTCGGCGCCCTGCCCACCGGCGGCGACCTCGATCGCGATGCCGCGGTCGGCGGCCGCGTCCCGCCAGCGCGCCGCCGCCCGCGCGACCGTCTCGCCCAGGTCGATTCGCTCGCCTGGCAGTTCGTGCTCGCCGGCGCGGCTGAGGACCAAGAGCTCGTCGACGATCAGCGAGAGGCGGTCGATCTCGCCGATCGCCGCGCCGAGCTCGCGCTCGACCGGCGCGTCGCCGCGGAAGCGTTCGGCCAGGTTCTCCAGCCGCAGCCGCAGCCCCGTCAGCGGCGTCCGCAGCTGGTGGGAGGCGTCGGCGACGAAGTCCTGCTGCACTCGCAGCAAGCGCTTGATCCGCTGCGTCATCTCGTTGAAGGTGCGCGCGAGCGAACGCTGCTCGGTGCTGCCCTCGACCGCGACGGCGGTGTCGAGCTCGCCCTCGGCGACGCGGCGGGCGGCGCCGTCGAGGCGGCGGATCGGCCGCGCGATCTGCTGGGCGATCAGGCCGCCGGCGACGAGCCCGAGCAGGAGCACGACGCCGGCCAGGGCGGCGATGTCGAGGATCGAGGTCTTCACCGCCTTGTGGACCGCGTCGATGCTCTGGGTGATCCGGACCGCGCCGGCGGGGCGGCCGTGGTCGAGGATCGGCACCGAGGTGGCGAGGATTTCTTCGCCCAGGGTTTCGCTGTCGCGGGTGATCTGCTCGCCGTGTCCTGCCAAGGCCGCTTCGACCTCGGGCCGGTCGTCGTAGCTGCGCCCCAGTTGCGTCCCGGCGGAGTCGGCGAGCAGGCCCCCCTGGGCGTCGACGACGATCACCCGGCCGCGCACGCTCTCGGCCGATTTCTCGGCGATTCGCCGCAGTGGCACCGGTTGCGGCGGGTTGACGAACTCGGTGGCGCTGGTCGCCACCACCTCCGCCTGGCTGCGCGCCTGGCCCTTCACCTCGCTGTCGACGCGGTCGCGCAGGCTCAGCGCCAGCGGCACGCCGAAGGCGATCAGCGCCAGCAGCAGGACGTAGGCCAGCGCCAGCAGGAGGGTCGCCCGGAGGCTTACGGTCCCTCGTCCTCCGGCGCGGCGAAGCGGAAGCCGACGCCGCGGACCGTCTCGATGTAGGTCGGGTCGGCGGGGTCGTCGTCGAGCTTGCGCCGCAGCCAGCCGATGTGGACGTCGAGCGTCTTGGTCGAGCCGAACCAGTTGGTGTCCCAGACCTCCGACATCAGGTCCTCGCGCTTGACGACGCGGCCGGCGTTGCGCATCAGCACCGCCAGCAGGTCGAACTCCTTGCGCGAGAGCTCTAGCTCCTCGTCCCGGAAGCGGGCGATCCGCGCCGCCGGGTCGAGCTCGAGCTCGCCGACCCGCACCGGCTTCTGCGCCTCGGCCCCGGCGCCGTTCTCCCGCGGGGCGCTGCGCCGTAGGACGGCGCGGATGCGCGAGATCACCTCGGCGGCGCTGAAGGGCTTGACCACGTAGTCGTCGGCGCCGAGCTCGAGGCCGACGATCTTGTCCAGCTCGGTCCCGCGCGCGGTCAGCATCACGATCGGCACGTCGGAGCGGCGGCGCAGCTCGCGGCAGACGTCGCGGCCGTCGCCGTCGGGGAGGGCGAGGTCGAGCATCACCAGGTCGGGTTCCTCGGAGGCGGCGAGCTCGATCGCGCCGGCGGCGGTGGCGGTGACTACGGCTTCGAAGCCAGCCCGCCGCAGTGCCTCGGCGAACGGCTGGGAGATCGATTCCTCGTCCTCGACGACGAGGATGCGACCGCCTGGCGATTGCGTGGCCATAGGGCCACTGTAGGGCCTGTCGTGGCCGTTTCCGACTGTTCGGTGCAGGTTTTGCCAGGGCTTTACCCCCCGCTTTCCGGGGCTTGACGGGTGCTGGCGCAGACTGCGATCGCAAGCTGCCAACCAGGGGGAATGCGATGAAGAACGTCAAAGCCAAAGTTGCAGCCGGGGTCACCGTTGTCGCCCTCGGCGGTCTGACCGGGCTGGCCCTGAGCCAGGGAGGGAAGGCGCCGAGTAAGCCGGTGGCGGACAAACCCGTCGTCCACACCAAGGTGATCCGGCGCACCGTCCACGTCACCAAGCACGCGAAGCCGAAACACCCGCCGGCCGCGGCGCCGGTCGAACCGGCGAGCGCCGGCACGTCGAGCGCGAGCGCTCCCGTAGTGACTGGCAGCAGCGGCGCCGGCGCAACCGAAGCCCCCCCAGTCACGACCGGGTCGAGCAGTACCGGTGCCGGCGCCGAAGCCGCACCGGTGACGACCGGCTCCAGCGGCGGCGGCAGCCATGAAAGCGCTCCCGTGACCACCACTACGAGTGGCGCCGGCGGCAGCGAAAGCGCTCCTGTCAGCACCGGTTCCAGTGGAGCCGGCGGCGGGGGCGGTGGCGAGGTCGAGAGCGAGGGCGGCGGTGGAGGTGGCGGCGATGACTGAGGCAAGCCGCTCTCGACGCCCGCGGGCGAGCCTGGTCTTCTGGGGCTCGATCCTCCTCTTCGCGGCGCTCTTCGCCCTCCTCGTCTACCGCTTCTCAGCCGAACAGACGGCGACTCAGCCGACGGCGCAGGCGGTGCAGGTCCGCAAGGTGATCAAGCGCCGGGTGGTGACGACGATCGTCCCCAGCCCCGGCCAGAACACCGTCAGCAGCGGTCCCGTCAGCAGCTCCTCCTACTCCGCCGGTGCCGAACCGGTGGTGACCGGGGCCTCCTGATGAGCGAACACGACCTCACCTTCGATGCGATGGGCAGCCACGTGCGGCTGCTGATCGGCGAGCCCGGCCCAGGGATGCCGCCTGCGGCGGCCGCGGCCGAGCAGGGCCGGCGCTTCGTCGAAGACTTCGACGCGACGCTCTCCCGCTTCAAACCCGAGAGCGAGCTCTGCCGGCTGAATGCCGACCGGCGCGAGCGGGTGCCGGCATCGGAGCTGATGCGGCGCGCGGTCGAGGCCGGCATCTTCGCCGCCGAGCGCAGCGAGGGCCTCGTCGATCCGACCCTGGTCGGGGAGATCGAGGACGCCGGCTACGTCGTCTCGCGGGCCGGGATGGCGGGCCTGCCGCTCGGCGAGGCCCTGGCCGATGCGCCCGCGCGACACCCGGCCGCCCCGCGGCCCGAGCAGCGCTGGCGCGGCTTTCGCATCGACGACGAGGTGGGGGAGATCGTCCGCCCGCCTGGCCTGCGCTTCGACACCGGCGGCACCGGCAAGGGCCTCGCCGCCGACATGCTCGCCGCGAACCTGCGCGGCTACTCGCGCTTCATCGTCGATTGCGGCGGCGACATCAGGATCGGCGGCGCCGACGCGCTCGTCCATCCCTACGAGGTCTTCGTCGAACACCCGATCACCGGCGACCGCGCCCACGTGCTGCGACTCGGCTCCGGCGGCGTCGCCACCTCCGGCATCAACGTGCGGATCTGGCGCGACGAGGGTGGGCGCTACGCGCACCACCTGCTCGACCCGGCGACGGGTGACCCGGCTTGGACCGGGTTGGTCGGCGCCACTGCCCTCGGCGACACCGCCGTCGAAGCGGAGACGCTCTCGAAGTCGGCGCTGCTCGCCGGACCCGAGCGCGGGCGCGAGCTGCTCTCCGATCGCGGCGGCCTCCTGGTCCACGACAGCGGCCGGGTCGAGCTGGTCGGGCCGCTCGCCGTGGCGCCGCGAATCCGATTGCCGCAGGTGACGCAATGACCGCAGCCGTTGTCACCTCCTCCAGCGGTGCCGCCACTGCGACCGAAGTGATCCAGAGCCACGGCTGGTGGTTGGCCAGCCGCGCCTCGGGCCTGGTCGCGCTGGTCCTGGTTACGGCCTCCGTCTTCCTCGGCCTGATGATGGCCGGCAAGGTGATGCGCCGTCCGGGCCTCTCGAAGAAGTTGATGGGGCTGCACGAGCAAACGGCGCTTGCCGGCCTGGTCGCGATCGCCGTCCACGGCATCGCCCTGCTCGGCGACCCCTGGCTGCACCCGGGCGTCGCCGGCGTCGCCGTCCCCTTTGCGCTCGGCTTCAAAACCGCCTTCACCGGCCTCGGCGTCATCGCCGGCTACCTCGCCGCGCTGCTCGGGCTCAGCTACTACGTCCGCAGGCGGATCGGCGCCAAGCTCTGGCGCAAGGCGCACCGCGCGACCGTGGTCGTCTACCTGCTCGGCCTGGTGCACGCGCTCGGCGCCGGCAGCGACGCCTCCGCGGTCTGGTTCCGCTGGTGGGTGATCGTGACCACGCCGATCGTCGGCGGTCTGTTCGTCTACCGCGTGCTCTCGGCCCGGGCCAAGAAACAGGCTCGACAGAAGGCCTCGCGGCCGCAGCGGGCGCTGCCCGCCGACCGCAGGCGGAACCACCCGACCCCGATCTTGGAGGAGGCGTGATGAAGGGATCAGAAAAAGATCCGGGAGTCGTGATCGTCGGTGGCGGTCTCGCCGGTCAGCGCTGCGCCGAGACCCTGCGCCGGCGTGGCTACGACGGGCCGGTGCGGATCCTCTGCGCCGAGAGCGAGCCGCCCTACGACCGCCCCCCGCTCTCGAAGGGCGTCCTCGCCGGGACGGCCGGGGAGGTGACCACCGCCTTCCGTCCTGCTGCCTGGTACGAGGAGCACGGCGTCGAGTTGCTGCTCGGGACCCGCGCCGAGTGGCTGGAGCCAGGGACGCACCAGGTGCTCCTCGCCAACGGCGATGCGCTGCCCTACGGCAAGCTCCTCGTCGCCAGCGGCGGCTCGCCGCGGCGACTGCCGTTCCTCGAGGGCTTCGAAAACGTCCACTACCTCCGGACCCTCGCCGACGCCCGCCGGCTCAGAGCCGATCTGGCACCGGGGGTGAGGCTGGCGCTCGTCGGCGCCGGGTTCATCGGGCAGGAGGTAGCGGCGACGGCGCTCGGGCTCGGCGCCGAGGTGACCATCGTCGAGGCGATGGAGGTGCCGTTGGCGCCGATCCTCGGTGCCGAGCTCGGTCGCTGGTTCGCGGACCTGCACCTGGAGGAGGGCGCGCGCCTGCTGACCGGAGCCCTGATCGAGGGCGCGCGCGGCCACCGTCGCGTCGAGGAGCTGCTGCTCGCCGACGGGACGAAGGTCGAGTGCGACGTCGTCGTCGCCGGGATCGGGACGGTCCCGGCAACCGAGTGGCTGCGCGGCAGCGGGCTGGGGGAGCGGGGGGTCAAGGTCGACCCGCACGGGCGGACCGCGCTGCCAGACGTCTTCGCTGCCGGTGATGCCTCGATTCCATTCGACCCCCGCTTCCGCGCCCACGCCAGGACCGAGCACTGGGACGCGGCCGCCTGGCAAGGGGCTGCCGCGGCGAAGGCGATGCTCGGCGAGGACGCCGGGACGCCGCCGCTGCCGAGCTTCTGGAGCGACCAGTACGGCGTCCGCATCCAGTCGGTCGGCCACCCGCACCTCGCCGACTCGGTGCTGGTCGAGGGCGATCCGGCGACGCGGGACTTCGAGGCCGTCCTCGTCCGCGAGGGAGTGCCAGTCGCCGGTCTCGCCGTCGGCCGCCCGCGGGCGATCCCAGCTCTTCGTAAGCGAATCGAGGCAGGCCACCAGGCTGCCCACGAACAGGAGGAGGTACCGGCATGACCTATGTGCCAGTAGTGGACCCCGACGAGTGCAGCGCCCACGGCGACTGCGTCGAGATCGCCCCGCAGGTGTTCCGCCTCGACGACACCGCCGTCGTCATCGGCACCGGCCCCGACGAACTGATCATGGAAGCCGCCGAAGCCTGCCCCGCCGTCGCGATCTCCATCGTCGACCAGGAGACCGGCCAGACGGTATTCCCCTAGGTAAAGCCTTGGCAAAATCTTGCTGCAATTCAGGTGGGATTTAGGGAACCGTCACACCCTCGAATCCATGACTACTCCGCGCCCCCGAGCAGTCGTCATCGGCTCGCTGTCCCTTTTCGTCGTCCTCTTCGTCGTCCTCACCTTCGAGCTCAGCGCCAACGCAAGTTCCTCGACGGGGAAGGCGCAGAAGACCGCGAAGGCACGGCCGGCGCCGGCTGAAACCAAGACCGATTCGACGCCCGAAGTCGAAGAAGAAGCGCCGAGCGAATACGCCGAACCGGAAGAACCGGCGGCGGAATACGTGGAACCGGAAGCCGAATACATCGAACCGGAACCGGAATACGAAGAACCCGAAGTCGAATACGTCGAACCCGAATACGAAGAAGTCCCGCCGGTCGTCACCACCAGCTCGTGATCGAATCGATTCCGCACACTCTGTCGACCCAGGGCTGGTGGATTGTCAGCCGCTCCTCGGCGATTGTCGCCTTCGTCCTGGTCACGGCCTCGGTCTTCCTCGGGTTGACGATGGCAAGCAAGCCCGTGCGCAAACCGAACTTCGCCAAGACGATGCGGGCGCTGCACGAGCAGACGGCGCTTGCCGCTCTGGTCGCGATCGGCATTCACGTGGTCGCCGTCCTCGCCGACCCCTGGCTGAAACCGGGGGTGGCCGGCGTGGCGATCCCCTTTGTCCTCAGCCTCAACCGTTTCTGGAACGGCATCGGCGTAATCGCCGCCTACCTGGCGTTCCTGCTCGGCCTTAGCTTCTACCTGCGCCAGCGGATCGGCGCCCGGCTCTGGCGTCAGGCCCACCGGGCGACGATCGCCGTCTACGTCCTCGGCCTCTTCCACGCCCTCGGCGCCGGCAGCGACACCGGCTCCCTGCTCTTCCTCGCCTTTGCCGGCGTCACCGCGGTCCCGATCGCGATCCTCTTCGTTTACCGCCTCGGCGCTGCCCGCCGCAGCAACGAACGCCAGCGCCTCGCCGCGCGCGCTCGCCGCCGCGCGCCGCTCGCGGACACCGCCTACGACACCGTCTGAAAGATCGCCTGCGTGGGCGGGATCTTGCGGGGTCGAGGAGCCGCAGGAGTCACCCTGTCCTCGCAGAAGGCACCCCCGAATGCGCAGATCAAAGAAGAGAGATAGCGGCAATCCCGAGCCGCGACGCCCCCGCGGCCGTCGCGCGCCGATCATCGAGCTGAACGACGTCACCAAGGTCTATCCGGGTGGCCACATGGCGCTCGACCGGATCTCCCTGGGGATCGGCCGCGGCGAGTTCGTCTTCCTCGTCGGCCCGACCGGCTGCGGCAAGTCGACCCTGATCAAGATGCTGATCCGCGAGCTGACCGCGACCGAAGGCTCGGTGAAAATCGCCGGTCGCGACATCGGCAAGCTGCCGGAGAAGAAAATCCCGCAGCTGCGGCGCAACATCGGCACCGTCTTCCAGGACTTCAAGCTCCTCCCCAACCGCACCGTCTACGACAACGTCGCCTACGCGCTGCAGGTGATCGGCGCCAGCCGCGCCGAAATCCGCGAGCAGGTGCCGGCGACGCTGCGCCTGGTCGGCCTCTCGACCAAGCTCCACAGCTACCCCGACCAGCTCTCCGGCGGCGAGCAGCAGCGCGTCTCCGTCGCCCGCGCCTTCGTCAACCATCCGCCGCTGCTGCTGGCAGACGAGCCGAGCGGAAACCTCGACCCGGTCACCTCGATTGGGATCATGCAGCTGCTCTACCGGATCAATAAGACCGGCACCACCGTCGTCGTCGTCACCCATGACCGCGAGATGGTGGACAACATGCAGCGCCGCGTCGTCGAGCTCTACGAGGGCCGCGTCGTCCGCGACGAGGTCAGCGGCGGCTACACCGAGGAGTCGACGACCGAATTCGGTCTGCGGATGCGGGCCGAGATGGGCGTCGGCGCCGAGGGCGAGCCCCTTACCAACGGACATTCGGAGCACTGATGGGCCGCGTCGTCTTCTTCTTCCAGGAGGCTCTGCGTGCGCTGAAGCGCAACGGCGCCCCGTCGCTGGCGGCGATCGTGACCACGGTCGTCACCGTCGTCCTGCTCGGGATGCTGATCCCGATCTTCCAGACCGCCCAGGGCAAGAGCGAAGAAGTCCGCGACCAGCTCAACGTGCAGTACGCGCTCTACGACGACGCGACCAAAGCCGAAATCACCAAGCTGCGCGGCGAACTCGAAGGCATCTCGCACGTCGCCTCGGTCACCTTCATCAGCAAGTCGCAGGCGCTGAAAACGCTGGAAGGCGAACTGAAGGACAAGACGATCGTCGAAGAGCTGCACTCCAACCCGCTCCCCAACAGCTTCGAAGTCAAAGCCGACGACGCCTCCAACCTGCCGGCGATCCGCGAGGCGGTCTTCCCGGACGGCACCAAGGGAGAAGCGATCTCGCCGATCATCAGCAACGAATTCGACCGCCAGCAGTCGTCGGCGAAGATCGAGCAGGTGACGAGCGCGCTGAAGATCGTCCTCACCGTGATCACGGCGCTGCTGGTACTCGCCTCGCTGATGCTGATCGGCAACACGATCCGGCTCTCGATCTTCACCCGCCGCCGCGAGGTCGAGGTGATGCGCCTGGTCGGCGCCACCCGCTGGTTCATCCGCTGGCCTTTCATGATCGAGGGCGTGGTCGTCGGCTTCGCCGGGGGCCTCGTAGCCATACTGATCCTGTGGCTCGGCAAGATCACGATCGTCGATCCGCTCAGCGACCAGATCGGCGTCCTCGCGGCGCAGAACAACTCGACGCTGGGCTTCCCGGCGCTGATCGCAATCCTCTTCGCAGCCTCGATCATCGTCTCGACGATCGGCTCCGGCGTCACCCTGCGCCGCTTCCTCAAGGTCTGAGGCCGGCGTGAGCGCGCGCGGGGCCGTGGCCTTCGCCGTCGCGCTGCTGGCTTTCCTCGCCGCCGGGCTCTACCTGGGCGGGCACCCGCGTGACCTGCCGGAACCGCTGCGCGAAGTCTTCGTCGACGAAACCGGCGGGCTGACGGCCGAAGCGGCGGAAGCGATCGAAGACAGCTACTACCGCTCGGTCGGCGGCCACGAACTCAGCAACGGCTCGCTGCAGGGGATGGTCAAGCAACTGCGCAAAAGCAACGAGGAGGACCGCTACTCCGAATACTTCTCCCCGGAAGCGCTCGCTAGCTTTAACCAGCAGATCGAAGGGCACTTCTCGGGGATCGGGACGACGGTGGCGCCGGCGAAAAAGGGCCTGCGGGTAATGACCGTCTTCCCCCGCTCGCCCGCCGACAAGGCGGGGATCGAACCGGGCGACGTGATCGTCTCGGTCGAAGGCGAATCGCTCGCCGGGCAGAGCCTCACCGAAGCGACGAAGAAGATCAAAGGGCCGGAAGGGACGCAGGTGACGCTCGGCGTCCGCGACGGCAAGAGCGGCAAGGTCCGCGAGCTGAAGATCACCCGGGCGGAGGTGGAACTGCCCAACGTCAGCGGCAGCATCAAGAAGGTCGGCGGCAAGAAGCTCGGCTACGTCCGCATGCTCAGCTTCAGCGAAGCCGCCCACGCCCAGCTCGCCAAGGGAGTCGAGAAGGTCGAAAAGGAAGGGGCAGAAGGAATCGTCCTCGACCTCCGCCACAACCCCGGCGGCCTGCTCGAAGAGGCAGTGCTCAGCGCCAACGTCTTCCTGCCGAAGGACGAAGTCGTCGTTCGGACCAAGTCGCGGACCCAGGGCGACAGCGTCCACAAGACTCCCGGCGATGCGATCTCCGACCTGCCGGTCGTGGTCCTGGTCGACGGCGGAACCGCCTCGGCGGCCGAGATCCTCGCCGCGGCGCTGGCCGACGACGCCGGCTCAACCGTGGTCGGCACCCGCACCTACGGCAAGGGTCTCTTCCAGGAGGAGCGGGACCTCTCCAACGGCGGCGCCCTGAAGCTCTCGGTCGGTGAGTTCTTCACGCCGAAGGGGGTAAACCTGGCGAAGAGCCATGGCATCCACCCGGACGTGAAAGTGCAGGACGACGCGGCGACGCCCGTTGACGAGGCGAAGCAGCGCGCGCTCGGCGTCCTCGCTGGCCAGGTCGGCTGATGGCGGGGCGGGGGAGGGGGCGCCGCGCCGAGGCGCCGCGACGGCGCAGTCGCCGCGGCGGAGCACCACGCGCCGAGCGGCGCTCGCGCGAACGCGAGGCGCAACGGCCGGCGCGGGAGACGGTCGAAGAGCTGCTGAAGGACGAGCTCGGCTTTCGCGGCTTCCGGCCGACGATCGAGGGCGAAGCGCGGGAAGCGGCGGCTTTGGCGGAGCGCGAAAGCGGCCCGCGCCGCGACCTCACCGCGCTGGCGACCTTCACCGTCGACCCGGCGACCGCGCGCGACTTCGACGACGCCGTCTCCGCCCAGCGCGAGGGCGACGGCGCCCGGGTCTGGATCCACATCGCCGACGTCGCCGCTCATGTCAAACCCGGCTCCCTGCTCGACGAAGAGGCGCGGCGGCGCGGCAACAGCACCTATGTTCCCGGCGCGGTCGAGCCGATGCTCCCGCACGCGCTCAGCTCCGAGGCCTGCAGCCTGGCGCCGGGGGTCGAGCGGCTGGCGGTGACGACCGAGGTCGAGCTGGGGCCGGGGATGGAGCCGCGGAGGGCGCGCTTCTACCGCAGTCGTATCCGCTCCGACGCCCGCCTCAACTACGAGGAGCTGGACGAGATCTTCGCCGGCAGGAGGCGGCCGCCGAGCGAGGTCGCCGAACCGCTCGCCGCCGCGCGCGAGGTCGCCGCCGCCCTCGGCGAGCACCGCGGCACCAGCAGCCTCGACGTCGAATCCTTCGAGCCCGAGTTCGAGTTCGACGCCGAGGGCAACGTGCTGAGCGCGCACGGCGTCGCCCAGACCGAGGCCCACCGCCTGATCGAGCGGCTGATGATCCTCAACAACGAGCAGGTCGCCGAGCTGCTGGAGCGCGAGCGGGTGCCGGCGATCTACCGGGTCCACGCCCAGCCCGACGCGGCGAGGATCGAGCGCCTGCTCGAGCAGCTGGCGGCGCTGGGGGTGCCGACGCCGCCGCTGAAAGGCGGTCTGGCGCCGAGCGAGGCGGGACGGGTCGCGGCGGAAGCGAGCCGCCTGGTCCGCAAGGAGGCCGAGCGACGCGGGCACGGCCGCGACGCGTATACCTCGCTCGTGCTGCGATCCCTCAAGCAGGCCTCCTACAGCGAGCGGAACATCGGCCACGCCGGCCTCGGCTCCTCCGCCTACTGCCACTTCACCTCGCCGATCCGCCGCTACCCGGACCTCGTCTGCCACCGGGCGCTGCTGGCCCTGCTGGGCGAGGGAGAGGATGCGCCGACCCTGGCCGAAGCGCGCGACGCCGCCGCCGCTGCCTCAGCCCGGGAGCGCACCTCGGCGCAGATCGAGCGCAGCGCCGACGATGTCTGCGCCGCCTACCTGCTCGAACGCGAGCTGGGGGAGCGTGGGCTCGACGCGGTCTTCGAGGGGGAGATCTCGGGCGTCATCCGCTCCGCCGCCTTTGTCTCCTTCCGCGGCGAGCTCGGCGACGTCTACGAGGGAATGCTGCCGGCACGGCGCCTGCCCGGCGACCGCTACGAGCTCGATCGGGCCGAGGTGGCGCTGGTCGGGCGCGGCTCGGGGGGTCGCATCAACCTCGGCGATCCGATATCCGTCCGGGTGGCGGGAGTTGACCCGCCGCGTGGCCGCGCAGAGCTTGAGCTTGCGGGGGAACCGTCCGAATGAGCAAGAAGCAAAAGAAAAAACGTGAGCCGGCCTCGGGGGACGTGGTCACCAATCGGCGTGCTCGCCACAAATTCGAGTGGGTGGAGAAGATGGAGGCGGGGATCGTCCTGCAGGGTTCGGAGGTGAAGTCGCTGCGCGGAGGAAAAGCCCAGATGACCGATGCCTACGCCGTCGTCGAAGACGGCGAGGTTTGGCTTCGCAAGCTGCATATTCCGCCCTACGAGTTCGCGAGCGTCGACGCCCACGCGGCCGAGCGGCCGCGGAAGCTGCTCTTGCACAAGGAGGAGATCGAGCGCCTGATCGGTAAAACCGCTCAAAAAGGTCTAACCCTGGTCCCAACCAGGATTTATTTCAAAGGCCCGCGTGCAAAGGTGGAGCTAGCTTTGGCGCGAAACAAGGAGGGTCGTGACCGGCGCCGTGAGATTGCCGACCGCGACGTCCGCCGAGAGGTCGAGCGCGAGTTCAAGGGAAGGATGCGTTGAGGTTGAAACTGCAGAACCAGATGGGAGGATTCACGTCAATGCGGATCAGTAAGAGCTTCCCAGCCGCCTGTGCTGGGATCATCGCGGTCGTGATGGCCGTTCCCGCGGAGGCCAGCGCCGAATCGTTCCCCGACAAGGCGAGCAACTACGTCAGCGATCACACCGCCTACTTCGTCGGCGCACTGCTGGTCGCGATCCTGGTCCTGCTCCTGGTCGTACGCATCACCCAGCGGCGGGCGAAGGAGAAGCAGGCGAAGCAGGGCGCGCCGGGAGCGCAGCCCGCGCAGGCCGGCGCGCCGACTCCGCCGCCCGGGGCTCCGCCGGTCGCCGCGGCGACCGCGCCTGGTGCCCAGCCCCCCGCCGCCCAGCAGCCTCCGCTCGCCGCCGCGCCTGGCGCCCCTCAGACCGCCGAGCTGGCGGCAGTGCCGCCAGCCGCGCCCGGTCCGCCTCCCGGCCAGTCGGTTCCTCCGCCTGGCGCCTCGACGCCGCCTCCGATCCCGGGAGTCGCCCCCGCTCCCGCCGGCGAGTCGCCGAAGCAACGCAAGCAGCGCCTGCGCGACGAGCAGCGCGCGAAACGGGCGCAGATGCGCGATGCGCGCAAAGCCGAGCTGCAGCGGCGCAAGGAAGAGAAAGCGCGGCGCAAGGCGGCGAAGAAGGGCGAACCGGTGCCGGCGGCAGGTACGGCCGTGCCCGGTGCTGCTCCTCCACAGGCTGAACATCCCGCAGCCAAGGCGGGATTCACCGAGATGAGCCTCTTCGGCCTCAAGCTGGGCGGCAAGAAGAAGCGCCAGGCCGCCCAGGCCGAGCAGCGTTTGGCCGAGGCCCGCGCCGCCAACGAACGCGCGCTCGCCGAGGCGCAGACGGGCGGCCCGGTGCCGCCCTCGGGTCAGATGGCCCCCTGGGAGGAGCAGGCGACCACCACCCAGCAGCCGACTGGCGAGCTTGCCGCCGTGCCCCCGGTGCCGCCGCCCCCGATTCCCGGGGCGACCCCGGCGCCCGGCGACTACGACCCGGCCGCGGCCGAACAGCGCGTGCGCGACAAGGTTGCCGAAGTGCGCTCCGAGCAGCAGCGGATCGGCGCCGAGGCCGATCGCCGACTGCAGGCGGCCGAACAGCTGCAGCAGCAGGGCGGTGCGCCGCCGGCTGGTGCGCCGCAGCCGATTCAGGACATGCAGCCCCCCGCACCGCAGGCGGTGCCCTCTCCCTCGGTCGATCTTCACACCGCCGAGCAGAGGCTCGAGGAAGAACGCGCCGCCCGCGAGCGCGAGATGAAAGAAGCCGAGGAGCGCTTGCGCCAGATCGAAGAGCGGACCAAAGCCGCCGAAGAGCGCGCGGTCGAAGCGAAACGACTGGAGCAGCGGCGGGCCGAAGAGGCGGCCAAAGACCAGCGCCTCGAGCAGATGCGCCGCAGCGTCGCCGAAGCCGAAGAGCGCGCCCAAGAGGCCGAGCGCCGCGCCGTCGAGGCCGAGCAGGCCGCGGTGCAGTCGGTGCAGGGCGGGGGAGCGCCCCCGCCGCCTTCGTCGGCGGACACCCAGTCCTTCCAGACGCCCCCGGCCGAGACCTACGCGCCGCCGACGCCACCCCCGGCGCCGCCCGAGCCGCCGCAGCCCTACGAGCCGCCGACGCCGCCACCCGCGCCCGCCGAGCCGTACCCCTCGACTCCGCCGCCTCCGACCGAGTCGTTCGCGCCGCCAGCGGAATCGTTCTCGCCGCCAACCCCGCCTCCACCCCCGGCCGAACCGGCGAGCCCGCCGCCTCCGCCCCCGGCGGCCGAGTCCCCTGCGCCCGCCGCGGCGCCCAGCTTTGGCGAAACCGGCATACCGCAAGGCGGCACCCCTCAGGGTGGCGGCAGCCAGATCAACCTCAACACCGTCACCTTCGAGCAACTGCGCGAAGAGAACCTCTCGGTCACCCAGGCGACCCGCCTGCTTGCCCACCGCGAGCGTCTCGGCGGCTTCCAGTCGGTCGACGATCTTGACCAGGTCGCCGGGTTCCCAGTGGAGATGCTGGAAGACATCAAGACTCGCTCGACCGTCTGACCGGGCGGTCGGGGGAGGGGTTCGGCGGACAACAGCGGGGAGGGTCCGGCGAACCCCTCTTCCCCGGCTATCCACTCGTCTCGCCTGTTCCGTGGTTCCTTTCGGACGTATACCGTCCATAAGGAACCGCGGAACTCGGCCCAGCGGTTAGCGGCTCAAGTTGTGGTTCCTTTTTCACCCAGGACGTTCAAAAGGAACCACGGGATAGCGTCGGGCGGATCGGCGCCCATTCTGTGGTTCCTTTGTCCGGATATAGAGGACAAAGGAACCGCGGAACTCGTGCGGCCGCCTAGCTGCCTTCTTCGTACTTCTCCAGGAGCTTGAGCCAGATCTCGCTGCGGGAGGGGTAGGGGGCGACTGCGTGCCTTAGTTGGGGGATGGGCACCTCTCCTACGATTGCCACCGTTACCGCTTGGAGGAAGTCGGCGGTCTCGAAGCCGGTGAAGGTGGCGCCGATGATCGTTTGCTTCTCCTGGTCGACGACGATGCGGGAGGTGCCGCCGGTGTTCTTGCCCTGGAAGCTGGCGCCGGGGGTGCCGTCGGTGGGGACGTCGATGGCGCGGGCGTCGATGCCCGCTTCCCGCGCCTGGTCGAGGGTCTTTCCGGCGGCGGCGACCTGGGGGTCGGTGAAGGTGACGCGCGGCGCGCCGAGCCCTTCGGCGATCGCCTCGGCCGGTCGCCCCAGCAGGTTCTCGGTCGCGATCCAGGCCTGGTACTTGCCCATGTGGGTGAAGAGGGCGCGACCGTTGACGTCGCCGATCGCATAGAGCCAGTCGCGGCCGCCGACCCGCATCTTCCCGTCGGTGTCGAGGAAGCCGTGGTCGTTCGGCTGGATTCCAGCCGCTTCGAGGTTGAGGTCGTCGGTATGTGGCGCGCGGCCGACAGCGACCAGGATCTCCGCCGCGGCGAGCTCGCTGCCGTCGCTCAGCTTCGCCACCACCCCGGGGTCGCCCGACCGCACGGATTCGACTTTGGTCCCGGTGCGAACGTCGACGCCGAAGTGCTTGCGCAGCGACTCGGCAACTTCCTCGCCGGCGAACTTCTCCTCGCGCGAGAGCAGGTGCTCGCCGCCCTCGACGAGGGTCACCTCCGTGCCGAGGCTCGCCCACGCCTGCGAGAGCTCGCTGCCGACCGGCCCGCCGCCGAGGACGATCATGCTCTCGGGGACGTGCTTGGCGGTGGTCGCATCGCGGTTGTTCCAGGCTCTGACCTGGTCGAGCCCCTCGATCGGCGGCATCGCTGCCTTACTGCCGGTGGCGACGACAATCGCCCGCTCGGCCGTCAGCACCTCCTCGCCGACCGCGATCCGGCGCTCGCCGTCGAAGCGCGCCGCGCCGCGAAAAAGGTCGATGCCGCGTTCTTCCAGCCATGGGAGCTGCCCCGAGTCGTCGCAGTCGTGGATCACCTCGTCCCGCCGGTCCAGCACCGCCTGCGCCTCCAACTCCTCGTGCCCGGTCGGCACGCCCGGAATGCGCTTTGCCTCGCCCAGCACGTCGGCCGGGCGCAGCAGCGCCTTCGAGGGCATGCAGGCGTAGTAGGAGCATTCGCCGCCGATCAGGTCGCGCTCGACGATCGCCACCCGCAGCCCGCCGTCGGCGAGCCGGCCAGCGCAGACCTCGCCAGAGGGCCCGGCGCCGAGGACGATCGCGTCGTAGCTGCGCTCGCTCACTAGAGCAACTATGCCCTACCGCGTACAATTCAATGCGTATCCCAAGCACGGGGGCGACAGGCTTCGACGTGGTCGACTCGTGCGAACGGTTGCAGGTCGAGGTTGCTGGAGGCCTCGTTAAACCCCAGCACAAACCAATACGTGCGGACCATGAGTTCGCCCTCGCCGCTTAGTCAATAGCTAAGCGCTGTGAGAGTCGGTCCTTCCTCGCCCGCGGGAAGGGGCACCGGCTTCAGAAGCGGGCTTACCCAGGCGGATCGCCCCGTCCGTCAGGGGAAAGCAAAGAGGGCTCTATCTCCCGCAGTGCCCGCTGGCGCGGACCCCGGGAGACGAGAATCAAGCGCCAGCTAAACCTGTAGACACCCTCGCACCGCGTCCGCGGATCCGAGTTCGAATCTCGGCGCCTCCATCGCTCGCAGCCGGCCTCGCCGGTTGCGAGCTGCTGCTGCGCCGTCGCGGGTCATTGCTCCGAGCCGCAGGAGAGCTTGGCGACGCGGGGAGAGACGCCGGCGATCTGGTTGTGAATTTCGGCACCTCGGCGCCAGATCAGGCGCGAGGGCAGGGACCGTCCGAAGGGGAGGTCGAGGAGCATGAGGTTCTGCTCGACCGGCGCCGGTTGGCGTCGCCCGTCTTCCATGATCACCCAGGCCATTCGAACGCCGTCGGGAAGAAGGCCGACCATCTGCATCGTCCGAGCCGGCAGGTTCGGAGGGCAGAAGCTGGTGCTGACCGCCATCCCCCGCGCCACCGTGGCCGGGGGCCAGCAGGTCGAACTCGCGCCCAGCGTGTCGAAGAGGCAGACGGCGCGGCCGCCCGGGACGGCATAGATCCGGCTGATCGCGCCGCCGTAGGTCAGCTTCGCCGCCTCCAGGTCGAGCGCCAGGCGGAGTACGGCTTCCGGTGGCGGAACGAGGCGCGGCGGCAAGCGATCCCGGGGGGTCGCCGCGCGGCGGAAGAGGACGAAGTCCTTTTGCAGGAGAGCCACGGTCCGTTGAGCGCCGTCCTCGATCTCGACGCCGGTCTGGCCGGCTCCGAAGGCAGCTCGTCCGGATGCCGATCCGTCGCTGCCGCAACCGAGGAGGACGGCAGCAGCCACGACCAAGGTCGTGGCTGCTGCCATGGAGAGCGGATTCCGAAGCCCTGGCTTTAGGTGCCGCATGGGGATTCGCAAGCTGCCGCCTCCTGGGAGTGCTTCAGGGTGAGATCCAGCGACCGTTGACGGTGTGCCAGTTTTCATTGCTCCCGTTCTGCACATACGGGGTGAGGCTGTGGCCGAGGTAGGCGATCGCGTTGTCCGCCGCTCCCGTTCCGTTCACGCCACACGACGCCGCGACATATTTGGCCAGCGTGTTGTCATAGACCTGCTGGCACACCAGGAGGGTCGTTTCCGTGCCTGGGTACAGGGCAAAGTTCCCCTGCAGGTTGGTATGCGCGCCGCCCGAGCAGATGCCGGTCGGCGGGAGCAGGGTCCCGCAGTATGCGTGAGGGGTGGTCGCCTGCGCACCGCTGACGTTGACTGAGAAGAGGGCGACGAGGAGCGCCGCCGGCAGCAACACCGCCAGCATCCTTCGCCCAGCTGATCTGTGTGGTTTAGAAGCCATTGCTTCCTTTCCTGTGTTGTTTCGATTTCGTAATCACGCATGAGCTCATGATCAGCGACCGTAGGAGTAATCGAGCGAGGGGTCTACGGTTTTGCCCAAAGATGAGTCAAACGATCAGGGAGTTGCGCTCCGGTCTGCCGGGCCGCAACTTTCGTCCGAGGGCGGGGTTCTGGTCTGCGTGGATCGCGGCGGGGCGGTCCCGTTTACCGATGCAAATTCCTTCATCCTCGAACCCGCTTCTGCACTGGGACCCGGCTGCGGCCGACCCGGCCCAGCGCCGCATCCACCCGATGCTGCGTGGTGCTGTGCTGCACCGGGATGGCTGGACCTGCCGGTACTGCGGCAAGGACGCGACCGAGGTCGACCACGTCGCGCCCCGCGCCCGGGGTGGGGCGACCACGCCGGCGAATCTCGTCGCCGCCTGTCGGCTTTGCAACAAGACCAAGGCCCTCCGCACGCCCTGTGAGTGGAGACGGGACCTGGCGCTCGAGCGGCTGCTCGCCAATGCGTCGCGAGCGCGAGCGACTCGTAATTCCCGACAGAGAGCGCAACAGGGCAGCAGCCGGGGTCGCAGGCAGCGGCCCTTGCGACGTTGATTGCTTAGGGTCCCGGCATGAGCCGCTACGTCGCCTTCCTGCGCGGGATGAACCTCGGCGGTCGCCGAATCAAGAACGAGGAGCTGCGGCGGCACTTCGAGGGGATGGGGTTCGAGGAGGTAGCGACGTTCCGGGCTAGCGGCAACGTGATCTTCTCGACCTCGGGGCGCGAGGCGGAGAGCAAGTTGGCGCAGCGGGTTGAAGTGGAGCTGGACCAGCGCTTGGGCTACGACGTGCCAGTCTTCCTGCGCAGCATCGAGGAGGTGGCGGCGATCGCGGCGCAGGAGCCGTTCGATCCCAAGCGGGTCGAGAAGTCGAAGGGGAAACTGCAGGTCTCGCTGCTGGCGGAGAAGCCGAGTGCCTCGGCGAAGAAGAAGGTGCTTGCGCTCGCCACCGACGAGGACCTGCTGGCGCTCGACGGTCGCGAGCTCTACTGGCTACCCAGCGGCGGCCTGCTCGAGTCCGACCTCGACCTGGGGGCGATCGAGGGGCTCCTCGGCACTGACACCCGTCGCACGATGGGCACGATCGAGCAGATCGCCGCCAAGTACTCCGGCTAGGCCTGGCGGTCCGATCGCGGCAACGCGGCCACCTCGAAATCGCGGCTGACCGCGGCGATCTCCTCCGGCAGCTCCGAGAGCTGGACGTTGGCGACGAACTCCATCTCCGCCCCGAGCGGGCGGAAGAAGTTGTCGTAGTGGGTCGGGACCACCGCCCGCGGTTCCAGCAGCGGCAGGATCCGCCGCCAGTAGTCGCGGGTGAAGCTGCGGCCGGCGACGCCGGCGAGGAAGACGTCGACGCCGCGCTCGCGCACCGCGTCGTCAACCAGATTGGCGCTGCCCTGGTGATAGAAGCGCAGCCCCGCCACCGCGATCGTGATGCCCCAGACCTGGCCACAGCGGTAGGCCCCCGGCGCCAGCGAGTCGAGGTGCTCGCAGCTGAGTTCGCCGTCATAGGGGACGGCGAGGCCGAGCAGCAGCTTCGAGTGGACGCTGGGCGTGAAGGAGACCTCGAATGGCCCCAGCTCGTAGGTGCGGTACGGCTCGACCTCGACGGCGCGGTCGGCGAGCCCGTGCAGCGACATCAGGTTGACCAGGGAGGCGGAGCCGTAGGCCGGGCAGCCGGTGCGACGGGCGATCGCCGGCGCGTCGACGGCGTGGTCGAAGTGGGTGTGGCCGACCAGCACGCCGACGGTCTCGCCCGGGGCGTGGAGGAAGCGGTCGAGGGCGTCGTCGCTGGGCAGGGCCGGCCGCCGCGAGACGATGCTGCGGAAGGGCACCCGCGAGAAGTAGGGATCGATGAAGAGCGTCCGCCCCTCGTAGCTGAGCCGGTAGCCAGAGACCCCGAGCCATTCCACCTCCAGCCCCGCGGGCAGCCGCAGCGTTCGCGCCTCCAGCTCGGCCAACTGCTGCCGGTCGGCGGCTTCGGAAGAGTTGCGAGTCGCCCGCGCCCGCGCCAGTTCGCCGAGGTGCCGGATCGGTCCCGCCATGGTTGAAGGGTACGACCGCCCGCGGGTCATTACCTTGGTTCTGCCATGGCAATCGCGACCGCAACCTCGCTCGACGTCTACGTCGGCGGCAAGCTGCTCTTCGAAGACGTCGGCTTCAAGCTCGAGCCGCGCGAACGGATGACGCTCTCCGGCCGCAACGGCGCCGGCAAGTCGACGCTGCTGCGGGTGCTGGCCGGCGAGCTGGCGCCCGACTCGGGCTCGCTGACCGTGCAGCGGGGCGCGCGAGTGGCGCTGCACGACCAGCGGCCACCGCGGGAATCGCAGGCGACACTCGGCGAGTATGTCTTCTCCGGCCGCAACGACATGCTGGAAACCGAGGCCGAGCTGGCCCGGCTGGAGGCGACAATGGGCAACGGCGACGAGGAGACGATGCGCCGCTACGCCGTCGCCCAGCAGCGACTCGAAGCCGGCGGCGGCTACCGCTGGCGCGACGACGTGCTCGCCGTTCTCCGCGGCCTCGGCTTCGACGACGAGCAGACCGGGCGCTCGCTCTCGACCTTCTCCGGCGGCGAGCTGACCCGCGCCTCGCTCGCCCGCGCCCTCGCCACCCGCCCCGACCTGCTGCTCCTCGACGAGCCGACCAACCATCTCGACATTCCCTCGCTGGAGTGGCTGGAGGGCTACCTGGTCGAACTCGACGCGGCGGTCGTCCTCGTCGCCCACGACCGCTGGTTCCTCGAGGCGGTCGGCACCTCGGTGCTGGAGCTGGAGGCTCAGCGCGCCCGCTTCTTCGCCGGCCCCTGGCACGCCTGGCGCCAGGAACAAGCGAAACGCCAGATCGCCCTCGGCAAAGCGATCGAGCGCCAGCAAGCGGAGATCGAGCGGATGGAGCGCTTTGTCGAGCGTTTCCGCTACAAGGCGACGAAGGCGCGCCAGGCGCAGTCGCGGGTGAAGATGATCGAGAAAGCGAAGCGCGAAGGGCCGGTCGCAGAAAAGCGCGACAACCGTCACCTGCGCTTCCATTTCAAGCCGCCCTCACGGCCGGGGCGGGTGGTGCTGAAACTGGTCAACGGCAGGCTCGAGGTGCCGGGGCGGGTGCTGCTCGCCGAGGCCAATCTCGAAATCGAACGCGGCGAACACGTCGCCCTCGTCGGCCCCAACGGCGCTGGCAAGACGACCCTGATCGACACCTTGACGGGCCAGCGCGAGCCCGCCTCCGGCAGCGTCCGCAGCGGCCACAACGTCAAGGTCGGCTACCTCTCCCAGCACGCCGAGACCGCCGCCGGCTCCGGCTCCGTCCTCGACGCGGCCAAGCGCGAGACCGGCCTCAACGAGAACCAGTCGCGGGCGCTGCTCGGTGGCTTCCTCTTCTCAGGCGAGGACGTCGAGAAGCAGCTCAGCGATATCTCCGGCGGCGAGCAGCGGCGGCTCTCGCTGGCGATCCTCGTCGCCTCCGGCGCTAATGTCCTCATCCTCGACGAGCCGACGAACCACCTCGACATCGAGAGCCGCGAGGCGCTCGAGGACGCGCTGACCGAGTTCGAGGGGACGGTGCTGCTCGTCTCCCACGACCGGGCGCTGCTGGAGGCGGTCGGCAGCCGCACCCTGGTCTGCGAGGACGGCAGGCTGGAGAACCACCCGAGCGGCTGGGCCGAGTACCAACGGCGGCGCGACGAACGCGAAACCAAAGCGGCCGCGGCGGAGAAGTCGTCATCCGGCGGTGGCGGCGGGAAGTACAGCGCGACCAAGCCGGCGCAGAAAGCGGCGCGCAAGGCGGCGAAGCTGGAGCAGCGGATCGAGCGGGCGGAGGCGAAGCTGCAAGAGCTAGAGGACGAGCTCGCCGACCCCGCCGCCTGGTCGAGCCCGACTCGGGTTGAGCGGGCGACTAAACGGCACGGAGAGGCGAAAGCGGCGGTTGAAGAGCTCTATAAGGAGTGGGAGGCGGCGCAGAGCGAGGCCGAGGCGGGCTCGACCGCTTAGGCGAGCGGTCGCTCGAGCACGACCCGCGTGCCCTTGGCCGGCGCCAGGGTGATGTTGCGGACCTTGACCCGTTCGGGCTTGGACGCGACGGGCCGCAGCTCGGCCCGTTCGACGAACTCGCGCAGGATCGTCCGCATCTCGTATTCGGCGAAGGCGGCGCCGATGCAGCGGCGAACGCCGCCGCCGAACGGGATCCAGGCGTAGTTGTCGGCTTTGCTGTCGAGGAAGCGCTCGGGCCGGAACTCGTCCGGGTCGGGGAAGAGGTCGTCGCGATAGTGCAGTGCGGCGATCGCCGGCAGGACGAACTGCCCGGACGCCAGCTCGTAACCGCCGATCGTCGCCGGCGCCTTCAGCTTGCGGGCGACGTCGACGATCACCGGCCGCGCCCGCAGCGTCTCTCTGACGGTCGCGTTCAGGTAGTCCTCCTCGCCGGCTGCCAGCGACTCGCGCAGCTTCGCCAGCACCGCGGGGTTGCGTACCAGTCGCTCGACCGCCCAGGCGAGGCCGGTCGCCGTCGTCTCGTGGCCGGCGCCGAGCACCGTCACCATCTCGTCGCGCAGTTCCTGGTCGCTCATCGGGTTGCCGTCCTCGTCGCGGGCGCCCATCAGCAGGGAGAGGACGTCGTCGCGCTCCTCGTGGCCGGGTTCGGCCCGCCGCAGCCGGATCTCCTCGTAGATGAACTCGTCGAGCGCTTCGCGCGAGCGCAGGAAGCGCGGCCAAGGGCTGCCGGGGCCGAGGTTGCGGCGCAGGACCGGGAAGGAGGTGATGACGCCGACGCGGTGGGCGAAGTCGTCGATCAGCCGCTCGAAGCGCTCCAGCCGGTCCTCGTCGTGGACGCCGAAGACTGCGCGCATGATCACCGCCAGGGTGATCCGCTGGGTGTGAGGGCGCAGCGCGAACGGCTCGCCGACTGGCCAGCTCTCCATCTCCTTACGGGTCATCTCGACGATCAGCTCGCCGTAGCGGCGTACCCGCTCGCCGTGGAAGGGCGGCAGCAGCAGTTTGCGCTGGCGCATGTGCGGCTCGTCGTCGAGCGTCAGGACCGTGTACGGCCCCAGCGCCGGCTCCAGCACGGTCGCGTTCGCCTCGCCGGCGTGGAAGACCGACGGCGATCCGGTGAAGACCGCTTTGACGAGGTCGGGGTGGGTGACGTAGACGATCTGCCCGAAGAAGGGGAAGCGGACGGTGAAGATGTCGCCGTAGCGCCGCTGTTCATTCGAGAGGAACCCGAGCGGGTTGCGCGCGTAGCGGACTGCCTGCAAGACCGCCGGCGTCTTCGACCCCGGCGGGAGAGCTTGCTTCGTCGCGGCACGCGGGCGGGGGAGAGTCGCCTGCTCCATTCCCGGCAGCTTAAGGGAAAACTGGCTGGGCAGCCAGTTTCAGAAGACGATGGTGCGATCGCCGTCGAGGAGGACGCGGTCGTCGAGGTGCGCCATCACCGCTCGCGCCAGCACCAGACGCTCGATGTCGCGGCCGATCCGGATCATGTCGGCGACCTCGTCGCGGTGGTCGACCGGCTCGACGTCCTGGGCGATGATCGGGCCGGCGTCGAGCTCGGCGGTCACGTAATGGGCGGTGGCGCCGATCAGCTTGACGCCGCGCTCGTAGGCGCGGTGGTAGGGGTCGGCGCCGACGAAGGCGGGGAGGAAGCTGTGGTGGATGTTGATTGCCGGCGCGTTCAGGGCGCGGAGGAAGTCTTCGGAGAGGATCTGCATGTAGCGGGCGAGGACGAGCAGGTCGACGTCGTCGAGCAGGTCGAGGATCTGCCGCTCGGCCTCCACCTTCGTCGCCGGCTCGACCGGAATGTGGTGGAAGGGGAGCCCCACCGACTCGACCTGTTTGCGGTGGTCGGGGTGGTTGGAGATCACCGCGGCGATCTCGCCGCCGAGGTCACCGTTGCGCCAACGCCAGAGCAGGTCGGAGAGGCAGTGGTCCTCGCGCGAGACCAGCACCGCCAGCCGCTTCGTTCGGGCCGTGTCGTCGAACTCGAAGTCCATCGCGAACGGCTCGCCGATCTCGCGGGCGAACTGCAGCTCCAGCGCCTCGCGCTCGGGATCCGGGACCCGGTCGAAGACCATCCGCATGAAGAAGCGCCCCTCGCCGCTCGAGTGCTGGTCGACGTCGACGATGTTCAGCCCCGACTCGGCGAGGAAGCCACTGACCCGCGCGATCAGTCCCGGCTGGTCCGGGCAGGCGAGCAGCAGTCGCGAGGTCGGCGTCTCTCCCACACGGCGATCATCGCGGATAGGGTGAGGCCGATGCGGATCGCTGCCGTGCCCGACGGAGCGGTGGAGCGCCTCGGGCTCCTCCTCAACAAACTGCCGACGCCGATCGGCGAGGCGATGTTCGCGATGCCGGTTGCCCGCTGCCTCCAGGTGGCACAGCGGACCGGGATGCTGGCGGCGCTGGCCGAGGGACCGCGGGAGCCGGGGGAGCTGGCAGAGCACCTGGGGCTGCAGAAAACCGGGACGAGCCGCGTCCTCGACGTGATCGCTTCGCTCGGCCACGTCAGGCAGCTCCCCGACGGGCGGTACGAGATGACCAAGAGTGGGCGGCCGTGGCTGGACCCGAGCTCGGACACTTACCTCGGCGACTTCCTCGCCGACACCGCTGAATATTGGGACTGGTACGCGCGCCTGGAGGACCTGGTCCGCGACGGCACCCACGCCGAGCTGCACGGGAAAGGGCCCGACGATCCCTACTGGCAGTCCTACATCCGCGGCCAGTACCAGTTGGCCCGGCTCTCCAGCGCCGAAGTGGCGAAGGCGATCCCGCTTGCCCGGGGTGCTAGCCAGGTGCTGGACGTGGCCGGCGCGCACGGCGAGTACTCGATGGCGCTCTGCCGGCGCCACGAGGGCCTGCGGGCGACGATCGTCGACCTGCCCGGCAGCGCCAAGGTGGGGGAGCAGATCGTCGCTGAGGCGGGGATGAGCGACCGCGTCCGCCACCTCGTCGGCGACATGTTCGAGGTCGACTACGAGGGCGATTACGACGGCGCAATGTCCTTCAACATCATCCACCACCTCTCGCCGGAGCAAATCCGGACGCTCTTCCAGCGCATCCGCGCCGTCCTAAGCCCCGGTGCGCCATTTGCCGTCCTAGACCTCTACGACCGCCCGGGCGGCCAGCAGGCGAACACCGCCTCGATTCTTGGGCTCTTCTTCCACCTCACCTCCGGCGCCGACACCTACACGGTCGAGGAGGTCTCCCGCTGGATGGGCGAGAGCGGCTTCGGCAGTGTCAACGAGAAGTCGTTCCGGACGCTGCCGGACCTGCGCCTGCTGATCGCAAAAGCGGTCTGAGCGCGCAAGATCGCGGCCACGTCTTCCGTGGCGGGAGGGCGATCCGTGCCTAGGCTCGTGCGATTTGTTGCGAGCAGCGGCGCTTCTGTGATGGCTGCCACACATAAGAGCGGCGTGAACCCTCACGGTTTCGCGCTTGCTCACAAAACGCAAACATTTCACCCCGATCTTGCTCATCCTCCTCGTCTTCCCAGCGGCTGCGCTGGCCAGCGGCGGCGAGTCGACCGTGGGGCCAAGGGTTGGTCGGGCGCAGGTCGT
>Ga0207656_10000117_pt1 | contig 30629 bp, 28 predicted proteins | sample KBSCornC12_FD_184297 | JGI IMG/M metagenome (GOLD analysis project Ga0207656, IMG submission 184297) | Corn rhizosphere microbial communities from Kellogg Biological Station, Michigan, USA - KBS Corn C1-2 (SPAdes) (version 2) | ecosystem: Host-associated > Plants > Roots > Rhizosphere > Soil ...
CAGTCTGACTCCACAAGCACCCACACGAATTGCTTGATTCAGTTGTTAAAGAGCGGTTGGTTAAGATTTTTCATCTCAACCGAGGCGCGCATTCTACAGCAGCCTCATTTGCTGTCAAGTGATTATTTTCAGAAGCTTTCGAAGATTTCTTCAACAACTTCAACCACTTGCGCTTCCGATCTCTCGTTAGCGGGAGGCGAATTCTACAGCGTTACACGCTGCTGTCAACACCTCTTTTTCTCCGCTTTCGATCGAGAGGATCGAAACGTTAATAGAGCCAGACAACACTGCCCTACCAACTCCTTCTGCACTTCGATGAACTGAAGCAAGTTGCTGTCGAATTCTACGTAACTCTTTGTTTACCAAGGAGTTTTCCGTTTCGACTGCGCCGGAAGTGGGGCGAATTATAGACTTCCAGAATCTGCCGTCAACACCTTTTTTAATATTTCTGTCACACAGGTCAAAAAACGCCCAGAAACGCAAAAGCCGGCCCCGAGGGGCCGGCTTTCTGCACTACTTACAAACTAGGGAAAGCAAATTGCGAGGCTTCATGACTGGCCCGCTGCGGCCAACGCTGGGTAATCGCCTTGCGACGAGTATAGAAACGCACCCCATCCGGCCCGTAGGCATGCAGATCGCCAAACAGCGAACGCTTCCAGCCACCAAAACTGTGATACGCCACCGGCACAGGCAATGGAACATTCACCCCCACCATACCCACTTCAATCTCGTCACAGAACAGACGCGCCGCTTCACCGTCACGGGTGAAAATACACGTACCGTTACCGTATTCATGGTCGTTGATCAGTTGCATGGCCGCTTCCAGGCTATCCACCCGCACAACACACAACACCGGCCCAAAGATCTCTTCTTTGTAGATACGCATTTCAGGCGTCACATGATCAAACAGACTACCGCCCAGGAAGAAACCTTCTTCATGGCCCGCAACACTCAGTCCGCGCCCATCAACCACCAACCTGGCACCCGAAGAAACACCGTCTTCTATATAGCCACTGACCTTATCCCGCGCCTGACCAGTCACCAACGGCCCCATATCCAGGCCACAAGACGTCCCCGCCCCGATCTTCAGTGCCTTGACCTGCGGCACCAGCTTGGCGATCAACGCATCCGCCACTTGGTCGCCCACGCACACCGCCACCGATATCGCCATGCAACGCTCACCGCAGGAACCGTATGCTGCACCCATCAGAGCGCTGACGGCGTTATCCAGATCCGCATCCGGCATCAGCACCGCGTGGTTCTTCGCCCCACCCAATGCCTGTACGCGCTTGCCACGCTTGGTTGCCTCGGAATAGATGTATTCGGCAATCGGCGTCGAGCCCACGAAGCTAAGCGCCTTCACTTCCGGCGCCTCGATCAGCGCGTCCACCGCGCCCTTGTCACCGTGCACCACGCTGAGCACGCCTTTGGGCAGCCCGGCTTCCTGCAACAGTTGTGCAATCAGCAATGTCGAGCTCGGATCACGCTCCGATGGTTTCAGGATGAAACAGTTACCGCAGACGATCGCCAGCGGATACATCCACAGCGGCACCATCGCCGGGAAGTTGAACGGCGTAATACCGGCCACTACGCCCAGCGGCTGGAAATCCGACCATGCATCAATATTTGGTCCTACATTACGGCTGTACTCGCCCTTCAGAATCTCTGGTGCCGAACACGCGTACTCAACGTTCTCGATGCCACGCTTCAACTCACCGGCAGCATCTTCCAGCGTCTTGCCATGCTCTTCGCTGATCAGTTGCGAAATGCGCGCTTCGTTCTGTTCCAGCAATTGCTTGAAACGAAACATCACCTGGGCACGCTTCGCCGGCGGTGTATTACGCCACGCCGGGAACGCCGCCTTGGCTGCGTCGATCGCCTGTTGGATGGTTTCACGGCTGGCCAACGGCACCTGATGAATCACTTGGCCGGTCGACGGGTTGTACACGTCGGCACTACGGCCGGAATCATTGACCAACTCACCGTTGATCAAATGCTGGATAAGGCTCATGCGGGGCTCCTGAAAAGTTGTTCTATATAGAAGGAGAAATCAGTCGATCTTGTTCAGCACTTCGCCGACCGCATCGAACAGGCGATCCAGGTCCTGCGGCTTGCTGTTGAAGGTTGGCCCGAACTGCAGGGTGTCACCGCCAAAGCGCACGTAGAAACCCGCTTTCCACAAAGCCATGCCGGCCTCGAATGGACGCACGATGGCATCACCATCACGCGGGGCAATCTGGATCGCGCCGGCCAGGCCGTAGTTGCGAATGTCGATCACGTTCTTGCTGCCCTTCAAGCCATGCAGCGCATTCTCAAAGTGCGGGGCGACTTCAGCGACGCTCTGCACCAGGTTTTCCTTCTGCAACAGGTCCAATGCCGCCAGGCCCGCCGCGCAGGCCACCGGGTGCGCCGAGTAGGTGTAGCCGTGGGGGAATTCCACCGCGTACTCCGGCGTCGCCTGGTTCATGAAGGTCTGGTAGATCTCGCTGCTGGCAATCACTGCGCCCATCGGGATCGCGCCGTTGGTGACTTGCTTGGCGATGCACATCAGGTCCGGGGTCACGCCGAAGCTGTCGGCACCGAACATCGAGCCGGTACGGCCGAAACCGGTGATCACTTCATCGAACACCAGCAGGATATTGTGCTGGTCACAGATCTCACGCAGACGCTTGAGATAACCCTGTGGCGGCACCAGCACGCCAGCGGAGCCGGCCATAGGTTCGACAAACACTGCAGCGATGTTCGACGCATCGTGCAATTCGATCAGCTTGAGCAGTTCATCTGCCAGCGCAATACCGCCCTGCTCCGGCATGCCACGGGAGAAGGCATTGCTTGCCAGCAAGGTATGCGGCAAATGGTCAACGTCCATCAAGCCCTGGCCAAACAGCTTACGGTTGCCGTTGACGCCCCCCAGGCTGGTACCGGCAATGTTCACACCGTGATAACCACGGGCGCGACCGATCATCTTGGTCTTGGTGGCCTGGCCCTTCAGGCGCCAGTACGCACGCACCATCTTCACCGCCGTATCGGCACACTCGGAGCCAGAGTCGGTGAAGAACACATGGTTCAGGTTGCCTGGGGTCAGGTCGGTAATCTTTTCCGCCAACCGGAAGGACAATGGATGACCGTACTGGAAGCCCGGCGAGTAGTCCAACGTGCCCAGCTGCTTGGCGACCGCGTCCTGGATTTCCTTGCGCGTATGCCCGGCACCACAGGTCCACAGGCCCGACAACGAGTCATACACCTTGCGGCCCTTGTCATCGGTCAACCAGCTCCCTTCGGCGGCCACGATCAGGCGCGGGTCACGCTGGAAGTTTCGGTTGGCGGTGTATGGCATCCAGTGCGCGTCCAGCTTCAATTGGCTGGCCAGGGACGATGGGGCATTTTCGGGCATGTTCATCAGCAAAACCTCGCAGGGCAAAAGGCAGCGTCGGGATTGAAAAAGCGTTGTTGCAGCTAAATTGCCACGACGATAAAGTCGGTGAAATCCAACTCTTCTAACCTTCAGTCAGGCCTTCACTAAACTATGAGCAGCCGTCGACCCGACCCCCTGGCCCAAGTCAGCGACTTCGATATCCGCCTGCTGCGCATCTTTCGCAGCGTGGTGGAGTGCGGCGGCTTCTCCGCGGCGGAAACCGTGCTGGGCATCGGGCGCTCGGCGATCAGCCAGCAAATGAGCGACCTGGAGCAACGCCTCGGATTGAGACTGTGCCAACGCGGCCGCGCCGGCTTCTCCCTGACCGAAGAGGGCCGCGAGGTCTACCAGTCGGCCCTGCAACTGCTGAGTGCCCTGGAAAGCTTTCGCACCGAGGTCAACGGCCTGCACCAGCACTTGCGTGGCGAGTTGATCATCGGCCTCACCGACAACCTCGTCACCCTGCCCCACATGCGCATCACCCACGCGCTCGCACAACTGAAGGAGCGCGGGCCGGACGTGCAGATCCAGATCCGTATGATCGCCCCCAACGAAGTCGAACAAGGCGTGCTCGATGGCCGCTTGCATGTGGGCGTGGTGCCCCAGGCCAGCGCCTTGTCGGGGTTGGAGTACCAGCCGCTGTACAGTGAACGTTCATTGCTCTACTGCGCGGTCGGCCACCCGTTGTTCTATGCCGACAACAAGCAACTGGAAGATGCACGCATTGACGCCCAGGACGCCATCGCCCCGACCTTCCGCCTGCCCGCCGAAATCCAGGCCCATTACCAGGCGCTCAACTGCACGGCCAGCGCCTCCGACCGCGAAGGCATGGCGTTCCTGATCCTCACCGGCCGTTACATCGGCTACCTGCCCGACCACTACGCGAGCCTTTGGGTACAACAAGGCCGACTGCGTGCGCTGAAACCGGCTACGCGTTTTTACGATTTAAGCCTCGCATCGGTCACGCGCAAAGGCCGGCGCCCCCATTTGGTGCTGGAAAGCTTCCTGGAAAGTCTCGCGGCAACCCGCTAACTCGGCCTCGCAGCTAAAAGCTGAGCAGTTGGACAGCTTTTTGCAACAGCCCAAGGACATAGACCTTGAGTTTGCCAGCCATGCCACCAGAAACGTCCAACAGCAGCGATCTTATCTACGGGCTCAACGACCGCCCGAAACCCGGACCTGCCTTACTCGCCGCCCTGCAACATGTACTTGCTGCATTTGTCGGCATCATCACCCCGCCGCTGATCATCGGCTCCGCCCTGGGCCTCACCGCCCATTTGCCCTACCTGATCAGCATGGCGCTGATGGTCTCCGGTGTCGGCACCTTCATCCAGGCGCGCAGGCCCTTCGGCATAGGCGCCGGGATGATCTGCCTGCAAGGCACCAGCTTCGCCTTTCTCGGCGCGGTGCTGTCGGCAGGTTTCCTGGTGAAACAACGCGGCGGCAGCCCGGAAGACATCATGGCGATGATCTTCGGCGTGTGCTTTTTCGGCGCCGTGGTGCAGATCGTGTTAAGCCGCTTCATCGGGCAGCTGCGCCGAGTCATCACGCCTCTGGTCACCGGAATCGTCATCACCCTGATCGGCATCAGCTTGATCAAAGTCGGTATCACCGACCTCGGCGGCGGCTTCAATGCCGCCGACTTCGGCGCGCCGACCAACCTGGCGCTGGGCCTGTTCGTGGTGTTGACGATCATTCTGCTCAACCGCTCGAATACACCTTGGGTGCGCCTCTCGGCCATCATCATCGGCCTCGCCCTCGGCAGCCTGGCCGCCTGGTTCAGTGGCAAACTGGTGCCTCAAGCCCTGCCAGATCTGCCGCTGGTCAGCCTGCCGATCCCGTTCCGCTTTGGTTTCAACTTCGACTGGAGCGCTTTCCTACCGATCGCGCTTATTTATCTGATCAGCAGCATCGAAACCGTTGGTGACCTCACCGCCAACTGCATGATTGCCCGCCAACCCATCAGCGGCCCTTCTTATATAGGCAGACTCAAGGGCGGCGTACTCGGTGATGGCGTGAGCTGCATGATCGCCGCCACCTTCAGCGCCTTCCCCAACACCACCTTCGCGCAGAACAATGGTGTAATCCAACTCACCGGCGTGGCCAGCCGCTACGTTGGCCTCTACATCGGCGCGGTGCTGTTTTGTCTCGGTCTGTTTCCAATGATTGGCGCCGTGCTGCAGCAAATCCCCAAGCCGGTGTTGGGCGGCGCCACCCTGGTGATGTTCGGCAGTGTGGCCGCTGCTGGCGTGCGCATCCTCGCCCAGGCACCGCTGGACCGGCGCAGCATGCTGATCATCGCCACTTCGTTTGGCGTCGGCCTGGGCATCGCCGCCCAACCGAACCTGCTGCATCTGATGCCGACGCTGGTGCAGAACCTGTTTGACTCCGCCATCACCAGCGGCGGGCTGACGGCCATCGTGTTGTGCCTGTTGCTGCCCGAAAGCAAGGCCCCCAGCGCTGCCGCAAACAAAGCACCGGAAAGCGACAGCCTGGAACCGCTTTGACGGTTTTATTGCATCAGGACTTGTCTGAGGCTTGAGGGTGGGTTATCTGTGCACACGTCGTCTCAATCGATCAGCACGGAAACCTCCATGAGCCTCGAAGTTCCTGCCCACAGCACCCACGCCGGTAAGCCCGCCAGCCGCATTCGGCAAAAGAACGAACAAGCGATTCTGCAGGCGGCTGAAGACGAGTTCGCGCGCCATGGCTACAAAGGCACCAGCATGAACACCATCGCGGCCAGTGCCGGGCTGCCCAAGGCCAACTTGCATTACTACTTCACCAACAAGCTGGGCCTGTATATCGCGGTGCTCAGCAATATCCTCGAGCTGTGGGACAGCACCTTCAACACGCTGACCGCCGAAGATGACCCGGCCGTGGCGCTCACCCGCTACATCCGCACCAAGATGGAGTTCTCGCGTCGCCAGCCCCAGGCTTCGCGAATCTTCGCGATGGAGATCATCAGCGGCGGCGAATGTCTCACCGAATATTTCAGCCAGGACTACCGCGCCTGGTTCAGCGGCCGGGCAGCCGTGTTCCAGGCCTGGATCGACGCTGGCAAGATGGACCCGATAGACCCCGTGCACCTGATCTTCCTGCTGTGGGGCAGCACCCAGCACTACGCCGACTTCGCCACCCAGATCTGCCGCGTCACCGGTCGCACCAAGCTGACCAAGCAAGACATGGAAGACGCCGGCACTAACCTGATCCATATCATCCTCAAGGGCTGCGGCATCAAGCCCGCCTATTAAACGAAGCGACTTATGCCTTTCACGCTCACCGGCCTTTGCGAGTTTCGCGAAGAAATACGCAAAAGCCGCTTTATCACCCTCGCCGCACCGATCACCAGCCCGCAGGACGCCCAGGCGTTTTTCGAGCAACACAGCGACTTGAACGCCACGCACAACTGCTGGGCCTGGAAACTGGCCGATCAATACCGCAGCAACGACGATGGCGAACCCGGCGGCACCGCCGGGCGGCCGATCCTGGCGGCCATCGAGGCCCAGGGCTTCGATCAGGTGGCGGTGCTGGTGATTCGCTGGTACGGCGGCATCCAGCTGGGCACCGGCGGTCTGGCCCGGGCCTATGGCGGTGGAGCGAACAAATGCCTGCAAACCGCCGATCGCATCGAACTGATCAGCCGTGTCCCCTTGAGTTGCGCTTGTGGCTTCGCCGAGTTGAACCTGGTGAAACTGCGCGTCGCCGAACTCGGAGGGCTGGTGGTCGAAGAAACCTTCACCGCCAATGGCGTCGAGCTGCAACTGGCCTTGGGCGAAGCGCATATCGACACCCTGCAAATTCAACTCGCCGACCTCAGCCGTGGGCGTATCCTGCTACAACGCTGAACTCCGTGAACCGCGACGCTAAAGGAAGCTTTTCATGTCTACGCCAAAAACCGCACTGATCATCGGCGCCTCCCGCGGCCTGGGCCTCGGCCTGGTCAAGCAACTGCTTCAGGACGGCTGGGACGTGACTGCCACCGTGCGTGACCCGAACAAGGCCGATGCGCTGAAAGCCGTTGGGCCGGTACAGATCGAAAAACTCGACATGGACGATCAGCAAGCCGTGATCGCCCTGAGCCAACGCCTCAAGGCACGCACCTTCGACCTGCTGTTCGTCAATGCGGGCGTCAAGGGCCCCGCCAACCAGGAGCCGGGCCACGCCACCCTGGCCGAAGTCGGCCGACTGTTTTTCACCAATGCCGTAGCGCCGATCAACCTGGCCCAGCGTTTCGTCGGGCAGATCCGCAAGGACACTGGCGTGCTGGCGTTCATGAGTTCGGTGCTGGGCAGCGTGACCATCCCGGACGGCTCGGACCTGGCGCTGTACAAAGCCAGCAAGGCGGCACTCAACTCCATGACCAACAGCTTCATCACTCAGTTGGGTGATCACAAGCTGACCGTACTGTCGCTGCATCCGGGCTGGGTGAAGACTGACATGGGCGGCGAAAACGCCCATATCGATGTCGACACCAGCGTGCGCGGCCTGGTTGACCAGGTGAACGCCTACACCGGCAAAGGCGGCCATCACTTCATCGACTACAAAGGCGACACCATCGCCTGGTAAGCGGTGCGGGATTGTTATCGACCGATTGCCGTCGATAACAATCCGCGCGTAGACTGCCCACCTCGCCCTCACGGGCGACCCTGGATCAGCAGACAGGGAAACACTGAGCTGGCAAACCTGAACCCATCATTCAGAGGAGCCGGCCAATGCCTGCGACCCGTATCTGGTTAAAAAACCCCCTTGCGATTTTCACGGCCAACGGCCTCGACGCCCGTGGCGGCCTGGTGCTGCAGGACGGTGTGATCACCGAAGTGCTGGCCCAGGGCCAAGAACCCACGCAACCCTGCGCACAGGTGTTCGATGCCCGTGAACATGTGGTCCTGCCCGGGCTGATCAACACCCACCATCACTTCTATCAAACCCTGACCCGCGCCTGGGCGCCGGTGGTCAATCAGCCGTTGTTTCCCTGGTTGAAGACCCTGTACCCGGTCTGGGCACGGCTCACCCCGGAAAAACTCGCACTGGCCAGTAAAGTTGCGTTGGCCGAACTGCTGCTCTCGGGCTGCACCACGGCGGCAGACCACCACTACCTGTTCCCCGAGGGCCTGGAAAACGCTATCGACGTGCAAGTGCAAAGCGTGCGCGAATTGGGCATGCGCGCCATGCTCACCCGCGGTTCCATGAGCCTGGGCGAGGCCGACGGTGGCCTGCCGCCGCAACAGACGGTGCAACAGGGCCAGGTCATCCTCGAAGACAGCCAGCGCCTGATCCATGAATACCATCAGCGTGGCGACGGCGCGCAGATCCAGATTGCCCTCGCGCCCTGCTCGCCGTTTTCCGTCACCCCGGAAATCATGGAAGCCAGCGCTGAACTGGCCAATCGCCTGGATGTGCGCCTGCACACCCACCTGGCGGAAACCCTCGACGAGGAGGATTTCTGCCTGCAACGTTTCGGCCTGCGTACCGTGGATTACCTGGACAGCGTCGGCTGGCTCGGTCCGCGCACCTGGCTGGCCCATGGCATCCACTTCAACCCGGATGAAATCGCGCGCCTGGGCGCTGCCGGCACCGGCATCTGCCATTGCCCAAGCTCGAACATGCGCCTGGCGTCCGGCATCTGCCCGACCCTGGACCTGCTCGCGGCCGGCACGCCTATCGGCCTGGGTGTGGACGGTTCCGCGTCCAACGACGCGTCGAATATGATCCTTGAAGCGCGCCAGGCTTTGTACATCCAGCGCCTGCGTTACGGCGCGGAAAAGATCACCCCGGAAGGTGTGCTGGGTTGGGCGACCAAGGGTTCGGCGCAGTTGCTGGGGCGTACGGATATCGGTGAGTTGGCCGTAGGCAAGCAGGCCGATCTGGCGCTGTTCAAGCTGGATGAGCTGCGCTTTTCCGGCAGCCACGATCCGATTTCGGCGTTGCTGTTGTGCGGCGCCGACCGTGCGGACCGGGTAATGATCGGCGGCAAATGGCGCGTGATCGACGGCCAGGTCGAAGGCCTGGACCTCAAGGGCCTGATCGCCGATCACACCCAGGCCGCGCGGCAACTGATCGCTGGCTGATTACAACCCCAACAGCGACAGCATGATAAAGGTCGCAAACAGCACGAAATGGGTCATCCCTTCGATGGCGTTGGTTTCGCCATCGTTGAGGTTGATCGCGCTGACGATCAGCGTGATAAACACCATCACGGTCTGCACCGGCGTCATCGCCATCTGGAACGGCTGCCCGGTGTAGAGCGCCATCGCCTCCATCACCGGCACCGTCAGGATCACCGTCGACAGCGAAGCACCCAGCGCGATATTCACCACCGACTGCATGCGGTTCGCCAACGCCGCCCGCAACGCGGTCAGAATCTCCGGTGCTGCCGAAATGGCCGCGACCACGATCGCCGTGATCACCGGCGGCGCGCCTGTGCCTTCCAGGCCCAGGTCCAAGGTCTTGGACATCACCTCGGCCAGTGCACCGATCACAATCACCCCAAACACCAGCGTGCCAATGGAAAACGCCAGGTTGACTGGCGGCGCTTCCTGTTCTTCCGGCAGTTTCTTGCGGCGCTTTTCCGGGTAGCTGTAGCTGAAGAAGTAACTGTGCGGCCCAACCTGCATGCGCAGGAACAGGGTGTACAACACCACCATCGCGCCAATGGTGAAGGCCGAATAGATTTTCCAGTCGGCTTCCGGGATAAATTCCGGCACCACCATCGACACACCCATGGCGGTGAGGATCATCACGCTGTAGGTGCGTGCCGAGTCATCGTTGTAGGACTGTTCACCATGCTTGATGCCGCCCATCAGCGCGGCCAGGCCGAGGATCCCGTTGATGTCGAGCATCACCGCCGAATAGATGGTGTCGCGCACCAGGGTGGGCGATGGCTCATTGCTCATCATGATCGCCAGGATCACCACTTCCACCAGCACGGCGGCGAGGGTGAGGATCATGGTGCCGTAGGGGTCGCCGACTTTTTCCGCGAGCTGCTCGGCGTGATGGGCCACGCGCATCGACGCCACCACGATAAAGCCGATCAGCACCACACCGGCCAGCAGCGCAGTGATTTGGCCACTATGGAGCATCCAGTGCTCCAGCGGATAGGCAGCGATGGCGGCAATCAGCGCCAGCAGCATGAATTTTTCTTGCTTGAGGGATGTGAGCATTCCGGGCCTTTTAGTACGGCAAATCAGTCATTGATGGGGTACAGACTGCGCCAAGCCGCTAACGTTTCGTTACACCTTAGTTCACAAGGCCCTTGCGTGAATGCAACGAAAGCAATCCTGCTGGTCAGGTTTTGCCGATTATTTCAGCCATGGCCTGTAGAATGCCTTCATTGCACCTGATGAGAATTTAGAAAATGTACGATTGGCTCAACGCCCTGCCCAAGGCTGAACTGCACCTGCACCTGGAAGGCTCGCTGGAGCCGGAGTTGCTGTTCGCCCTGGCCGAGCGCAACAAGATTGCGCTGCCGTGGAACGACGTCGAAACCCTGCGCAAGGCCTACGCCTTCAACAACCTGCAGGAATTCCTCGACCTGTATTACAAGGGCGCCGACGTGCTGCGCACTTCCCAGGATTTCTACGACCTGACCTGGGCCTATCTGCTGCGCTGCAAAGCGCAGAACGTGATCCACACCGAACCCTTCTTCGACCCGCAAACCCACACCGACCGTGGCATACCGTTCGAAGTGGTACTCAACGGCATCGCTGCGGCGCTGAAAGATGGCGAGCAGCAACTGGGGATCACCAGCGGCTTGATCCTCAGCTTCCTGCGCCACCTGAGCGAAGCCGAAGCCGAAAAAACCCTCGACCAAGCCCTGCCGTTCCGCGACGCGTTCGTGGCCGTGGGCCTGGACAGCTCGGAAATGGGTCACCCGCCAAGCAAATTCCAGCGTGTGTTCGACCGTGCCCGCCACGAAGGCTTCCTCACCGTCGCCCACGCCGGTGAAGAAGGCCCGCCGGAGTACATCTGGGAAGCCATCGACCTGCTGAAAATCCAGCGTATCGACCATGGCGTACGCGCCATCGAAGACGAGCGCCTGATGCAGCGCATCATCGACGAGCAGATCCCGCTGACCGTGTGCCCGCTGTCCAACACCAAGCTGTGCGTATTCGACGACATGGCCCAGCACAACATCCTCGACATGCTCGAGCGTGGCGTGAAGGTGACCGTGAACTCGGATGACCCGGCGTACTTCGGCGGTTATGTCACCGAGAACTTCCACGCGTTGTACACCTCACTGGGCATGACCCAGGACCAGGCCAGACGCCTGGCGCAAAACAGCCTGGATGCGCGACTGGTCAAACCGTAATACCCGTGGGAGCCGGCTTGCCGGCTCCTGCACAGTCAATGCCTGGACCATCACTCAGGCACGGCCAACCGGCTGATCGCCCTGCGCCCGATGGCACTGACCTGCAAGGCCTGGGACTCATTGCTCACGCAGATCCAGCTCGACTGCAAAAACAGTTGCAACAACCCCGCCCCCAACGCACCGCCCAGGTGCGGCTGCTGCTGGCTCCAGTCAAAGCAGTTACACACCAGCGGCGACGCCAATGCCTGGGTAAAAATCCCCAGTTTTGCCAAGTGCTGGGCGCCCTTCACCGTGACATCGGGACGCTGTTCGTAGCGCTCGATCCAGCCTGCGTCCAGCAGATGTTGATACAACTGCGCCCCCAACTCGCCACCAAGGTGCCCATGGCACAAACGGGCATGACGTAACGACGGCGGAGCAATCAGGGTCGGCGGCAAAGCATCCGGCGCGCTGCGCGCAGCGCAGGCCATGGTGGTCCTGGCCAGGGCATCGATGGCTGCACTGACATCCGGCGCCGCCACGCGAAACAGGCGCTTGCCACGCCTGGCTTCCACACGCAGCAAACCGCCTGCGGTCAGTCGCGCCAGGTGCGCATGGGCGGAGGTCGTGGACAAACCGGCGAACGTCGCCAACTCTATCGGTGACTTGGCTGAACCGTCCATCAAGGCCCACAGGATGGCGGTGCGCTTGGGCTCGGCGAGCAAGCTGGCGATCTGACTGATGCAAGGTGCTGCTTCCATCTTTTCACTCCCTGTTGGCTTATTTTTCTACTGATGTGGGAGCCAGAGTATAGGGGCGCAAACCACCGGTTCCACGGCGTCTGACAGCGCGGATAGGGACAGGACCTGAGTGAAATTTCCTGCTCTGATGGAAGGCGCTACGTCGCGCTCAATCGCTCCGGCCATTGAGCGGTCAACGTCGCACAGCGAGATACGAGCATTTCCCGCAACAGGTTGATGGGCTTGCTCAGTTGCGCCCGATGGGCACACAGCAGATTGAGCGGCGTGCGCTCACCACGCAGCTCCGGCAGGATCAGGCGCAAGCGGCCCGCGAGCACATCGGTGCTGACATCCAGCCAGGATTTGTAGGCAATCCCCACACCCGCCACCGCCCAACGACGGACCACGTCGGCATCGTCACTGAAGCGGTCCCCCGTGACGGTCAAGCTCACTTCACGTTTGCCGTCGTGGAACGTCCAGTGGTCATGAACCCGGCTTCCGAGCATATAGAGCAGGCAATTGTGCTGGGCCAATTGCTCCAGGTGCCGAGGCTGACCATAACGGGCGAGGTAACTGGGGGAGGCACACAGCACGCGAACATTCTCCGGCGCAACGGGCAGCGCGATAAGGCTCGAATCCTCGGGCTCACCGTAGCGCAGGGCAATATCCACCGGCTGGCGAAACAGGTCGGCAATCCGATCACCCAACAGCAGACGCACGGTAAGTTGCGGATACTCACGCTGAAATTCATCCAGCCACGGCAGCAACTGGTTACGCCCGAAATCCGACGGGGCGGACAGCTGCAGCACGCCGCTGACATGGTCCTGGCCGCTGGCCAATAAACGGCGCCCCTCGTCCAGTGAACTCAACGCAGCACGGGCATACTCCAGGAAGCCCTCGCCTTCGGCGGTCAGGCGCAAGCTGCGGGTGGAACGCGCCAGCAAGCGCGCGTCCAGTTGCTGTTCGATACGCTTGAGCGCGGCGCTGGCCACGGCAGGCGACAGGTCCATCACCCGTGCCGCTGCGGACAGGCTCCCGAGGTCCGCCGCCCGTACAAACAACTGCAAATCATCAAAGCGCAGCATACGTTCCCGCCCATTATCAAAATTTCATTGAAACAGACTGCTGTTTTAGCCGCTTTTATCTGCGCTGGAAATAGCCAATCATCTGTGCACCCCGTTCATCACGTGTCTGGAGTTGAGTATGTCCACCGCCTTTAACGTCATTGCCACGCTGATCGCCAAACCCGGCCAACAAGCCACCCTGGAACCCTTGCTGCGCGGCCTGCTGGAACCCACGCGCCTGGAAGCCGGTTGCGAACAATACGACCTGCACCAAGACCTGCAACACCCCGAGACCTTCTACATGCTCGAGCGCTGGAGCGACGAAGCGGCGCTCGCCGACCACGACCAGAGCGCGCATATCCAGAGCTTTCGCACCCAGGCCGCTGATGTGATCGAACACTTCGAACTCAAGCGCCTGAAATTTCTCGCCTGATCATCGCCCTTTTTCCGGAGCCATCATGAAAGCCATTGCCTACTACGCCTCACTGCCGATCAACGATCCAAACGCCTTGCAAGACATCGAGCTGCCAGCGCCCGTCGCCGGCCCGCGTGACCTGCTGGTGGAAGTCAAAGCCATCTCGGTCAACCCGGTGGACACCAAGGTGCGCCAGAACGTCGCCCCGGAAAACGGCGCCGCCAAGGTCCTGGGCTGGGACGTCGCCGGTGTGGTCAAGGCCGTCGGCAGCGACGTGACGCTGTTCAAGACCGGTGACAAGGTGTTCTACGCCGGTTCCCTGGTGCGCCCAGGCGGCAACAGCGAACTGCACACCGTGGACGAGCGCATCGTCGGCCATATGCCGAAAAGTCTGGGCTTTGCCGAAGCCGCCGCGCTGCCACTGACGGCGATCACCGCCTGGGAGCTGCTGTTCGAACGCCTGCAAGTGCGTGAGGGTAAACAGGATGAAGGCCAGAGCCTGCTGATCGTCGGTGCCGCCGGAGGTGTGGGCTCGATCCTGACCCAATTGGCCAGCCAGCTCACCGCCTTGAGAGTGATCGGCACCGCTTCGCGCCCGGAAACCCAGGCGTGGGCCAGGGACCTGGGCGCCGACCTGGTGATCGACCACAGCCAACCCTTGAGCGAAGCGCTGAAAAGCGCCGGCCACCCGCACGTGACCCACGTCGCCAGCCTGACCCAGACCGATCATCACCTGGACCAACTGGTCGAGGCTCTGCAACCCCAGGGCAAGCTGGCGCTGATCGACGATCCCAAGGCGCTGGACGTCAGCAAGCTCAAGCGCAAAAGCCTGTCGTTGCACTGGGAGTTCATGTACACCCGCTCGATGTTCGAGACACCGGACATGATCGAGCAGCACAACCTGCTCAACCGCGTGGCCGAACTGATCGACGCCGGCACCCTGAAAACCACGGTGGGCGAACACTTCGGCGTGATCAATGCGGCCAACCTGCGCCGTGCCCATGCGCTGCTGGAAAGCGGCAAGGCCAAGGGCAAGATCGTGCTGGAAGGGTTCTGAAAAAACGGCTGTCAGCGTCGTCCATTATTCATGTGAGTAATGGACGACACCGCTAGTCAGAGAGTTGATCTTTGTCATATTTGTGAGCGTATTCGGGTTTATATTGGCCGCCTTTGCCACGATTCTTTTACGTGAGGAAGTCAGCAATGAAGATCCTGATAAAAGCGTTAGCAAAATCCGCAGGCAATAAATGGCAGGTGCGTCTCGACCAGGACGCCTTCACCTTCCGCACCGAGGCCGAGGCCCGCGCCTTTGCCGACACCCTGCAAGCCCGTATCCAGGCCCCCCACCGTTTCCCCATCAGCCAGCAACGTTCTGCCGCTGGCTGACCCGCTCTTCAGACCTGCGCCTGCAAGGCCCGTTTGCGTTGCAGGCGCTGGGTCGACATCGCAATCGTCACCGCCAGTACACCGCACAAGCTGATGACCATGGCCATCGGCATCGCCGTGCCGTCGTGCAACACGCCGACCAACGAAGCAGCGCCGGCGGCCACGCCAAACTGAATGCAGCCGAGCAACGCCGAAGCGCTACCGGCCCGTGCACCCTGCCCGCTCATGGCGCAGGCCGAAGTGTTAGGCAGAATGCAGCCCAGGCTGGCAATGCAGATAAACAGCGGCACCAGCAATGGCCACAATGCATCGGTGCGCAATGCCGCAATGCCCAGCAACGTCAACGCCGCCAACAGGTAGACCCACACACTGCGCGACAGCAGGAACGCCGGGCCGCGCTTGGACAGCAGCCGCGCATTGACCTGCGCCACGAGAATAAAACCCGCCGCGTTGGAGCCGAACAGCCAGCCGTAATGCTCGGCCGGCACGCCATAGAGTTGGATAAACACGAACGGTGAACCGGCGATGTAGGCAAACATCCCGGCAATCGAAATGCCACCGGTGAGGGCATACCCGAGGTAGACGCGGTCCGACAACAAGGCCGCATAGCGACGCAACGAGCCGGACAACGGCTGGCGCGGCTGATGGGCCGGAAAGGTTTCCGGCAACCCGACGGCGACCGCGATGGCCGCCATTACGCTGAATATCGACAGCGCCAGGAAAATCGACTGCCAGCCCCACAGCCCCACCATCAACCCACCGGCCAGCGGCGCGAGGATCGGCGCCAGGCCAGTGACCAGCATCAGTTGGGAAAAGACTTTGGCCGACCCCACCGCGTCGCATTTGTCGCTGACCACGGCACGGGAAATCACCATGCCCGCGCAACCGCCCAGGGCCTGCACGAAACGCGCGCCAATCAACCATTCCAGTGAAGGCGCAAAGGCGCAGGCGAAGGAGGCCAAGGTGAACAAGGTGACGCCGCTGAGCAGCGGACCGCGCCGACCAAAGCGGTCAGCTAATGGGCCGTAGATCAACTGGCCGATGGCCAGGCCGCCGAAATACACCGCCAGGGTCAGCTGGATGTGTTTTTCATCGGTGGCAAAGGCCTTGGCCATGGCCGGGAAGCCCGGCAGGTAAAAATCGATCGCCAGCGGCGCGAAGGCGCTCAAGGCACCCAGGATCAGAATTATGCGGAGGTTCATCGGGCACCCAAGTGAGTCGGCAGCCCGATAGTCTAGCCGCGCTTGGGTGCGTTGAACACGATAGCTCGCTAACTATTTGTCCGCGTCAGGCGAGCTTGGCGCTATAGCCCTCGTCGTTGATCGCCTCGATCACTTGCTCGGCAGACAAGCGGCTCTCGACGCCCACCTCTTTTGCCGCCAGGTCGACCTTCACGCTGGCCGCCGGGTCCTGGTTCTGCACCGCCTGGGTCACCGCTCGAACGCAATGGCCGCAGGTCATTCCTTCAACGCTGAATACTTGCATGACATGACTCCTTTGATGAGGTTGGACCCAGTCTCGACCTTGCCACGATGGCAAGGTCAAGTTCCGGAAGTTTCTGCCGGGCTGGTATTTGGCCGCTTCAAAGGCCAAGCTTCACTCATCTTCGATTCACACCACGGAGCATTCGCCATGCGCTGGTCGTTTTTTGCCCTTGCCGGCCTGATGAGCCTGTCGGCCGCCGCGCCCCAAGCCTTCGCCGCAGAAGACTATGCGGTGCTGATCATTTCCCGGGAACGCCTGGAAGTGCCGACCAACTGCGAAATCGGTCTGTACCTGAATGACCAGTTGGCGGGTCGGCTGTTCCAGGAGCAGGCCACCTCGTTCAACCTGCCGGCGGGCAACCTGTCACTGCGCCTGAAGTTGCTGCCGGGCCAGTCCCCGGGTTGCCTGCCGGGCCTGCTGGCACCGCCTGCGCAAAACATTACGCTCAAGGTCGGTGATGTGCGCAAGTTGCGCATTGCCCAGGGCCCGGACGGCATGTACCTCAAGCCCGCCGCCTTGGAATACTGAAGGCGCTTGACCTTCCCCACAGGTCAAGGTTGATGCTAGGGGCAACTTCTCTTGGAGGACTGCCCCATGAATGGATCCACCACCTTTGACCTGCCCATCGGCGGCATGACCTGCGCCAGCTGTGCCGGCCGGGTCGAGCGCGCGCTGGGCAAGGTGCCGGGGGTGCAAAGCGTCAGCGTCAACCTGGCCAATGAACGCGCCCATGTCGAAGTGCTCGGCCTGATGGACCCCGGCGTGCTGATTGCTGCCGTCGACAAAGCCGGCTACACCGCCAGCCTGCCCCAAAGCGAAACCTCCACCGATGCCGATCAGGCCCGGCGCCTGCACCGCGAGCGTTGGTCGTTGCTGCTGGCAATCCTGCTGGCACTGCCGTTGGTATTGCCGATGCTGGTGGAGCCCTTCGGCCTGCACTGGATGCTGCCGGCCTGGGCGCAGTTCGCCCTGGCCACGCCGGTCCAATTCATCTTCGGCGCACGCTTTTATATTGCTGCCTGGAAAGCCGTGCGGGCGGGTGCCGGCAATATGGACCTGCTGGTCGCCATCGGCACCAGCGCCGGTTACGGCCTGAGTCTCTACGAGTGGCTCACCGCTCACCCAGGCATGACGCCGCACCTGTACTTCGAAGCGTCGGCGGTGGTGATCGCCCTGGTGCTACTAGGTAAATACCTGGAGAGCCGCGCCAAACGCCAGACCGCCAGCGCCATCCGCGCCCTGGAAGCCCTGCGCCCCGAGCGAGCGATTCGGGTACTGGATGGCCGCGAAGAAGACGTCGCCATCAGCGCCCTGAAGCTCAATGACCTGGTGCTGGTGAAACCCGGCGAACGCTTCCCGGTGGACGGTGAAGTGGTCGAGGGTCAGAGCCACGCCGACGAAGCGTTGATCAGCGGCGAAAGCCTGCCGGTACCAAAGCAACCTGGCGACAAAGTCACCGGTGGCGCCATCAACGGCGAAGGCCGCCTGCTGGTACGCACCCTGGCCCTCGGCGCCGAAAGCGTGCTGGCGCGGATCATCCGTCTGGTGGAAGACGCCCAGGCCGCCAAGGCACCGATCCAGAAGCTGGTGGATAAAGTCAGCCAAGTGTTTGTCCCGGCCGTGCTGGTGCTGGCGTTGATCACCCTGGTGGGCTGGTGGCTGTACGGTGCTTCGCTGGAGACCGCGATCATCAATGCCGTGGCTGTGCTGGTGATCGCCTGCCCCTGTGCCTTGGGCCTGGCCACACCCACTGCAATCATGGCCGGCACCGGCGTTGCCGCCCGCCACGGCATCCTGATCAAGGACGCCGAGGCCCTGGAACGCGCCCATGAAGTGAGCGCCGTGGTCTTCGACAAGACCGGCACCCTCACCTCCGGCGCCCCGAAAATCGCCCACCTGGCCGCCGTGGATGGCAACGAAGCGCGGCTGCTGCAACACGCCGGCGCGCTGCAACGCGGCAGTGAACACCCGTTGGCCAAAGCCGTAGTGGATGCGTGCAAGGAACAAGGGTTGGCAGTTGCCGATGTGACGGCCAGCCAATCCCTGACCGGACGCGGCATCGCCGGAACCCTGGACGGCCAGTCGCTGGCCCTGGGCAATCGCCGCCTGCTCGAAGAAAACGGCTTGAACGCGGGGGGCCTGGCGGACTCGGCCAAGGCCTGGGAAGCCGAAGGCCGCACCTTGTCCTGGCTGATCGAGCAAGGCGCCCAACCGCGAGTGCTGGGGCTGTTCGCTTTTGGCGATACGCTCAAGCCCGGCGCGCTGGAAGCGGTAAGGCAACTCAAGGCCCGGCACATCAGCAGCCATTTGCTCACCGGTGATAATCACGGCAGCGCCCGCGTGGTCGCCGAGGCTTTGGGTATCGACGATGTACACGCCGAAGTGCTGCCCGCCGATAAAGCCGCAACTGTCACTGAGTTGAAGAAAACCGGCGTGGTGGCCATGGTCGGCGACGGCATCAACGACGCCCCGGCCCTGGCCGCCGCCGATATCGGCATCGCCATGGGCGGCGGCACCGACGTGGCCATGCACGCGGCCGGTATCACCCTGATGCGCGGTGACCCGCGCCTGGTGCCGGCAGCCCTGGAGATCAGCCGCAAGACCTACGCCAAGATCCGTCAGAACCTGTTCTGGGCCTTTGTGTATAACCTGATCGGCATTCCGTTGGCCGCATTCGGCCTGCTCAACCCGGTATTGGCCGGCGCGGCAATGGCCTTGTCGAGTGTCAGCGTGGTCAGCAATGCCTTACTGTTGAAGACTTGGAAACCCAAGGACCTGGAGGAACGACGCCCATGAACATCGGCCAAGCCGCGCGCCAGACCGGGCTCAGCGCCAAGATGATTCGCTACTACGAATCCATCGGCCTGCTGAAGCCAGCCCACCGCACCGATAGTGGCTATCGCGTGTACGGCGCGGATGACTTGCACACTCTGGCGTTTATCAAACGCTCGCGCGACCTGGGATTTTCTCTGGAGGAAGTCGGCAGGCTACTGACCCTGTGGCAGGACCGGCAACGGGCCAGCGCCGATGTAAAAGCCTTGGCGCGCCAGCATATCGAGGCGTTGAACCAGAAGATTCTTGAGCTGGGGCAACTGCGCGATACGTTGCAGGACCTGGTGGAGCACTGCCAGGGCGATCATCGGCCGGATTGTCCGATTCTCAAGGAGTTGGCGTCCGGAAGCTGCTGCGCCTGACCGAATGTGCACAAGTCCAATGTGGGAGGGGGCTTGCCCCCGATTGCAGTGGGTCAGCTACAGATAAGCCGGCTGATCCACCGCTATCGGGGGCAAGCCCCCTCCCACATTGTGATTTCCAGTTATCTGGAAATCACTGCATCCACGGCGGCGGCGGCGGTTCGTCCGGCACCTTGCTCGGCGGCGCATCGTCCGCCGCGCGAATCGCCTGGCGGCGCTCTTCATCCAACCGCGCCGCTTCGATCTCGCGGATCACACCGCCGACGTCTGCCAGTTCTTCCGGCTCGTCGAACTCACCGGTCAACACGCTGGCAGGGTGCAACGTGCCGGCTTCGTACAGCGCCCACATTTCCTTGGCGTACTTGGTCTTCTTCAACTCCGGGGCAAAGCGCCCGAAATAGGAAGCCATGTTGCCCACGTCCCGCTCCAGCATGCTGAACGCGTGGTTGTTGCCCGCCGCATCCACCGCCTGGGGCAGATCGATGATCACAGGGCCGGTGGGCGTGAGCAGCACGTTGAACTCGGACAGGTCACCGTGCACCAGGCCGGTACACAGCATCAGCACGATCTGGGAAATCAGGAAGGCGTGGTATTCGCGCGCCTGGTCCGGTTCCAGCACCACGTCGTTCAGACGCGGCGCCGCATCGCCGTACTCGTCGGCCACCAGTTCCATCAGCAGCACGCCTTCAAGGAAGTCGAACGGCTGGGGCACGCGGACGCCCGCACCGGCCAGGCGGAACAATGCAGCCACTTCGGCGTTCTGCCAGGCATCCTCGGTTTCTTTCTTGCCGAACTTGGAGCCCTTGGCCATGGCCCGGGCCTGCCGGCTGTTACGGACCTTACGGCCTTCCTGGTATTCGGACGCTTGACGAAAACTTCGTTTGTTCGCCTCCTTGTAAACCTTGGCGCAACGCAATTCGTTGCCGCAGCGCACCACATAAACAGCTGCTTCTTTACCACTCATGAGTGGGCGCAGCACTTCGTCGACCAGACCGTCTTCGATCAGGGGTTCAATGCGTTTAGGAGTCTTCATCAGCTTTTATTGTGGGTCCTGTATTACCAAACACGCGTATGGCACTCGTTATACGGCAATCAGCTCGCCGGTGGGAGAGGCTAGCGACCGTTGATCACTTAAGAATGCATCCAATATGCCAGTTTCAGCGCTCGATGATCGCCGTAACACCCTGACCGCCCGCAGCGCAGATCGAAATCAGCCCACGCCCCTTGCCCGCCGCGCCCAGCAACTTGGCCAGATTGGCAACGATACGCCCACCGGTGGCGGCAAACGGATGGCCGGCGGCCAGGGAACTGCCTTTAACGTTCAAGCGGCTACGGTCGATGGAACCCAAGGGGGCGTCAAGTCCCAGGCGCGTCTTGCAGTAGTCCGCATCCTCCCAAGCCTTGAGCGTGCACAACACTTGGGCAGCGAAGGCTTCGTGGATCTCGTAGTAATCGAAGTCCTGCAGCGTCAGACCGTTCCTCGCCAGCAAGCGCGGTACCGCATACACCGGCGCCATCAGCAGGCCTTCGGCACCGTTGACGAAGTCCACCGCCGCCGCTTCGCCATCGCGCAGGTACGCGAGGATCGGCAGGCCGCGCTCCCTGGCCCACGCTTCACTGCCCAAGAGCACCAGCGATGCGCCATCGGTGAGCGGCGTGGAGTTGCCGGCAGTGAGCGTGCCCTTTGCGCTGCGTTCGAAGGCGGGTTTAAGGGCGGCGAGTTTTTCCAGGGTCAGGTCGGGACGCAGGTTGTTGTCGCGGGTCAGGCCCAGGAACGGCGTGAGCAGATCGTTGTGCCAGCCCTCGGCATAGGCGGCGGCCATTTTCTGGTGGCTTTCCAGGGCCAACTGGTCCTGCTCGGCGCGGGGGATCTGCCAGGTCTGCGCCATCAATTCGCAGTGCTGGCCCATGGACAAACCGGTACGCGGTTCGCCGTTGCGCGGCAGTTCCGGCTTGAGGTGATGGGGACGAAGTTGTAACAGGACTTTTAATTTATCCGCCATGGACTTACTGCGGTTGGCTTGCAGCAAAAGCCTGCGCAGCCCTTCGTTCACCCCGATCGGTGCGTCGGAGGTGGTGTCGACCCCACCGGCAATCCCGCATTCGATCTGGCCCAGGGCGATCTTGTTGGCCACCAGCAACGCCGCTTCCAGGCCGGTGCCGCAGGCCTGTTGAATGTCATAGGCCGGGGTTTGCGGGGACAGGCGCGAGCCAAGCACACATTCGCGGGTCAAGTTGAAATCCCTCGAGTGCTTGAGCACCGCGCCGGCAGCCACTTCACCCAGGCGCAGGCCGTGCAGGTTGTAGCGTTCGATCAGGCCTTCGAGGGCCGCGGTCAGCATTGCCTGGTTGCTCGCCGTGGCATAGGGGCCATTGGAGCGGGCGAAGGGAATGCGGTTACCGCCAATGATCGCTACACGGCGCAATTGAGTCATGGAAAGCTCCCTCTGTCTGTTATGGGCTGGATTACTGAGCCTAGTCGAACGACTGCTACCCTGGGATGGTCAACCCTTTGAACCCCAGCCTTCGGAGAGCGTTCCATGTCTGACCGTTATATCGACTTCGCCAACTCAAGCCTCGGCCATCGTCTGGTCGCCGCCATTGGCCTGCCGTCGCCGGTACGCCTGGAACGCTGGCAGGCCGGGCGCCTGCGCCCGGTGGAAGGCGCCTTGCTGCTGGGCGGCGGTGCACTGGTCAGCAAGGTGCAGGCGTTCGCCAACAGACTCACCGATGCCATTTACACCTACGGGACTGAAACGTCGACGTGGATTCCCGGGCACGGTCCCAAACTCAAGGCCGTGGTGTTCGACGCCAGCGACTTGCAACACACCGACCAGCTCAAGCAACTGCGCGAGTTCTTCCAGCCGCTGCTGAAAAACCTGGATAACAGTGCGCACCTGGTGATCCTCGGCCGTGCGCCGGAAAACCTCAGCGATCCGTTCGCCGCCAGTGCCCAACGCGCCCTGGAAGGCTTCAGCCGCTCGCTGGCCAAGGAGTTGCGTAACGGTGGCGTGTTGCAATTGCTGTATGTCGGCGACGGTGCCGAAGACCAGTTGGAAGGCGCCCTGCGCTTCTTCCTCTCGCCGAAAAGCGCCTATATCTCCGGCCAGGTGATCCGCCTGGAGGCTTGCACTACACCGGTGGAAGATTGGACACGGCCGCTGGCCGGGCGCAAGGCGCTGGTCACCGGCGCCGCCCGGGGCATCGGGGCATCCATCGCCGAGACCCTGGCCCGCGATGGTGCCGAGGTGATCCTGCTCGACGTGCCCCAGGCCAAGGCCGACCTCGACGCCCTGGCCGCACGCCTGGGTGCACGCACCGTAGCGCTGGATATCTGCGCCGAAGACGCCGGCAACCAATTGATCGAACACTTGCCCGAAGGCCTCGACATCCTGGTGCATAACGCGGGTATCACCCGTGACAAAACCCTGGCAAACATGACCCCGGAATACTGGGACGCGGTGCTGGCGGTCAACCTCAATGCACCGCAGGTACTGACCCAGGCGCTGCTCGACAGCGGCACCCTGCACGACAACGCCCGTGTAGTGCTGCTGGCTTCGATCAGCGGCATCGCCGGCAACCGTGGGCAAACCAACTATGCGGCGAGCAAGGCCGGCTTGATCGGCCTCGCACAGGCCTGGGCGCCGCTGCTCAAGGAGCGCGGCATCAGTATCAACGCCGTGGCGCCGGGGTTTATCGAAACCCAGATGACCGCGCATATCCCGTTCGCCTTGCGTGAGGCCGGGCGACGCATGAGTTCGCTGGGCCAGGGCGGCCTGCCGCAGGACGTCGCCGAAGCGGTGGCCTGGCTGGGCCAACCGGGTTCCGGTGCGGTCAGCGGGCAAGCGCTGCGGGTGTGTGGGCAAAGTCTGCTGGGGGCGTAACCATGCAATGGAAGACGTTAAACAGTGCACCGTCTCTGCCGCCGCTGTATTGGCGTGCGGCCCTCAAGCGCAAGATCACCGGCCGCACGCTGCCCGAGCACGGGTTGCGCTGCCGGGTCAGCATCGACCCCAAGCGGGTAGCGGCCTATCGCAAGGTCTGCGGCTTTGCCGACAGTCCGATCCTGCCGGCGACGTATCCGCATATCCTTGCGTTCGGTTTGCAGATGCAGTTGCTCACCGATAAGAGTTTTCCGTTCCCGCTGCTGGGGCTGATTCACCTGAGTAACCGCATCCGCATTCATCGCCCCCTGGGGGGTGTGAGCGACCTGTCTGTGGCTGTACACGCGCAGAACCTCAAGCCCCACGCCAAGGGCGCAACCTTCGACCTGATCACCACGGTTGAAGACTCCCTCGGCCTGCTGTGGGAAGCTGAAAGCCGCATGTTGTGCCGGGGCGTGAAGCTGGAAGGCGCGGCAGAAGATATCGCCCAATCGCCCCCCGACCAGGTCAGCGAGCTGACCCGCTGGAAAGCCCCCGCCGATATCGGCCGTCGTTATGCGCGAGTCTCCGGTGATTACAACCCGATCCACCTCAGCGCCCTGACCGCCAAGCTGTTCGGCTTCCCTCAGGCCATCGCCCATGGATTGTGGAACAAGGCACACACCGTTGCCGCGCTCGGCGAACACTTGCCCGCCGCCAATATCGAGATCGACGTCGAGTTCAGGAAACCCGTGCGCCTGCCCGGTGAAGTGACGTTATTGTCCAGCGCCGCCGGTTCCAGCGGAGAGTTGCGGTTGAAAGGCGCGGGCGATATTGAACATATGGTAGGTAAGTGGCGACCGATCGCCTGAAACAAACAGATTAATTGTATATATACACCCTAAGTAATAGCGGACTTTATGAAGTCCGCTTTTTTATTTAACCAATTGATTTATAACCTATATATATCTTGATACATCCACCCTTTACACCCTTGGTATTAGTTGCTTAACCGGTACATCGCTGCTGTATATAAATCGTTAATACCAAGTAGAGCATTGAGAGAACGCACCGCCGGGGCTGTTATAGCCGCACGGACAAACGCATCGCTATCCCCAGAAGTAGCGAGCGCTTGAAGACAACCAAGGTTGTACAGGTGCAAGGAACTCAATCATGAAAACTCAAGTCGTGTTTTGGAAAGCAAGTACCGCGCTGGCCCTGGCAGTAGCACTGGCACTCGGCGGCTGCAGCAGCGGTGGTGGTGGGCACAAATCCAGCGTTGCAGCATCCTCCCCGGATGCAGGTGCAGGAACCGGGGGTGGCACGGGTGGCGGTGATGGCAGTGGCACAGGCGGCACGGGTGGTGGCACAGGTGGCGGCACGGGTGGCGGCACAGGCGGTGGTACGGGTGGCGGCACAGGCTCGACCAGCACACCTCTGGTCACCGGCCAGATTGCCGGTACCCTGGGCGGCACCGTGGGTAACGTAGGCACTGCCGTCGGCGATCTGGGCGACACTTTGACCAGCGTCCCCATCGTGGGCACCACCGCAGGAGGCCTGGTCACCGCAACCGGCAATGCGGTCACCAGTATTGGAACCGGCGTCACTGCAGGCCTGGGCTCGCTGGGCACAAATAGCAATTCCTTAGGCATCACCGTGGCGGGTGTAGGTAATGGCGTCGCCGACTTGGGCGACGGCCTTTCGACCACCGGCAAATCCTTGTCCACTACGCTGGGCGGCGTTCCAGTCGTCGGCGGACTGACCGGCGGTGTAGGGGGCGCAGCAGGAGGCCTGGTCGACCAGGTTGGCCAGGCCGTCACCATGCTCGGCGATACCTTGAGTACCGCCAGCACCACCGGCCCGCTGGGCTCGATCACCGGCCGTGTCGGCGCAAGAGTGCTGGTACCCGTGGTGTCGTTGGTGGAAAACACCACCGGCAACCTCGGCAACGCAACCGGTCTGGGAAACCCGGTAAACGGCCTGGTGGATAAGGTCGGTGCCGCAGTCACCGGCCTGGGTGGCCAGGTGGCCAGCGCAGGCGGTACCGGTAACCCCGTCACTGACATCGTGGGTGGCGCATTGACCGGCGTCGGTGGCGTGCTCGACAAATCAGGGGGTTATGTCGCTCCAGCGGGTGGCTCTTCCGCACCTGGCTTGCCTGAGTTGGTAGGTGGCCTGGTGGCAAATGTCGGTAACGGGCTGAATGCTGGCAACACCAACGGCGCGGTCAGCGCAGCAGGTGTCACCGGTGGCGCGCTGGGCGGCACCGTCGCCTCCCTCGGCACGGTCATCGGTGGTACCGGCGTGGCCAACACGGGGGCAACGGCACCCGTCGCAGGCCTGGCAACCAATGTCGGTGCAGCCCTCAATCCTGTGACCTCAGGCGTGGCCAGCCTCACGCAAAACATCGGCACAACCACAGGCGTCGGTGCTCCGGTCAACGGCCTGGTGACCAACGTGGGCGCCGCAGTCACCAACGTCGGGACCACGCTGACCGGTGCAAATTCCAACCCGATCACTCACGCGCTGGGCAATACCGTCAGTGCCGTAGGCGGCACGGTAGGCTCGGTCGGGGGCCTGGTCACTGGAGGTACCGGCAGCAGTGGCGGCCTGCTCGGTGGCTTGAGCGTCGGCGCCTCCGCCAATGGCAGTGCAGGCGCTACCACCAACACCGGTGTAGGCGGTTTGCTCACAGGCCTCACCGGTCAATAGAAATGCACCTGGCCGATTAGACGGCCTCACCTACAGCGCCTACGCTTGGTTGAGACGAGAGCCCCCCAATAAGTCTCTCGTCTTTTTTATGCGGCTTGGCACCATGTTCCTCCCGAGCCGAGTCCCAGAACCCGGTGGGCCCGAAACGCTGCTGCAGTTGACCATGGAGTGTCCTATGCGCGTGTTGACGCCGTTGTTATTGCTTTCTCTCAGTGCCTACGCCCAGGCCGAGACCCTTCCCAGCTTCCTCAACAGCAACGACACCATCCGCAACTTGCCAGTGCCCAACCTCCCTGCCGATGCTTATCGACCGGTCACGCCGCAAACCCAGGTGCCTGAAGCACCGCCTACCCAGGGCCAGCCGCTGATGATGGACACCAAGGTGACGATTCGCAAACTGCAGATCGAGGGTGGCACGGTCTACCCTCTCGCCGAGAGCGCCAAAGCCTACGAACCGTTGATCGGCCATGAGACCAACCTGGCGCAGTTGATCGAAGCTACCCGCGGTATCACACGTCGGTACCAACAGGACGGCTATCTGCTGTCCTATGCGTTCCTGCCCCAGCAGAACTTTGAAAACGGCCTGGTGCGCGTGGTGCTGGTGGAGGGCTATATCAAGGATTACCAGCAAAGTGGCGACATCGGCTCGGTCTCGACCTACGTCGACAAGTTGGCCGACAAGCTTTTGGTCGAACGCCCCCTGACCCGCAAGACCTTCGAGCGCTACACCACGCTCATGGGCCGCATCCCGGGCGTCACGTTGCAAGCCCAAGTGCCACCACCCGGTACCACTGACGGTGGCACGAGCATGCACATCAACGCAAGCCGCAAACCCTTCACCAGCAGCATGAGCATGACCGACGACAGCCGTGGTGGCCTGCAGGCCTTGCTTACCGGTACCAGCAACGCCCAGACCAGCATGGGCGAGCAGCTCAACATCAGCGGTCTGCTCCCACCTGGCAAGGATAAAGAGCATTACTACCGCGTGGGCTACAGCCAGTTCGTGAATGCCGAGGGGACCCAACTGGCGCTCGGCGCTGAGCGCTATCGCGCCGATCCCAACACTAGCCTGCAACTGGGCGGCGGCTTCGCGCTCAAGCCGCACCAGGCCATCGATCGCTATTCCGTCGGCCTCAGCCATCCGTTGATTGCCTCACCCAATGAGTCGCTGACCCTGGGCACGCGCCTGTACGCAGTCGACCAAACCACGCGCTACCAACTGGTGGGCTACCCCCAGCGCTTCGACATCGAAACCAACCTGCGCGCCCTGGCCTTTGAAGGTGACTGGCGCAAGGCCGACACGCGCCAGTTACGCATTATCAGTGCCGGCCTGTACCAGGGGATAGACGGCATGGGTGCCAAGACCCGTAGTGATTTCGAAGGACTCAAGCCAGACCTGGATTTCTTCCGCCTGCGCCTGTCCGGCGTCCAGAGCGACACGTTCTTCGATAACTGGCAGGGCGTGCTGTCGGGAGCGTTTTACTGGAGTGATGACACCCTGCCCGACAGCGAACGTGCCACCTTCGGCGGGCAGAACTTCGGGCGTGGCTACCCCGATGACCAAGGTTCCGGCGACAAGGGCTGGGGGTTGGCGTATGAGGTCAACTACAGCTACAACCGCGCCGGTGAGTGGGTGCGGATCCTGCAGCCCTATATCGTGTTCGACCGTGCCAAGTCCTGGTTCAACAACCTGCCGGTCAGGGCCAGCGATATGTCATCTGCGGCGATGGGCCTGCGCTTTGGTGACAACAAGTACTACAACATTGCATTGGAAGCCGCCAAACCCATGTCAGATATTGCGCTGGACAGCTTCAACCGCAGGCCGCGCTACTCACTGAGCTTCAGCTACCAACTGTAATCCCCTATAGAGGCCAGGCTCTAAGGTTTCGCTTTGGGCAGGGGGAAGAGGTTGTTCAACGTATCGATCAACCGCACCAGGTAGATCGGCTTGCGAAACAGGTCCAGCACCTGCAGGCGCAGCATGTCGCTCACATCATCCATTTCGGCATGACCAGACATCACAATCACCGGCAAGTGCGAGCGTGAGGTGTGTTCGCGCAGGCGCTTGATCAAGGAAATTCCACTTTCCTCAGGCATGCGCAGGTCGGTGATGACCAGGGCGATGTCGGGGTGAAGTGTCAATTCTTGCAGGGCGAAGGTGACGGAATTGGCGGTGAAACACACAAACCCTTCGTTTTCGAGGGATTCGGCGAGTTCGATCAGGGCGTCCTCTTCGTCATCCACCAAAAGAATTTGTTGGCGGGAAGTCGAAGAGGCGCTCATGGCTGTACCTGGACAGGAAGAACGTTAATGAGGCGCTTCCACATGGAAAAAGACGCTATCAAGTGGTCATCTTAGTGGCGACGCTGTCGAAGATCGATTTGATCTTAGTTCCCAGCCCAGAACCGGCACCGACGATCACCAATGCAACCATGGCCACAATGATCGCGTACTCAATCCCTGACGCACCGTCTTTGCGTTGAAAAAAAAGTTGGGTTTGGACATACAGCTTCAACATCATGTCAAGGAACATTGGACTTCTCCCTAAAACGCCACTGAAAGCCGGAAAGGCTCTACCACCAGATGATCGCGGCGTGCCATTAGAGCATTGTCAACAAACCCTGGCCTCACAACTGTAAGAACGGATTAATCACAAAGTATTAGTCGCAACGTTGACGCCACAACACCGCAGTTTAAAAGGCCAACTTTCTGCTTCAGATAATTTTTCCCCGCGGTAATGGCATTTCGTCCTAGCTGAGCTACCTTCAAATAGCCAAATCGTTAGATGTTCATCACAGCCAGGTTGCGGATTAACCCGTTTGGATTAACAGGGTGTGCAGTGCAACGGGAAAGGGAGAGCCGTCATGAACAGTCGCATCAGCATGGTCCTGGCCGGCTTGCTGCTGATCGGGGCATTGATTGCCGGGTACTGGGGGCTGGTGTTGAGCCGCGCACCTGAGCCCGTCGCAGCGCCTGCCGCACCTGTCGTTTCCGTTGAAAAAACCCTCGCCGCCGCTGAAGACCAAACCCGCCAGCCGGTGGTCGTCCTGCGGCATGAAGTGCCTGCCTTTACGCCACTGACCGCCGCGGACCTGTCCGTCGAGAAACTGCGCACCGCGCCCGCCGGCAGCCTGACCCAACTCGACCAGGCCATCGGGCGCATACCCCTGAGAACCCTCGGCGCCGGTACCTGGCTCAACGAGGACAGTTTCAACGCCGGCGGCCCCCTCTCGCGCATGATCCGCCCCAACGAGCGCGCGCTGGCCGTGGCCGTGGACGAGGTGGTCGGCGCAGCAGGCCAATTGAGCCCCGGCGATTACGTGGATGTGCTGCTGTTCCTGCGCCAGGATGCCGGCAACGCCGAACAGTCGGCCCAGATCGTCCTTCCGGCGATGCGCCTGCTCAGCGTCGGCGATCAATTGGGCCTGGCCAACGATGGCCAACCGGCAGTGCCACCCCCGGCTACCGCCGAAGAACGCGCCCAGGCCCTACAACGTCGACTCACCGCACGCACCGTGGTGCTGGCCGTGCCGGAGCCTTTATTAAGCCGCATGATGCTCGCGGCACAAGCCGGGACCTTGCGCCTGGCCGTGCGCAGTGCCGAGGAACAACTACTCAGCCGCTATTGGGCCGGTGAAGACGACACCGCGCAGAAGCTGGAAAGCGCTAACCGCGACCTTTACCAGTTCACTCAACTGGCGTTGACCGGCCCGCCCAAACCCGTCGTGCCGGCTGGCGGTGGGCCTGGTGTACGGCGTGGCATTGAAGTGATTCGCGGTGCCCAGGCGGCACCACAAACCCCGTGATCGAGCAAGGATGCCTTGAATGAGCCATCGCTACGCACCCCTGTTCACGCAACTGGCCTGCGCCCTGATGCTGGCGAGCCTGCCGATCGACATGGCCCTGGCAGCGCCGGGCAACTGCAGTGCCCTGGGCCAGCTGCCCGCCGTGGTCGAGGTGGGAGAAGGCCTGCAACAGGAACTGCAATCGCCCGTGGCAATTACGCGCCTGGCCATCGGCGATCCGAAAATCGCCGACGTGCGGGTCAACGGTGACCGTAACTTC
>Ga0207656_10000121_pt1 | contig 29662 bp, 32 predicted proteins | sample KBSCornC12_FD_184297 | JGI IMG/M metagenome (GOLD analysis project Ga0207656, IMG submission 184297) | Corn rhizosphere microbial communities from Kellogg Biological Station, Michigan, USA - KBS Corn C1-2 (SPAdes) (version 2) | ecosystem: Host-associated > Plants > Roots > Rhizosphere > Soil ...
CTCCGTCTCTTCATCGTCGGTGGTCTGGACCAGGTCGAAGAGGAGTGTCCCGAGGCCCCGCTTATTCAGAGCTTCGCCGAGGGCGGCCTGCCGGCGGTCGAGCCGCATCAGGTCGCGGCTGGAAGCGAAAAGGACGAATCCCCGGGGCTCTGAAGGGAGTCGGATCTCGCCCGCCAGCCTCGCTCCGGCGGCTTCTACGCATACACCTCGGTGGATCTCAGAGGTCGGCATCGGTGGGGGCGGTCGGTCTTAAATGACGCTATTTCTCCCGGCGTGCTGCGTCTATGGACTTCGCGGCAGAGCCGTAGAGCCCGGGCGAGCCGACTAGGGAGTAACGGCTCGGTACGGGCCGGTTACCCGCTTGACCCGGGTCGACTAACCACCACTGAACATCGCCTCCAGCCGCGCTGCCACCATGACGTCCCCCTCGACGCTGCAGCGTCCGGCGGCCGTCGCGGTGATCGCATTGTCGACACCGGCCATGGCCCGAACCCACTGGGCGAGGCCCATGTGGCCGGAACAGAAACCGATTTCGGAGGCGGTCAAAGCCTTTGCTGCGGCTTTTAGGCGGCCGAGCCTCGGAACCGCTAATCGGGGTCGATTCAAGTTGGCCTCGATCATCCCTATTGCGTCGGAGTAATTGTCAAATTCGAGCGCCGAGAGGGACAATCCCCCTTGGAGGGTGCAGGGGATGCTGAAAAAGATCGAAGCTCTGTTTCTCGGTGGGCGGTGGCGTCGAGATGAGCACGCATGGCGCGTCTGGCAGAAAGTGGAGCCAGCGATCCCGACGAGACTTCCGGAGCCTTGGGGCCCTATTGATCGCCCAGAGATTCTTCCGATGGCCGGCCGAGTTGTCCGCATCTACCAGCATGCACGCCGTGGCAGCAAGGCCCTTGTCGACTTCGGCCCGGTAGTGGAGACCCAAGACACCTGGTGGGAGTTCATGCGTCCGCCGGTAGGAAGCTGGGTGATCGTTCACGCGCATCTCTGGCTTCCGCCGGGTACGCATTCAGAACAGCCGGTCCTTTGGATAGACCACTGGGAGTCCTGGGCGGCCGGTGATACTCCGACCCGGGCCCGACGCCATCAGCGACGGATGGAAAAGCAGGATGCACGGCAAGAGCTAGAGCAAGGCGCGGTCACTCTGCCTCCGACGTCAAAATGAGTTGAGCGGTTGCCTGAGCGTAGGATCGACATCGTGGAGGATCCGGTCGAGATCCAGCGGCGAGTCGAAAGCCTCGTCAAGCGGGTGCGGCGGCGGGATGATTACGGAAAGCTACTCGCCACTGGCCAGGTGATCCATCCTGTCGATGAGGTTGAGGACCCGGATGCTTGGCGCGCGGAGGTCAAACGCCAAGCGCGGTCAGATCGCATCAAAGTTCGCACCGGGGTTACCAGCGGCATGCTCTGGGCTCTGACGCAGGGGCCTCTGACCGAGGCGCATCGTGAGGAGAGCATTCGCAACTTCCACCTCTACCACCGGCTCGAATCGGAGGCCAAGGCTCGCGGCCATTCGTTCAAGGCCGAGCTCAGCGATGGAAGTGAGGCGGTCTACAGCTGCGAGCGATGTGGCGCTCTTGGTTATGCCGACGCAGCCGCGGGACCGCTTGTCGGCGGCCAGCTCTACGAGTCCGACTGCCCCGGTGAGGAGCTACCCGACGCCACTGGCGCCGGGTAGCCATTCCTTCAGTTTGCTTCGGTCCAGTGTCCAGCACCCGCCTCGACCTCGTCGTCGAGGAAGTCGGCGCTGCCGACGCCGTCGTCCAAGAGGTGGATGTAGGTGCGGAGCGTGAAGGCCGGGTCCGCGTGGCCCAGCCAGACCTGGATCTGTTTGAGGTTCTTGCCGTTGGCAAAGAGCAGAGAGGCGCAGGTGTGGCGGAAGTTGTGGAAGCTGACCCAGGGCATCCCGACCAGCTTGCGCGCTGGATTCAGGACGCGGTCGGCGACCTTGCCCCGGATCAGCTCCGTACCGACTTCGGAGGTGAAGACCGGCTCCTGAGGGCCGGAGTAGTGCGCCTCGCGATGCTCGCGAAGCCTTGCGGCCATCCGCGGCGCCAGGGGAATGTCGCGTCGGCCGGCGCCGCTCTTGAGCCGCCGGCGCTTGCCGCGGTAGACCTGCTCGCGGACCTTGACGACCGGCTTGCCCTCGAGCTGCAGGTGCTCCCAGGTCAGCCCGATCACCTCCGAGATCCGCATTCCGGTGTGGACCATGAACTCGAAGAACAGGTGCCAGTCCTCCGGGATCGCCGAGAGCAGGGTCGCGAGCTCCGCTTTGGTCAGGGCCTTGGCACGCTCCTCGTCGGGGATCTCCTCGAGGAGTGGAGCAGGGATACGGACGCCGCGGATCGGGTTCGTGCCGATCAACCCGTCCTCGAGCGCGGTGGCGAAGAGCGTCGAGAGCGACGCCCTCGTTTTCCGGATCATCGACGTGCTCAGGCCGTCGTTGCGCATCGCCATCAGGAGCTCGCGGACATCTTTGGGCTCGATCTCGCTCAACTTCCATTTCGCCCACCGTGGCATCGCGTGGTTCTGGATCGTCCGCCGATACTCGGGGCGGGTCGTCTCCGAGAAGCCGCGTTGGGTACGGCCGGCATAGGTCTCGATCCACTGAGCGAAGTAGTCGCCGAATCGGACCCTGTCGACCGGTTTGCTGTCGACGGAGTCTCGGAGCGCCTTCTTCTCACGGGCTTCGTTGTAGGTGTGGCAGGTTTCCTTATGCTGGCGACCGCGGTGGCGCCAGGTGATCACGTAGGGGCAGGCGCATCGGTCTCCGCCCTTGCATCGATTTCCGTGGGCACGGTAGATGCCCGGGGTGGAGGTGCGTGCTAGCTGGGTCATGATTTTCTCCTTCCGCCAGCGCAGCTGGCGTGTCGTCCATGACCTCTTCACGAACGAGCTGGACCTGGCGCCACCCCTCGGCAACAGCATGGCGCGATTCGGCAACCAGGGGGCAACACGACGTCGTCTGCCAGCCGCAAAGGACCGCAAACAGCCGCAAATCCGAGTTGCCGAGATCGCCGCTATCGCCGATCGGACCGCGAAATCGCGAAACGGCCGTAAACAGCCGTAAAGTAATCAGGCTTTTCTCAGTCCGGAAACCGGGGTTCGAATCCCCGTAGCGGTATGTGAGCGGATAGTCTGCGCGGCGTTCTGTCGGGTCTGAGTAAAAGAGCAAGCCCCCCTAGGAAACCACCGAGGCGGAGGCGTTTGTGGCCCTTAGGGGTCGGGCTCGCAGTCGTGATCGTTGTGCTTGCCGTCTTCGCCTCGCAGCAGGGTGGTGGGGATGGCGCCGGTGGGCCTCTGAATGCAATCGCCGAAGCTGCGGTCAAGACGCAGGACGAAGGGGGTGGGCGCGCTGCGATGCGGGCGGTCGTCACGGAGCCGGGGCGCTCGGAACCGATCACCATGACGGGCCGGGTCGTCTACGACGCCGCCGGTATGGCCAGCGGGACTGTGACTATGCCCGACCCGGAATCGAGCGATTCCGTGAAGTTGGAATACGTTCAGGACGGGGCCAAGATGTACATGCGTTCGAGCCGATTCGGCACGCTGCCGGAAGGGCGCGATTGGATGGGGATCGATCTCTCGTTCGGCGAAGGACTCGACAACTCGCTCCCCGCCGGCAGCGATGCCAAAGGGGAATTGGAACTGCTCGAAAAGGCGACCGGCGGTGTGGACAAGGTCGGGAAGGAAAACGTGCGCGGCGTGCCGACGACGCGTTACCGCGGCAAGGTCAGCCCCTCCAAGAGCGCCAAGCGGTGGCGGGAAGTGGGTGCGGAGAAAACCGCCTCCTACGCCGAAGAACGGGGTGTGCCCCTGCGAATCGAAGCCTGGATCGACGCCAAGGGATTGGTGCGACGGATGAGGGTCGTCCAGTTAAGGCCGGAGGAAGGGGGCAAGGGACCGACGAGTATGGACATGCGCATCGATTTCTTCGACTTCGGCCTCGAACCCGAGATCGACGTACCGGACTCAAGCGAAGTCTTCGACGCCACCGCCCTGGTTCAGGAACAGCTCGACGCCTCGAGCGACGAATAGCCGGACTCAGCCTGCGATTAGCCGTTCGATCGCTAGACCGAACCGATAGGCGGAGCCATCCTGGATCGGCCGCGCCGGCCTCGTCTAGAGGGTGTGAGGGACGTAGGTCTCGGCGGCGCCGATAACGAGCAGGGCGGTGAGGCTCAGGTAGACGGCGGCAACGGCGAGCTTGGTCCGCGTCGGTATCGAGTGAAAATCGCGGCTTTCCTCGGAGTGCCGGTTCTTGAAGCGGTGGTAGAGCTCGGGACCGCCGAGCAAGAGAACGAACAGAAGCATGAACGGGCCAAGGAAAATGACGGTGGCGGCGACGGCTATAAGGATCCCGGCAATCCAGATCATGGGGCCGAGGACAGCCATCGCCCGTCCGCCGTCGAGTGGGAGTACCGGCAGCAGGTTGATCAGGTTGATGAAGAAGCCGATATAGGCCAGGGCGCGCCAGAGGTCGCTGCCGGTGGCCAGCCAGATAGCGAGCGGGATCAGAGTCCCGATGGTGCCGAGAATCGGGCCGGCCAACCCGACACGGGCCTCTGCTGCGGCGTTCTCACCCATGGACTTGGCTGCGATTACCGCGCCGACGAAGGGGATGAAAACCGGGGCCGAGGCCTCGACTCCCTCGCGACGCAGCTGGATGACATGCCCCATCTCATGGACGAAAAGCAGTAGGACGAAGCCGACGGCAAAAGGCCAGCCGAAGGCAAGGGCGTAGGCGGCGACCGAGATGAACATCGTCCCCAGCGTCGTCACCGCCTTGACCTTGGCCAGGGCCAAGAGAAGGACCTTGGCCTTGCCGGCAAGGACGGCGAGTGGGATCAAGGGTGCACCGAGCTTCTTGAGCCACGACCGCTTGCGCTCTTTGTCCAGCTCCTCAGCCGTCGGCGGCTCGGGTATGACGGGTGGCTCCGGCTCCAGGCCGGCGTAAGCCCCTACTGCAGCGGCGTGCTGCTCGCTCAATTCCATGCCTGACTGCGGTGCGATGCTCATCTCGCCAGCAGCCGTTCGATCGCGGCGATGAATTCGGCGGTGCCTTTGACGAATTCGGCGGCTTCCTCCGGGCTGGCCGGCGCGGCCTCGTAGTCGCCTTCCTCGCGAGCATCCTTGGCGCGACGGGCAAGGGCGCTGAGGCTCTGGTCGAACTCGCCGGGCGCCACAAATACCTGGCTGAACAGCGTCCAAGTGCCGCTGTGCGTCTTGGCGAACTCGTCTCGCTCAGATAGAGCGGCTCGGGCTGCATAGAGCATCCCGTAGTAGGCGGCGCTGACGATTACCGCGGGATGCGCGGTGCCGAGAATCGCCTCGGCGTCGGCCAGGCGATCGCGCGCCTGTTGCATGAACTCCTCCGACCGAGGGCTCAATCGAGCGCGCTCCCAGCGAGGACGATCTTGTCGCGGTCGACCTCCTGGATGAAGAAGGACTTAATTGCGCGGCGGCTCTGCAGCCACTCGGGGTCGTGGACGTGGACCGAGTAGTTGAAAGGGCTCTCGCCCTCGGCGATTGCGGCTTCTTCGCTGAGGTCGCCAGCGATTCGCCCATAACGATCACGGCCGCCGTCGGCGATAACGAGTAGGTCAACGTCAGACTCTGAGTGTGCGATCCCGCGGGCGCGGGAGCCGTACAGCCAAAGGGCGCGCAGGTCGCTGCCCAGCTCGTTGCCCAGACGCGACGAGAAGCGCTCGACCGTTCGGCGCTCGCTCGCGGTGAGTTGCGCTGTGGTCAGGTGATCGGCGGTTACGTGCTCCATCGCCTTTAAGGATAGGCCGGGAGCAGGCGAGGACAAGGGAGATTTCAGCCCGGAAACTGGGGTTCGAATCCCTGAGCGGTATCCGTTCGCATGCTCTATGCGGTGCCGGGGGCAGATTCACCTTTGAGGCAGTTTCCCAATCCCACTCGGCGCAGCAAGGCCTCCTGCTCAGGGCCGTCATCGGTGAAGAATTCTTCTTCCACCTGAGTGAAGATGCTGAACGCGCCCGCCTGGAGGGCTCGGGCTTGCGCTTCGCGGGCTTCGGCGTCGATCGCAAAGCGCTGCAGGAGTTCGCGGTAGGGCGCCGCGAGGTCGCTCGGTGGGCGGAGCGAGGCAAGCGGCCGCAGGATCCGCTTTTCCAAGCGGGCGATCGGTTCGGTGAGGTGGGCCGACCATAGCCGCGCCGTCGCCAGGCTTTCCACCGGCGAGACTCGGTTCCGATCGACCCCCGGTTTGATTCGGCCTAGGGCTTTCGCGGCAGCATCGGACACCGATTTGACTTCATCTCTGATTTTGGCGCAGGTCACGAGACCGCGGCGGTGAAATTCCGGCTCCGAGAGGGCTGGCGACGTCGCCTTGATCAGGTCAGCATTGGCTTCCCCATTGAGCATTTGGAGTTCGGCGCGAGCGACCGGGGTGTAATCCAGAACGGTCCTGGGCGCTGGAAGCTCGATCTTCGGTCCGGCCCCAAAGTCGAACAGTTCCATCGTCATGTCCATCGTCAGCATCGCACCACCCGCTGCTTCGGGAAGCGGCTCGACGATCCGGATCTTTCGCGTCAGCCCGCGTTCATCAATCCAGGCTTCGACCGGGATCTCGTCGGGGATCTTCTTGGCGATCCCCTCGAACTTCACGGCGAGCGCGTCGTTACCGACTGCGTGCAGGATCTGCGCCTCGCGGGAGAACTCGATCGTGCCCTTGTAGTGGGTGGTCGGTTCGTCGCGGACCGCTTCCCGGCCGAGTCGCTCGACGTCGTCAACCGCTTCCAGCGCCGTGAGCGTGGTCTGGGCGCTGCCGTTGGTGCTGAAGGCGGTCACCGTAAAATGACCGAGCAGCGTTTCGATTTTCGTCCACTCCTTACCGGGCGGTAGCGCGGCATCGAGGGTCGGTCCGCGCAGGTAAACGTTGCCTTCGTCGCCGACCGAGTGAGTGGTCATCGCTTCGCCGCTGACCGGCAGGGTCAGAAAAGCTCTGCTGCGACCGGTGCGCGTGTTGTATGCGCCGGCGCCATGGCCGTCAATCGTTTCCGATTCTCCTTCGACGCTGTATTTGACGGCTAGGGCGACGTGAGCGCCGGACATCGCCGACGTCCGTTTGGCCGCCACTGCAACCGGATTGAGGTAGTCGGCGCCATGCAAGACGGCATTGACGACGACCCCGACCAAGAGCACACTCAGCAGGCCGATCAGCCAGAGCAGGCTGTTCACGAGCCGGCCCCCGGGGGGCGGGGACTGGTGGTTCATCGCGCCGCTCCCACGTCACAGCGGTATCGGCGAGGCAGTAGCTTCTCTTGAACGCCTGGGATCGTGGATAGGTCAAGCGGTGCGACACAACGCAACGATCGTCGCGCCTGTCGCTGACCGCAGCAGTAGCAGCTAGCTAGCCTGCCCGCATCAGCGGCAGGGTCAGCTCGAAGGTCGCGCCCTCTCCGGACTCGGTCGTGACTTCGATCGTGCCGTCGTGGGCCTCGACGATCGAGCGGGCAATTGCCAGGCCGAGGCCGGCGCCGGAGACCTGCAGGCGTTTGACGTCGTCGCTGCGGAAGAGGCGCTCGAAGAGGCGCGCCCGGTCCTGGGGCTGGATGCCGGGGCCGGTGTCTGTGACCGTCAGGGTCGCCTCCTCGGGGGTGGAGCCGAGGCGCACCTCAACGCGGCCCTCGCGGGGGGTGAACTTGATCGCGTTGGCGAGGAGGTTGGCGAGGACCTGGTCGAGGCGGTCGGTGTCGCCGAGCACGCGCACCGGCTCCGCGCAGACGAGCTCGAGCCGCAGCCCCGCCTCCTCGGCCGCCGGGCGCATCGCCTCGACCCCCAGCCGCACCACCTCGGCCAGGTCGATGGGCAGGCGGTGGACTTCAAACTCGCCGGCCTGGATGCGGGCGATGCTGAGCAGGTCTTCGACCAGCCGCAGCTGCCGGCTGGCGTTGCGCTCGATCACCTCGATGTGGTCGTCGGCGTCGACGAGGCCCTCGGTGTCCTCGCGTAGCAGCGCCGCGTAGCCGAGGATCGAGGTCAGCGGCGTGCGCAGCTCGTGCGAGACCGAGCTGAGGAACTCCGACTTCGCCCGCTCCAGCTCCGCCGTCGCTTCGCGGGCGCGCCGCTCCTCGGTCACGTCCTGCTGCACCGCCACCCAGACCGAGCCGTAGCGCGGGTGCTCGAAGGTGGTCGTCGTCGTCCGGCACCAGATCGTCGTCCCGTCGCGCCGCACCCGCCGCCCTTCGTAGATGCAGTAGCCCTGCTCCTGCAAGCGCCGCGTCGCGTCCTCGCGCTCCGCCTCCTCCTCGGCGCTGAGGTCTGCGGGCCTCATCACGTCGACCGCGCGCCGCCCGATCAGCTCGCCCGGCCCGTAGCCGAACATCCGCTCGAGGCTGGGGTTGGTGAAGACGATCCGCTGGTTATCGGTGGTGACCAGGCAGACTCCCTCGCCCATGTTGGCGATCATCTCGCCGCGCAGGTCCAGGACCTGTTCGATCGCCACCCGCTCGTTGGCCTCGCGCACCGTGCAGGCGACGCGGCCGTCGGGCTGGGCGATCGCCGACCAGGCCAGCCAGGACCAGCTGCCATTGCGGTTGCGGAAGCGGTTGCGGAAGCTGCTCCAGCCGCTGTCGATCCGGGCCAGGCCCGCCAGCTCGCGGGCCGTGCTCTCGCGGTCGTCGGGGTGGACGTACTCGACCAGCTCGCGACCGCGGAGCTCGGCGCGCTCCCAGCCGAGGACGTCGCGCCAGCCTCCCTCCAGGCGCACGATCCGGCCCTCGCCGTCGACCATGCACATCAGGTCGCGATCGATCGGGGCGCCGGGAGCGGTCCGCGCCAGGTCCTCTTCCATCCGTTTGCGCAGTGAGATGTCCTGGGCGGTGACGACGTAGTGGAGCGGCTCGTCGTCCTCGTCGCGCAGCAGTCCGACCGCGAGGCTGACCCAGACCGTCTCGCCGTTCTTGCGGACGTAGCGCTTCTCCAGCTCGTAGCTACTAACTTCGCCACCCAGCAGGCCGGCGTCGGCCTCCAGCGTTGTCTCGAGGTCGTCGGGATGGGTGATGTCGGAGAAGGTGAGCGCGTAGAGCTCCTCGGGCTCGTACCCGGTCAGCTCGCAGAAGGCCGAGTTGGCCCGCAGCCAGCGGCCGTCGACCGCGGCCAGCGCCATCCCGGCGGCGGCGTGGGCGAAGGCGGTCTCGAAGCTGCGCTCGGCCTCGCGGCGGCGGCGCTCTTCGCGGCTGCTGGCGGTGAGGTCGGAGAGCCAGGCGATCCGGTAAAGCCGCTGGCCGTCCTCGCCGCGGATCAGCATCGCCTCGGTCGCCGCCGGGAAGGTCGAGCCGTCGAGACGCCGGTACACCGCTTGGAAGGAGATGAACTCCTCGAGTTCGAGCCGCTCGCTCAAACGCGGCAGCTCGGCGTCGTCGCTGGGAGCGAAGCAGGAGCGGAAGGGACGGCCGATGAAGTCGTCGGGGGTGCCGCCGTGCATGCGCGCGAAGGCCGGGTTGACGGCGACCAGCAGGCCCTCGGCGTCGTCGATCGCGATCCCGCGCGTCGTCTTCTGGAAGCTCAGCTGCCAGAGCTGCTGCAGGTCGGAATCGGTGGTGGCGGCCTGCGCCTGGTTCTGCGTCGTCATCCTCTCTCCTTATCGGCGCCCGCAGCGAGGGATTCGACCTGGAGTCGTTCCGACCTTCCGATCGGCTATTGGTTTCGGTGTGCCCGACGCGACGATCCTCGTCATCGAGGACGACCCCGACATCCGCGGCCTCGTCGTCGCCCTGGTCGAGCGGGCGGGGATGCAGGCGCGGGAGGCCGCCGATGGGCGGGCCGGCGTGCGCGCCTTCTTCGAGGAGCGGCCGGACCTGGTCGTGCTCGATCTCGGCCTGCCCGAGCTCGACGGTTGGCAGGTGCTCGACCGCATCCGCGACCTCAGCGACGTGCCGGTGGTGCTGCTGACCGCCGAGGGCGAGCAGATGAAGAAGGTGCAGGGGCTGGAGGGCGGCGCCGACGACTACGTGACCAAGCCCTTCGGCCGCGAGGAGCTGGTGGCGCGGATCCACGCGCTGCTGCGCCGGCGCCGGCGCGACGGCGGCGAGGGGGAAGTGTTCGACGACGGCGTGGTCACAGTTGACGGTGCGCGGCGGCGGGTCACAGTGGGCGGCAGGGAGCTGGAGCTGACCCCGACCGAGTTCCGGCTGCTGGTGGCGCTGATGCGCAACCGCAACCAGGTGATGAGCCAGCTGCAGCTGCTGGAGGAGGCGTGGGGGAACACCGACGCCGACCCGAAGCAGGTGCGCCTCTACGTCAGCTACCTGCGGCGCAAGCTGAACGAGGCCGGGGTGGACCCGATCGAGACCGTGCGTGGCTTCGGCTACCGCTACCGCATCGCACATCCGTCCAGGCCAGGCACGGCCTGACGGATTCATACGCTTTTCAGGCAAAACCCGGACGTACCTCCGACACGGGCCTCCGAAGCAGCGTTCGTGGCACAGCCACTAACGAGTGAATCGGTCAACAACAAGTCACCGGAGGTAACCCCATGAGGACCAGCACCAAAGTCCTGCTGACCGCGCTCTGCGTAGGCGCCCTCGGCAGCCTCGCCGCGATGGGCGTGTTCGGCGCCTTCAGCAGCACCACCACCAACGCCGGCAACACGATCACCGCCGGCACCGTCGCGATCGCCGACAACGACGCCGGCGCCGCGATGTACAGCATCGCCGGCGCAAAACCCGGCGAATCGGTGAGCAAATGCATCAAGGTCACCTACACCGGCAGCCTCGACGCCGACGTCCGCATCTACACGGGCAGCACGATCGGCTCGTTGGGCCAGTACGTCGACCTGACGATCACGCCCGGCACCCAGACCACCTCGACCTTCCCCAGCTGCACCGGCTTCACCGCCGACCCGGGCGGGGCGATCTACACCGGCACGCTGCAGAACTTCGGCAGCACCAAAAACAGCTACGCCAACGGCGTTGTCGACTACCCCGGCTCGGGGACGAAATGGGCGACCAACGAATCGGTCGTCTACCAGGTGACCGCGTCGCTGCAGTCGAGCGCCCCGGACGCCGCCCAGGGCCTGACCACGGGCGCCCACACGTTCACCTGGGAGGCCCGCAACCAGTAACGGGGACTAGTGACCAACCAGTCGAACGGTCATGAACGCCTCTGTTGCTGACAGGTTCACTCGCGCCATCGGCGCCGCGATCGGGCTCGGCCTGGTCGCGGCGCTGATCGTGGCGGCCCGCCCCGCCGGCGGTCACGGCGGGGTCCTGCCCGCCTCGCTGCGGTTCACGGCGGAGCTCGACGGCGCGGTGATGGTCGAGCCGGCGGCGCCGCGGCCGCTACTCGCGAGCGGGTCGATGCGGCCCGGCAACCACGCCAGCGGCGCGATGACGATCACCAACCAGACCGGCGAGACGTTGGCGGTGCGGCTGCGGGCGAAGCCCAGCTCAACCGCGCTCGACGGCACCGCTCAGGTCCGCCTCACGAGCGGCGGCAGGGTGCTGGCGGACGGGACCCTGCAGGCGCTGCGCCAAGGCACGGCGGAAGCGATCCGCTTGCAGCCGGGCGGGTCGGCGCCGGTCCGGGTCCTCGCCTGGATCCCGGCCGAAGTCGAGACCGGCTACGAGGGGCGGCAGGTCGCCGTCGCGCTCGAACCGGTGGAGGAAACGCTGCCGTGAGCGCGGCTGCCAGACGCCTGCGGATGCTCGTGCTCTGGGTCGGGCTCGGGCTGCTGTTCGGGACCCTGCTGGCGGCGGTGGCGCCGCAGCTCGCCGGCTTCCGCTCCTTCACGGTCCGCTCCGGCTCGATGACGCCGGCAATCGAAACCGGCGACGTCGTCGTCACCAAGCCGATCGCGCCGCTGAGCGCGCGCGTCGGCGACGTCGTCACCTTCGTCGATCCGGAAGGGACCGGCAAACTCTTCTCCCACCGCGTGCAGTCGGTGCGGGCGGTCGGCGACGACGTCGCCTTCGTCACCCGCGGCGACGCCAACACCTCGACCGAGCACTGGCGGGTGCCCGCGAGCGGCAGCGTCGGCAAGGTCGCCTACCGGATTCCCAAGATTGGCTACGCGCTCTCTTATATAGACAGCGGCCCGGCGCGCCTCGCCCTTGTCGCGATCCCGGCGCTGCTCCTGCTCTGGGCGGCGATGGTGCGGATCTGGCGCCCCGAGCGCCACGTGGAGGTCGGTCCCTCATGAGCTTGCGACCGGCGATGGTGGCGACGGCGCTGGTCGCCTTCCTGCTCGGGGCGGCGGCGATGGCGCGCCCGGGCGTCTGGGGGAACTTCACCGCCACGGCGCCGGACGCCGGCAACTCGATCACTGCCGCCACTGACTTTCGCGCCCCGACCGCGAGCGCCGCGGTGATCGGCAAGACCGCCGGCGGCACCGTCGGCCAGATCAAGAAAGCCGGGACCTACTACGTCTACGCCAACGTCAGCGACACCGGCAACCCCGCCAGCGGCGTCTCCACGGTAACCGCCAACGTCAACTCGATCACCTCCGGCTCGACCGCCGTCGCCCTCGCGGCCGGCAGCTTCACCGCCGGCGGCGTCACCTACAACCGCCGCAGCGCCGCGCTCACCGCGGGCAGCTCGCTGGCGGCCGGGAGCTACACCTACTCGCTGACGCTGACCGACGTCGCCGGCAACTCCGCCACCCAGTCGGGCTTCAGCGTCACCGTCAACAACACCGTCCCGAGCGGTACCGACGTGCAGGCGGTCAACGGTGGCGCGACCGCCAGCCGCGCCGACGCCGGGGACAAACTGACCTTCACCTTCAGCACCGAAATCGATCCGAACTCGATCCTCGCCGGTTGGAGCGGCGCCGCGACCAACGTCGTCGTCCGCCTCAACAACGGCAGTGGCAGCGGCAACGACACGGTGACGATCTTCAACTCGACCAACGCGACCCAGCTGCCGCTCGGCAGCGTCAACCTCGGCCGCGCCGACTACACCAGCGCCAACCTCACCTTCGGCGCCACCGGCACCGCCTCCTCGATGGTGATGAGCGGCAGCACGGTGACGATCACCCTCGGCACCCAGTCCGCCGCCGCGACCACCGCCGGCGCCACCGGGACGATGAGCTGGACGCCTTCGGCGACGGCGACCGACGCCGCCGGCAATGCGGTCTCGACCACGGCGGTGACCGAGTCGGGGACCGCCGACCGGGAGTTCTGATGCGGGGCGGGCCGAGCCAGGCGACCATTGCGGCGGCCGGCTTCGTGCTGGCGCTGTCGCTGGTGGCAACCGCGCTGGCCGGCTCGGTGCACAGACAAGAACCTGCCCGTGGCGGTGGCGTGAAGATCCAGGCCAGCGGCGCGATGCGGATCGAAAACTCGCGCGCGGGAGCGGCGATCCTCAGGGCTCCGTCACTGGCGCCCGGCGGCCGCGTGGCCGGCAAGGTGACGATCGGCAACGGCGGTGATGCCGGTTACCTGACGCTCTCGCGGCAGCACCTAGTCGTGACGCCGGGGGCTGGTGGCGCCTCGCTCGGAGATGCGCTGAGGCTGACGATCCGCAACGTCACCGCGGGCGCAGCGCCGGCCCCGATCGTCTACTCGGGGCCGTTGGCGGCAATGCCGTCGCTGCAGCTCGGCCTGCTGCCGCCGGGAGCGGAGCGGCGCTACCGTTTCGCCGCCTCGCTACCGGAGCCCGGCTTCGTCAACCTCGACCTGATGGGTTCCCGAGCCCGCTTCGACTACCGCTGGCAGCTCAGGCCGAAGCGCTGACGCTAGCCGGCGTCGGCAGCAGGCGGCGGCGGGCGAGCAGCAGCGGGATGCCGAGGGCGGGGAGGACGGCGGCGAGCGCCACGCCGGCACGCCAGCCGCCCGCCTCGACGATCGGCCCCGCCAGGGCAGAGCCGGCGCTGGCGCCGATCATGAGCGAGAGCGAGAGCCAGGTGAAGACCTCGGTGCCGGTACCAGGCGGCATCGCCACCCGGGCGAGCTGGGTGCGGGCGGTGATCGTCGGCGCGATGAAGGTGCCGCAGAGGACGCCGAGGGCAAGCATCACGCCGACCGAGGGGGCGAGCAACAGCGGCAGGCAGATCAGCGGCTGGAAGATCGCCAGCCGCACGCTGACCTGAGCCGGGGTGCCGAAGCGCTGCGGCGCCGAGCCGTAGACGAACGCGCCCAAGGCCGAGCCCAGCGCCAGCGAGGCGGCAAAGGGCCCGCCGAGCGCGGCGCTGCCGTGGCTGACCCCGAAGGCGGGCAGGGCGACGTCGAGGGCGCCGAAGGTCGAGCCGACCGGGAAGCCGGTCAGCACCAGCAGGCGGATCACCGGCGAGGCGAGAGCGCCGGCGCGGGTGTGGTGGTGCGCCGGCGTCGGCTCGACTGCGCCGACCACCGGGATCGCGACGAACCAGATGGTCCCGACCAGCCCCAGGGCGGCGGCGGCAAGCAGCGCTGCCCCGGGGTCGAAGACCGCGACCAGCAGCCCGGTCAGCAGCGGGCCGGTGATGAAGACCGCCTCGATCAGGACCGAGTCGACGACGTAGGCGTTGACCAGCAGCTCCTCATCGACGACGTCGGGCCAGAGGTGCCGCAGCAGCCCGCCGACCGGCGGCATCGCCGCTCCGGCCACGGCGGCGAGGACGACGAGCGGCGCCGTCCCGGCTCCCGCTTCGCCGAGCAGGACGGCGGCGACCAGCGCCGCTGCGGCGAGGGTGGCCGCCGGCACCAGGACCGGCCGCGGGCCGCGCCGGTCGACCAGCCGCCCCAGCACCGGCGCGGTCGCGGCGAGCCCGATCGTGCCGGCACCCGCGACCAGGCCGGCGGCGCCGAAGGAGCCGGTGTGGTTGTGGACGAAGATGACGAAGGCCAGCGCCGTCATCCCAACCGGCAGCCGCGCCACCACCGAGGAGGCGGCGAGGGGAAGGACGTGGGGAGTGGCGAGGATGCGCCGGTAGGCCATCCCGCCAGGGTTGCAGGCGCGCGGCCTAGCTGGCCTGGCCGAGCTGCTCTTCGAGCTGCGACGTAACGTCGTAGACCCGGGAGTCGTCCGGGATCACGATGTTCGGCTTGATGCCGAAGTCGGAGAAGTCCATCCGCATCTCCGTGGTCACCATCTTCCCGTTCGCAGCGTCGGTTGACTCCACGTGCATGCGGCGCACGACGCCGTGCTGATCGATGAAGACTTCGGAGTGCACGCGGCCGATGGTCTGCGATGAGCTCTGTTCGATGACTTCGGCGAGTTCGTCTTTCCCCTGCGAGCGCAGCGTGTCCGCGATCTCACCCGCAGTCTGCGTCACCCGATAACGCGTGGTCTGCACGTGCCCGATCTTCGCCTGACCGAGGCGTCGAACGGTGCCCGCACCGCGCAGCATCTGCAGTGATTCGTCGGGGCTCGCGACCCCCGGTGCGCTTATGTCCTTCTGCCCCGGAAGCCCTTCGAGCTTGATCCATTCCTTCCCTTCCGGCATTTTGCCGACGAGCTGGGGATAGCGGAAATACCAACCGTTCTCGCCCAGGATCGCGTCGGCTTCCATCTGCTGCCCCTCTACGACGATTCCGTTGTAGGTCACTTCGGTGAGGTTGTCTTCCCCGTTGTAGACGCCGTTGCCGGTAATGGTTACCGGTGCGGTCGATTCGCTCTCGATCCGCATCGTCATCTCAATCCGCATGCCCGGGACTTTCGCCGTCCGTTCCGCCGCCGCCGCGACGGGGTTCGGGTCAAATGGGCTTTCGCCACCGCTGTTCAGCAGCGAGTTGACGACGACGAGGATCAGCAGCAGCGAGAGGACGCCGGCCGCCTGGAGGAGGCGGAGCGAGAGGGGCTCGAGCTGCTCGCCGCCGAAGGAGTGTCGCTTTTGTGGACTATCTGGCCGCTTTTGCGACACGGGTGCTGCCACGGGGGCGTCACCCTTGTGGCTTCCCCACAGGGACTTCGCGCCGGGAGGGGGAGTTGAGCTTGGTGGAGTCGCGGACAAGACGTAGAGTCATCGTAATCGTGCCGGCCGAGGTTGAGCATCAGTTGAGACTTCTGGACAAATAAATGGGCCTCTTGGATCCAGCGCCGCCGCCGTTCGAGGTCGAGGAGTGGAGCCGCCTGCCGCACCTGCAGCGGATCAAGCCGCTGGCGCAGGACTGGGCGCTGAACGGGTTCGGGACGCCGGTCGCGGTCTACTTCCTCTACGTCTTCAAGGTCCTCGCCTACGCCGGCCTCGGTTTCCTGCTGATCGAGGCGACGAGCGGCTGGGCGCATTGGACCGACCCGATCGTCTTCGAGAAGGCCGTCATCTGGACGATGCTCTGGGAGGTGCTGGGGCTCGGGGCCGGCTCGCTGCCGCTGACCCTGCGCTTCTCGCCGATGGTTGGCGGCTTCCTCTACTGGCTGCGGCCGGGGACGACGCGGCTGCCCCCCTGGCCCGAGCGGGTGCCGGCGACGCGGGGGACGACGCGGACCTGGCTCGACGTCTCCTTATATGGAGCGCTGCTGGCGGCGCTGTCCTACCTGCTGATCGCGCCGGGGGTGGACGCGACCGCACCGTGGGTGAGCGGCACCGTCTCGCGCCTCGACCCGGTCGCAGTCGGGGCGATGCTGGCGATCCTCGCCGCCCTCGGCCTCCGCGACAAGGTCCCGTTCCTGGCGGCGCGGGCGGAGATCTACGGCAACCTCGCGCTGATCTTCCTTTTCCCACTGACCAACCTGGTGATCGCCGCGCAACTGGTCTTCTTCTGCATCTGGTGGGGCGCCGCCAGCTCGAAGCTGAACCGCCACTTCCCCTTCGTGGTGACGGTGATGATCAGCAACACGCCCTGGAACCGCTCGCGGGCGATGAAGCGCCGCCTCTATCGGCATCACCCCGACGACCTGCGGCCCTCGCGGATGGGGGCCACCGCCGCCCATCTCGGCACGGTGATGGAGTTCACCCTGCCGCTGGTCCTGATCCTCTCCAGCGGCGGCATCGTCCAGACCCTCGCCGTCGCCGGGATGGTGATCTTCCACGCCCACATCTTCTCCACGTTCCCGCTGGCGGTGCCGCTGGAGTGGAACGTCTTCATGATCTTCGGGCTGCTCGTCCTCTTCGGCCACTACGGGAGCGTGCCCTGGTCGACGATCGACGACCCGCTGCTGCTGGTCATCCTCGCCTTGACCTGCGTCGGCCTGCCGGTGCTCGGGAACCTGCGGCCGGACCTGATCAGCTTCCTGCCCTCGATGCGCTACTACGCCGGCAACTGGGCGACGAGCCAGTGGCTGTTCCGGCGCGAAGGCGGGGCGGAGGCGAAGCTCGACCACAGCGTCGTCAAGGCGGCGCCGATCGTCGGCGAGCAGCTGAAGAAGTTCTACGAGCCGGAGATGATCGACGTCCTCCTCTACAAAGGGCTCGCCTTCCGCTCGATGCACTCGCACGGGCGGGCGCTGAACGCGCTGACGGCGCGGGCGGTCGACGATGTCGATGAGTACGACGTGCGCGAGGGCGAGCTCGTCGCCGGCGTCGTCCTCGGCTACAACTTCGGCGATGGCCACTTCCACGACCAGCGCCTGCTGGCGGCGGTGCAGGAGCGCTGCGGGTACGGGCCGGGGGAGCTGCGGGTGGTGACGCTGGAGAGCCAGCCGGCGCAGGTGCAGCGCCAGCGCTACCGGATCTGGGACGCGGCCGAGGGCTTGGTCGAGGAGGGCTACGTCGACGTCGCCGAGATGGCGAAGCGCCAGCCGTGGCTGGGTGACGAATTCCCGGTCCAGATGGCGACGAGGCCGGGCAAAGTGGAGGTATGAGCAACGCGATAGTCGTCGGCTCTGGCCCCAACGGGCTCGCCTGTGCCGCCGTCCTCGCCAGCCGCGGGGTGGAGGTGACGGTGATCGAGGCCGAGACCCGCATCGGCGGCGGCACCCGCAGCTCGGAACTGACGTTGCCGGGCCTGCTGCACGACGAGTGCTCGGCGACGCACCCGATGACGGTGAGCGGGCCGGCGACAGCTTCGCTGCACCTTGAGCGCCACGGGCTCGAGTTCCGCTGGCCGGAGGTCGATCTGGCGCATCCGCTCGACGGAGGCGGCGGCGCTTCGATGCTGCGCTCGCTCGACGCGACGGTGGCGGGACTGGGGGAGGCGGGGTCGCGCTGGCGGCAGGTCTTCGGCCCCTCCGCCGAGGCCTACGAAGCGCTGACCGAAGACATCTACCAGCCGATCGTCCGTATCCCGCGCCACCCGCTGAAGCTGGTGCGCTTCGGCCTGCGGGCGGCGGCGCCGGCGTCGCTGCTGGCGCGGCGGCTGGGGACGGCCGAGGCGGCGGCGCTCTTCGGCGGGGTTGCCGCTCACGCCTACGCGCCGCTGAACCTGCCGCTGAGCTCGGCGGTCGGGATGGCGCTGATCAGCTGCGGCCACGCCAACGGCTGGCCGGTGGCGAAGGGGGGGTCGGTGGCGATCGCCGAAGCGCTGGCCTCGGTGGTCCGCGAGCACGGCGGCCGGATCGAGACCGGGCGGCGGGTCCGCTCGCTCGACGAGCTGCCGGCCGCCGACGCCGTCGTCCTCGACCTGGCGCCGCGCGGGGTCTTGGAGGTGGCGGGCGACAAGCTGCCGTCGCGGGTCGCCCGCGCCTACCGCCGCTTCAAGCATGGGCCCGGGGCGTTCAAGCTCGACCTGGCAGTCGAGGGGGGAGTGCCCTGGGCCTACGAGCCCGCCCGCCGCGCAGGGACCGTCCACGTATCGGGTTCCTTCGAGGAGATCGCCCTCTGCGAACGGGAGATCAAGCGCGGCCGCATGCCCGAGCGCCCCTTCGTCCTCGTCGGGCAGCAGTACCTCGCCGACCCGGGGCGCTCGCAAGGCGACCTGCACCCGGTCTGGACCTACGCCCACGTCCCCAGCGGCTATGACGGTGGCGCCACCGAGGCGATCCTCGACCAAGTCGAACGCTTCGCCCCCGGCCTGCGCGACCGCATCGTCGCCCGCGCCACCCGCGCCCCGCACGACATCGAAGCCGCCAACGCCAACTTCCTCGGCGGCGACATCATCACCGGCGCCAACACCCCCCTCCAAACCCTCTTCCGCCCCCGCATCACCCCAAAGCCCTACTCCACCGGCGCCCCCGGCCTCTTCATCTGCTCCGCCGCGACCCCCCCCGGCGCCGGCGCCCACGGCATCAACGGCTACAACGCCGCCGAAGCCGTCCTGCGAACGCTCTGAGCGTCGACGAGGAAGGCAACGTCTGGGTCGCCGACTGCGACAACAGCCGCATCCAGAAGTTCAGCGATCAAGGCGAATTCGCCACCGAATTCGGCACCTTCTGAGCCACTGAGTGGGCGTTACCCCCGGCTGGTTACCAGGTGATGGCTCAACGCTCTCTCCTAGGCAGCGCATACTGAGGCGCTACTTGCCGGACCAAGAGGACTCCCTCAGAACGGCTGCGACCCAAAAGGTCGAAGCCGAGACGCGGAAGGTCGAAGCCGAAACCGCCTCGATCCACTTTGCTCGCCGGCGCAGCCAGATCCTGCTGACTCTCTTGCTGGTGGGCCTCCTGCTGCGTGTCGTGGGGTGTGGATGAAGCGAGTGGTCAATTCGACACAGGTGACTATGTCGAATTGACCACTCGTCTCAGTCCCCCGCCTCGATCGGGCGCGGTGGGGGAGTGGGGGTTGGCTCAGTCAGGTCGACTTCGAGGCGGCGCACGCCGGGGACGAGGAGGGTGGCGAGGATGCAGACGGTGATCGTGGCGGCGCCGAGCCAGAGGGTGGTCGAGAGCCCGATCGCGACGGCCAGCGGTCCCACCAGCGCCAGGCCGAGTGGCTCCAAGGCGAGGGAGCCGAACCAGTCGTAGGCCATCACTCGCGAGAGCGAGGCTTGCGGGACCTTTTGCGCGACGGTGGTTAGGTAGAGGATCTCCGCGAGGCTGGCCGTGGCGCCGGAAATCAGCGCGCCGGCGGCGATGACGACCGTGTGGGCCGGGATCGCGAGCAAGGCAAAGGGGAGGGCGAAGAGGAGGGCGGCGGAGCCCTCGCTGACGAGCAGCGGCCGGCGCGGGCGGATCGAGAGCGCGACGGCGCCGCCGATCAGCCCGCCGGCGCCGAAGAGCGCGGCGATCAAGGCCCAGGCGCTGGAGCCGCCGAGGGAGTCCTGGGCGACGGCGGGACCAAGCACCTGGAAGATCGGGGTGAAGATCGCGTTGGTGATCGCCGCTGAGACGACGATCGCGACCACCCAGTCCCGGCTCGAGAATTCGCGCCAACCGTGCCGCAGGTCGCTAAGGAAGTTCTGCTCCTCGGACTCAACTCGCCGGTTCTGGGCGCTCAGGCTCCAGAGGCAGGCGGCGCTGACGGCGAAGGTGGCCGCATCGGCCGCTAGCGCCGAGCCGGGTGACCCCAGCACCAGCAGCACCCCCGCCAGCGCCGGCCCGGCAACTTTGCCTGCCCAGCGCGAGAAGTTGAGCAGCGCGTTTGCCTCCTGCAGACGGCGGCTGGGGACCAGCCGGGTGACGATCGAGTCGGAGGCAGGGTTGAAGAAGGCGGTGGCGGCGCCGTCGATCGCGTAGAGCAGGGCCAACTCCCAGACCTCTGCCACCCCCGAGAGCAGCAGCGCCGCGATCAGCCCAGTCGAGACGGTGCGGGTGAGGTCGGCGCCGAGCATCGCCAGCCGCGGTGAGATCCGGTCGGCGACGACGCCGCCGATCAGGACGAGGGCGATGAGGACGATGCTGCGCGCGGCGAAGACGATGCCGAGGTCGGTCGCCGAGCCGGTCAGCTCGAGGATCGCGAAGGCGAGCGCCACCGGCGCGATCCCGTCGCCGATGAGCGAGGTGGTGCGCCCGAACCACAGACGCCGGTAGGCGGGTTCCCTCAGCACACGCAGTTTTTGAGTTCCCCTCATCCGGCCAGGATAGGAGTGGGGTTAAGGAAGCTTGGGCGCGGGGTAGCTCGCCGACACAATGGAGATCTCGTCCAAAACGGATGGTGGGCGCCGGGCGGAGGGCGAAACCGCGCCCGCCGAGCACAGGTTCGGCTCTTCGACGCCACTGACGATTGGGGTCGAGGAAGAGCTCCTGCTCGTCGACGCCGACTGCGGTCTCGTCGCCGACGGGGAGGGCGTGCTGGAGAGGATCGAGCCCGAGCACCGCGGCAGCGTCTCGACCGAGATCTTCGCCACCCAAATCGAGCTGAAGACCGGCGTCTGCCTCGACGCCGAGCAAGCGGCGAGCGAGCTCGCCGCGGTGCGCCGGGCCGTCGACGGCACCGGCGCGCGGCTGCTGGGCTCGGGCACTTACCCGGCCGAGTCCGGCGAGCCCGAGATGGTCGAGAAAGCCCGCTACGAGACGGTGAAGAAGGACCTCGCCGGCATCCTCTCAACGCCGCCCTGCGCGCTGCACGTCCACGTCGGCATGCCCGATCCCGAAACCGCCGTCGCCGTCGCTAACGCGATGCGCCACCACCTGCCGCTGCTGGCGGCGCTGACCGCCAACTCGCCCTTCCGCGACGGCGCCGACACCGGCCTCGCCAGCGCCCGCGCCGCCGCCGTCCGCAGCTACCCGCGCTTCGAGCTGCCCCGCGCCTTCCGCGACTACGAGGACTTCCGCCGCGTCGCCGACCAGCTGATCGTCGCCGCCGGCGTCGAGGACTACACCTACATCTGGTGGGACGTGCGCCCGCATCCCAACCTCGGCACCGTCGAGGTGCGGGGGATGGACGTGCAGCCGCGGCCCGAGCAGAACGCCGCCATCGCCGCCCTGATCCAGGCCCTGGCGGCGAAGGAGATCGACCGCCCCGGCGCCCCCGGCCTAACCCGCGAGGCGATCGAGGAGTCCTACTTTCAAGCCGAGCGCTACGGCCTCGAGGCCCGCCTGATGGTCGACGAGAGCACGGCTGCCCCCGCCCCCGAGGTCGCTCGCGGCACCCTCGCCGAGGCCCGCCCCTACGCCGAGCAACTCGGCGGCTCCGGAGCCCTCGAAGAGATAGAGCGCATCCTCAGCGATGGCAACGGCGCCGACCGCCAGCGTCGCGCGCACGGGGAGCACGGGATGGAGGGGCTGCTGCGCTACCTGGCGGAGGCGACGCGGGTGTAGCCGGGACGGCTACTTGAGCTGGAAGCTTGCGAGGTCAGCGCCGAAGAGGGGGTTCCAGACGACCTTGCCCAGGTCGACCCTTTTGGAGACGAAGGTCGAGAGGGTGCGGGTTCCGTATGGCACCCACGGCGCCTGTTCCATGTAGCTGCGATCGAGAGCTGCGTATTCGGCTTCCTGCGCCGGTCCGAGCGGGGTTCTCCTCAATTCGGCGATCTTCGAGTTCAGCGAGGGGACGTCGATCTGCGCGAAGTTGCCGTTGTAGGTGGGGAGGAGACTCGCACCCGACAGGAGTGGCTGGAACCAGTCGTTGGGGTGGGCGTAATCGGCGAACCAGTCGCCCCAGCCAGTGTCGAGGTTCGGCGTCGAGGTGTTGCCGATCACCGTGAAGTAGAGGTCGGCGTCGATGACCTTGAGGCGGGTCTTGAAGCCGATCTGCCTGAGCACGCTCTCGTAGTAGGCGCCGGCTTCGGCATTCGGCGATTCGCTGTCCGTCCAAACCGTGATCTCGCGGTCTTTCGGATGGGCTTCCGCGATCAGCTGCCTGGCCTTCGCCATATCGTGGGGGTAGAGGTCGAATTCCTGGTAGCCGGGCATCTCCGGGGGCAGGATCTGGTGGGTCGGCGTCAGCTGCCCTGCGTAGATCAGCTGCAGGACAGCAGCGTCGACCGCGTAGTTGACCGCTTGGCGCACCCTCAGGTCATTGAAGGGCGGCTTCTTCGTGTTCATCCAGAAGTAGTAGGTGCTGAGCGTCGGCTCGACCCGGAATCGGGTGTTGTCGTACCTGGTCAGGAGTTCGCCGTAGCGCGTCGCAGGCGGCGGGTTCTGCATCCAGTCGAATTCGCCCCGCTCGACCTCGTTGACCTGCTTTTCGTCGTTATGGACGACCTCGACCTCGATCCTGCCCACGTGTCCGCTCGGCAGCTGTGGCAGCAGTTTGCGGTTGTGCCGCCTCCACTCGTGGTTGCGCACGTAGGACCAACTGATGCCTGGCGTCACCTTGCTGATCACATAAGACCCGGTTGCCGGCGGGGGGTGGCGGAAGGTCGCCCTCATCGGAGTGTCCGGCGGCACCGGCGCCACGAACATCAGCGCCAGCTCCTGGGTGAAGGTCCCCCGCGGCTTGATCAGGTGGATGACGATCTTGCCGGTCCTGTCGTCGGCGGTAATGCCGCTGATGCCACCCTCTCCGGTTCTCGCGAACCGCTTGGCACCGACGATGCTGGTGTAGAAGGAGGTTCCAGGGGAGAAGAGCCTGAACATGCGCTCGACGGCGAACTCGAAGTCGGAGGCCCGAACCGACATGCCGTTCGAGTACTTCAGACCCCGGCGCAGGAAGAGCGTGTAGGTCTTGCCGCCGTCGGTGATCTCCGGCAGGCTCTTGGCAAGCCCCGGGATCACTTCGCTCCCTTCCCTACCGCTGACGTGCCTATAGGTGAGCAGCGGGATGTAGCTGTCGTACATCGCCTCCCAGCCTTCGAAGGTGTACGAGAGTGCCGGGTCCATGTAGTCCGGAAAGGAGGGGAAGGTGGCGCGGAGCACTTTGCGATTCGCCACTTCTCCTTGCTGCCCGGCCCCCGCTGGAACGGCAGCCAGGCACAGCGCAACCACCGCAACGACGACGGCAGCACCCAGCGATCTCCGACCCCTCACGAACCTCATCCGCGATGAGACTACCTGTCTGCGGCGGACGCTCCGCGCGCCGCTACTGCGGCGCCGGGATCTTCAGGCGTTTGCGCGCCGCGACGACGGCGGCGACGGAGGAGCGGCAGGCTTTGGCGATCTCGCCGTTGCCGTGGTTGGGGCGGCGGCGGACCTCGAACTCGACGAGGGCGGCGCGGCGGAGCTTGGCGCGGTCCTCGAGGCCGCAGTTGTCCGGGGCCTCGGCGAGGGCGGCCTGGGCAGCGCGCTCACGGCGGCAGAGCAGGCAGAAGGTGCCGTCCTTGGAGGCTTTCCAGCTGTCGGGCAGCTCGACCTTCTCGCCGCCGGCGCGGCTGACCGTCACCCCGCACTGATCGCAGTTCCATTTCTTCGCAGTAGGCGTACTCATAAGCAGAAGTCGAGCCGGCGCAGTAAATGCAGCTGCCGAACTCGATTACCTACATTAGCAGGGTGAAAGTGTCGGTCAGGCAGGCTCGGGAGGACGATGGGGAGCAGATCGCCGAGCTCTGGACCGAGGCCTACTGCGGCCCGGGGCCTGGCGAACGGGCCGCTCCATACGTGTTGGCCGACGTCAGGGAGGCGGCCGGGATCGGGCATCCGCTCGTCGCCGTGGAGGGCGGGACGGTGGTGGGCGCGGTCGTCTTCTACCCGCCCGGGGCGGGGCGGGAGGTCCCGCAGGAAGGGGAGGCGGAGCTCTCGCGCCTCGCCGTCGCCGCGCTGTCCCGCGGCCGCGGGATCGGCCGTAGCCTCGCCGCGGGCTGCCTGGCCGCCGCCCGCGCCGCCGGTGCCGACGCGGTCGTCCTCTGGAGCCGCCCGCACCAGCACATCGCCCATCGCCTCTACGAATCGCTCGGCTTCCGCCGTGTCCTCGGCCGCGACGCCGACGATGCCGAGGGCCCTCGGCTGGTCTTTCGCCTCTCCCTCTGGCCGGACGGTTAAGCGTGTCGCTTTATGCGTCCATATGGCCGCATAAAGCGACACGGCATTTCCCGCTTTTCCCGCCTGCAACACTTGATCGATGCCCGCCGAAGTGAATTCCGAGCCCACCTACACGCTCTACCGCCGCGGTCTCGAGCTGCTCGAGGACGGTGATTTCGAGCACGCGACCGGGCCGCTGGCCGAGGCCGCCCGCCGCGCCCCGGAGAAGAGCTCGATCCGCGAGGCGCTCGGCCGCGCCTACTTCCGCGCCGGCCGCTTCGCCCCCGCCGCGGTCGAGTTCGAGGCCGTCGTCGAGACCCACCCGGTCAACGACTACGCCCACTTCTGCCTCGGCCGCGCCCTCAGCAAGACCGGCCAGAAGCGCCGCGCTCGTCACCACCTCGCGCTCGCCTGCAACCTGCGCCCCGAACGCCGCGACTACCGCTTCTACCGCCGCTTGCTCGAGGCCGAGACGGGCTAGCGCTTGAGGCTGTCGCGGAGCCGTTTGGCCCGCGCCAGGTGCCATTCCGCTTTTTCGCGGTGCTCGCGCGTCCTGCGGCGTCTCTCTTCTCTCTTCCGTCGCTGCTCCGGCGAAATGAACTCCAGCAGCTCCGGCGAGATTCCTTTCCTAGGTTGTTTGAGCTCTTCCATAGGGTTAACTTATCGTCTGCGCTTCTAGCTTGTCGAGACGCTGCTTCTGATCGCTTATTTCGTCGACGGTTCTCTCCAGAGCGGCTTCGACATCTTCCAGGGTCGCTTCCAAACCCTGGGTGACTTTGGCCTGCTCGTCGAGAGTCACTTGCTCCTCATCATCAGCTGCTCGGACGATTTGTTCGGCTCTCAGTCCACGCATCCCGAACTCGGCGAAGCCCCTTCCGTCGAGGGCAAGAAAAAACGCCATTGCGGCCAAGTAAACGACTATGAAGCAGGCCGCGCCGACCTCCAGGCGGTAGACAGGGCTTGCTTGTAGCGCGAAGTCGGGCACCACCGTGGGAATCCGCACGCTAGCCGCCAGATATGCCGATCCGGCGAGATCCACGAGGACCAGCAAAGGAAAACCGTTGTCTCGAATCCAAGCCCTCACGCCTCTATAAGGCGTGGGCGGGGCGAACTCTCCCCCTACAGCCCTTCGACCAGCTTCCCGACCGTTTCCTGGGAGAAGTACGGGCCGTAGGTGTGGGAGGTGTTGCCGAGGTACAGGTAGGAGTTGAGGCCGTTGATCTGGGTGCCGTCGCCGATCAGCCAGCCGCCGCCGCTGGCGCCGGGGGCCCAGTGGCAGCGGATGCCCTGGGTCGGTGGGCCGGGGAGGGGGAAGCTGAGCCGATCGTCGCCGGTGTAGGGGGAGTTGCAGCCCTGCAGCCGTTTGATGTTGCCGGGATAGCCGAAGGTGCGGAAGCTCTGGTGGCGCGTGAGGCCGAGGGCGATCGTCGCCCCGCCCCCGACCGCGTCGGCGACGTTCTGCCCGCGCTTGTTCGGGTGGGTGAGGAAGGCGCCGAGGTCGAAGTCGGGGTTGCCGTTCTTGGTCCAGGGTTTCGGCGCGTAGACGGCTTCGCGCTTGGCGACGAAGGCCCCGAAGGGCGCCTTGCCGGCGGTGAAGGCGGGGACGAACTCGAGGTACTGGGACCACACCGTGTGCCCGCCCTCGTGGCCGTTGTTGACGCAGTGGCCGGCGGTCAGCACCAGCTGCCGAGTGGGGCTGTTGATCGCCGTCCCCGAGCAGTAGCCGCGCAGGTTCCCCTGTTTGACGAAGATGCGGCCCTCGACCGAGTAGGGCGGTTCTTCAGGGGTGGGGACAGTGAGGAAGCTGGCCGCGGCAGTGGGGGAGGGGCGGCCGGGGCGGAGCCTGGTGTCGCCGTCGCGGCCGGCGACGAGGTCGAGCGGCCGGGCCGAGGCCATCCGTGCGGGCGTCCAGTAGCGGAGGACGCGCGCGGCTTGGGAGGCGCCGGCGGGAGCGTGGGTACGCGGCACAGCGGTAGCGGCTGGCGGAAGCGCGAGCAGCGCCAGCAGGAACAAGAGTGCGATGGGGTGGCGGCGCATCGGGCGCCTGAGGATAGAGAGGGCGACGGGCGGGGCAGCCGAGTTGCCGCCCCGCCCGTCGCTCAGGCGTGCGTTAGCTGAGGAGCGGGATGACGCAGCGGAATTTTTTGGTGGCAGTAGAGAGGGCAGAGCCGATTTCTCCTGCTGAAGTAACCGTTGCCACGCTGTAGGAGTTCGTACCGGTGAAGGTGGCGATGGTGTCTGACCACTCATCCCCGGTGGCGATGGTGATCCCGGGCTGTTGTCCAAATGCCGCCAACGCAAAAGCATTAGGGAGTTCCCCTCCCTCGTTGGTGCAAGAAGAGGCTGCATTGGGAAGCGTCATCGCCGTGCTGTTAGTCGACGTCTGCCAGCAAGCGCCCGCGAACAGCACCGTGTTCGGCTTGCAGCCGGCTTCGTAGCCGTTCACCCTTTCGGCGTTTTCGGCAGCGGCGGCCTTCAGCGCCGTTTCCGCGTCTTTCGCCGACTCGGCTTTGTCGGCGAAGGCGGCCGAGGGCACCTGCCCGAGCGTGGAGACGTCCACCTGCACCCCGGTCACAGAGCCGGGCGCCAGCCGGTCGCCCTGGATCGAGCCCGGCGCCAGCTGCGTCGACGGGATCGTCCCGGGCTTCAGCCGATTCCCCGGCACCGACCCGATCGCCAGCCGGTTCCCCGGCAACGATTTCACCTTGATCGAGTGCCCGTTGATCTTCCCCGCCGCATACACAGTGCCGCCCAGCGCTGTCAACAAAGCCACAACACCAACAACCAGCGCCGGCGCCTGCCGGCGAATTCCCCTGCTCATCAATTTCTCCCTTCGGACTTAGTCGAATCGAACGAGACCCCACACCGGGTGAGGCATTTGAAGCGGCCGCACCCTAACCGCAGATTTCAATCATTGGACGGATGTCTGTACGCCGACTAAGCGACAATCCGAGAAGGGGCCGGACAGGATACGGGAGGAGGGAACCCAGATTTGGCTTGCCAAGCCGGAGCCGTTTGAACCGAGGCGGCTAAGCCTCGTTGTCATCTCCAGGCTGCCTTGATGACCGGATGCGCTTGTCCACTCGGTACCACCGAAAAATCGTGAACGCACTAAATGCCAAAAGTGCGGCATTGTCCCAAGCACCCTGGGTCAGCGCGTACACCAGCGCGACCAAGCAAACAGGCGCCATCGCCAGCAGTACTTTCATCTCTAGGTCCATTGATCTATGCGTCATGGTCCGACCGACGACCTCGACGGGAAAGAAGCCACTGATAGACGGTTGCCAGGAGGACCGCAATCAGGGCGACTTTTGCGACCGTATAAGCAATCCACACAACCCACGATGGCCACCGCAGCAAGAAGAGATTGCAGCTTGACGACAGGACGAGAGTCAGATCTGTACACCCGGAACCGCACAAGTCGTCGATCCGCCGAGGCGATGATCGAGGATAGCCGGGCCTTCTCGTAGCTATGGCGGATTAGCGTTTGCATCATTGAGCTGCTGAAACTTTCCGACGGGCAGCACCGAGCGGGCTCGCCGAAAGACTGTTGCGATTCTATGTCAGACAAAGGCTCGAAGGTCCTACTGCTACAGGTAGGAGAGATCTGCCGGTTTCAGAGCGGATTGCGCCCGGGTTATGAGAAGCTCAGATCTGCGGTGGCACTGATTCAGGTGACCCAAATGCGGAAGTTCCGAGCGCTGTCCTTTGGCGAGCGGTGGCGCGTCGCCCGGTTGGTCGCAACGGGGGAGGCTCCACGTGACCCGAGGATGGCGGCCGCTGCCATTGAATTGGCTGAGAGCTATCAGCGCAAAGGGCGCGCTGAATCGACGCTGTATCGCTTACTGGCGATGGTCCTCATCCCTACCGCCGTGGTCCTTGGGGTCCTCGCCGCGACCGACGGAGATGCCGCGGTGGTAATGGCAATGGTGCTCGTCATGCTGACCAACATCGCGCACCTCGCCTTCAACCCGGCGGCTCGTCCACAGGACGTGGCCCGATCCCTAGAAGCGTCGAGGCGAATTGCGGCCGAAGGCGAGAGGTCCTAAGCGCATCGCGCTCGGCGCACTGCCAGCTTCGGGGCTACAAAGCCTTTCCTCGCAGCTCATTTCGCTTCTTTCCTGCCCCTCCACAGTGGCTTGGATGGCCCCACCCAAAAGTTCATAACCACTGAGCTGACCGAAATGAAGACGCCTAGCGCCGCCGACCCAAAATCTCCTTCCGCCAGGGCCACGCCGCTCATAACAAGAACAACGGCGGCAAGCACCAGCGCAACTTTTTGACGCAACTTCATCGACGTCATTGTCGCGTAGCTTTGGCGTGACCGCGAAGCTTGGTGAACCGACGGTAACCCCAAATCACCAAAAGTACGATGAGCACGGTTTTCAACATCTGAAACCCGACCCATGACACACGCCATACGATGTCGACAAAGATGCTGCCCTGGCCCGCACCGTCATGCCATTCAGCAACAGCTCCCACCACGAACACGAGCATGGCAACCAGTAGACCGAAATAGAAGATCAGCCAGCCGTTAGCGATAGCCGCGTTTGGATCGCGGGCAGCACTCGCCGCCACTTGCTGAACCTTGCGGGTGGCAGCACCGAGCACGCGCTGGCCGAAAGACGCTTGCTGTAGGTCAGACACAACTCCCCCTCGAGTTCATAACGCTAATGGTCGGTTTATCTGGTCGGCGTCAGCGGCAAGGGAATCCGCCGGCTCTACCTGCCAAGCCTCGAGGCCAGGTGATTTGACGATGGAGCCAATCAACTCAATGCTTCCTCCTACCAGCGTTGAGTCAAAGTCGACCTCGCTCACGACGAACCACGAGCGATCGGCGGGCCAGATCAGGTTTGGCGCCTCACGCCTTTCCCATTGAAGCTCCTCAGCCTCCGGGAGCGGCTTATCTCCATAACGGGCGACGAAAGTTATTGAGCTTGGACTTCTTGCTGGATAAGCACGAACGATCTGATCCACGGCGGAGAGAGGGCCGGCCAGCACAACGTGATCGCGTTCCATGGGCAGTTTGAGAAGCGGCTTCAATTCCTGAGCTGAAAATGAATCCAGCCAGCTTTGGATCGTGCAGAGTCCGAAGTAGCAATGGGCGGGGTCGGTGGTCTGAGAGGTC
>Ga0207656_10000122_pt1 | contig 29615 bp, 27 predicted proteins | sample KBSCornC12_FD_184297 | JGI IMG/M metagenome (GOLD analysis project Ga0207656, IMG submission 184297) | Corn rhizosphere microbial communities from Kellogg Biological Station, Michigan, USA - KBS Corn C1-2 (SPAdes) (version 2) | ecosystem: Host-associated > Plants > Roots > Rhizosphere > Soil ...
TAAGTCTTCATAATTGGTTTATTTACCCTTCCAAAATCTCTATGTAAATCAACCATCCTTTTGCTTGGATTATTCTTGAAATATTGTATTGGATTTCGGATATATTTTAAGATTCTCAGCGTATCATTATCCCATCTCCTGACAAAATCATTCAATGCCGGGCCAGTCATGTCATCCTTCATATTTTTGCTATGACACGATGCACAATAATTTTGGAAAATGGTTTTACCAATTTCAGCACTTACGGGTACAATCAGGGGGCTACTTTCAATTTGATCTATTAAAACTGGTTCCCGATTTACTGCGTGTTTGATTTGATTTTTAAGCGGTAGACTATCGATCAATAAGTAAATTGTTCCGAGGAGGGCCAACATCAAAATAATTAATGGAACAGATGTTTTCATTTGAATTAGTTTGGCCATTGGCTATAACGTCCAAGTTTACACGTCAGCCTGCCCACCGAAGCTCGCGTCATTGCCTACCGTAGCCATTTGCGAAGGCAGGTGGGTTTGCGCGCTGGAAAGCGATGGTGGGTCGTTTGCAGTTGTCCCTGCTGGCGGGCAGACTATGTTGTAGCCAGTGTATTTTTTACTCATTGCACTATCTCATTTTAATCGCCTTAGTAAAATAATAAATCAATGGTAAAATAAATAATCCTAATACTATAGGTATAAACCAAATATTTGATCCTACTGTGCTTTCATTCGCAGCTTTAATAATCATAACCACTCCTAATGAAAAAACAAGTGTTATTGAAATCTTTAAAACTCTTATCATTCTCGTAGCATTAGTGTATTGTCTGTATGCATTACTTTCAGTGATCTTTACTGGCAGGTTAAAAACATGAGGATACATATTTAAAACTGTTAAACCCAAAAAAACTAATGTTCCAATAACAGGTAAAAACATGATCACTAGTTTGCTACCATGATCATTTGGTTGACCAAGGGCATCAAAGTGAGTAGGAATGATATCAGGTAATTTATCATAAAATGTAAGTGTCAATATCCAAAGAATCGCAAGAAAAGCCCAACTTATGGCTTCAATAAATCTATCTCCAGTGGAGAGTTCTAATTTTATTCTAGGTCTAGTTTCCATTATTCAAATGCCGAAGTAGGACTATTATTAAACGTGGTAAGTAGCTTTCTTCAAATATAAGGGGCGTATCTAATAACCGGATTTCTTAAAAACTTCGATATTGATTACCAGCATTTTATAGCAGTTTTCTGATAATAATTATTGGTTATTAGTAATGCCCTAAGGATATCATTGTCAATGCAGTTATCCCTGCTGGTGGGCAGCTGATGTTAATCTTGAATTTCAAGAAAGCTATCATCATTTTTATGCATTGGATTAAGTGAGCCTTTGAATTTCTTGGCACCTTTGTTATCAATACCAACCAGTGAGTAAGGCCTATTAAAAGCTTCCTGATTAACTTTAAAGTAAGTAGCTAATTCTCTAATAACATCCTTAGAAAACCCTTTTTTATAGTTTAATATTTTAGAAAGAACAGTCTTGTCAATCCCAGTTCGCTTTGATAATTCTTCGTTATTAATATCATGCATAGCCATCAAGGTCTTTAACATTTCAACCGGATGAATATCATTTGATTTAGAATTTTCTTCGTCCCATTTCTCAATAAGAACTGTAAGAAGATCAATATTCTCCTCTTCCTCCAAGGATAGGATTTCTTTTGTAGCTATTCTTTCTAATTCATCACAATAGCTATTATATTGATCAAGCGATTTTATTACTTTATAGTTGTTCATTTTTCTTAATTATTTATAAAGGTCAACATCACAAATACCTGTTTCTTTCTTTGTTGCTTTACATAGCGTATCATATTCAGCATGTGTGCCAATGAATTTAACGAAAAGTAAAACTGATTTTTTTCCAAAAGACATGCCGCAGATAATTCGAAATACTCCACCTCCACAATCAAACACCGTCCTCTTGCCGTTGCATACAATATCAACCCTATTACCAAAAGTGCTTTTTATATCATTTGGATCACTCCAATCTGCGACCTTTAATACTTCGAAAAAAGGAATTCATTGAACTTTTAGATCTGGCGTGGTGAGCTATATAAGACTCTACACTGGCTTTTCTAATCAGTTTTACTTTCATGGATTAGAACGTCAAAGTTATTCAAAAGTTGCCAAAACGGCAACTTTTAGGCTTTATTTGAAGTTTGTGTTTATGTCTCTGTAAATCAATAACTTATGTTCAATAACTCAAATAACTGAATTTCAAATACAAATAGGTTTTCTTCCGTTTATTAATCGATTACTTAGGTAAAGCAACAGATCGGTGTTTTAAAGATTTTTCTTAGAAAAACTAATAAACGGAAACATCACACTCATCTCCCATTGCGGCGGTTCCAGCTTCTCCCATCCCTGGAGCGATAGGCTTCCTTTAAGATCAATCCGCTTCATTAAATGATAGCCTGCAGAAACACGAGCCATCAGGTTGATTGGAGGGGATGAAGAAATAGTAGCGGAAGGATCATGCGATAAATAATGTACACTTACACCACCCTGTACTTTACAAATGAAATGGTTCCAATAGAGCTGCCTGATCCTGGTCAGCATTTCAAGATCGACATAGCCCTTAAGGTCTCCGTAGTGGGAGTCTGTAATCGAAGGAACATAAAGCATCCTGAGTTCCTGGTGCAATCGTCCGAGCTGATGTGGATAAGAAAGCACGAGGGCACTTCTCCATAATCCTGTAGTGTTTGGAATCGCAGGACTTTCATGGGAGGCTGCAGGTGAACTGTATACAATGCTCATGCCCATCGATAACGGTTCGGGCGGAACCGGCACAACAAATGTCACAATATTAGATGGACATCCATTGACATCCACGACCTGAACTGTATACGTACCTACCCCTAAATTGATCAAAAAGAAATTATTTTGATTGATTGTAGTAACGAATATTCCATTTTTATAAATAGCATAGGGAAATACCCCGGGCTGTGTAATCGTCACAAAAGCCGATCCATCCATCGATGAAGGCGTTGACGGTGGAATCACTTCTTCCACTACAATGACAAGCACGGGAGGTGCATTCAGTGTCGCTGTAAAACTCTCCGAGCAACCCGGTCCCGCTACTGGATCCGACACTTCAATGGTATAGTTCCCCGGTACTGTTGTCACATAATCCATGAGGTGCACCGGTCCCGCATCAATTTGAAAATCAGCATTACCATTGGGATGAGTCACCATCATCGTCAAAGGATTCCCACTGGGACTAATGGCAGTAAACTGTATGTCTCCATCGCCTTCACAGGTCGGTTGAATAATGACAACATTCTCCACATAATTTGCAGGAAGACCCTGCAAGGTTGTGGTCACCTCGAGTGTGCATCCCAAATTGAGATCAGTGATCGTGACTGTGTAATTATCGGGCGGAATGTTTTGGATCGTCGGGCCGTCATCGCCGTTACTCCATGCATATTCATACGATCCGGGTTCAACCACCATGACAGTCAGTGCTCCGTCTTCTAATCCACAAGATGCCGGAGTCATTTCAAATGTCACCTGAAGATCACAAGGAACTTCTTCAACAACAATATGTACGATAGCCGTACTAGTATGTCCGCATGCATCGGTGACCGTATAGATAAAAGATGCATCCCCGCTAAAACCAACGTCCGCGATAAAAGTAAAATTACCATTAGCCATGAAGGATACAGTTCCGCCGATTTCATTGTCCACCTGGGTCATATGGATATTCAAACCTGCATCATTGGTCAGTGCATTTTCCTGCACTGGCGTTGTTCCACCTGTTGTATAGAAATCATCATCGAGGACAAGGGGAGGTGTGTTGTCTGCAACTGTTGCACTGACTGTTTCTGAACACGAGGATCCTATCGACTGGTCCGTTACTGTCATCAAGTAAGTCCCGGGCAATACGTTTATGAATGTTGAGAGATTATAGAAATTCGGCGGAACAGTAATCATAGTATTTCCACCGGGCCCTGTAATATTAATAAGCAAAGGTCCTGCTCCGGGAGTGGTTGCCGTAAAACTGATGTTACCTCCACCGGTACAATTTCCCGCGGTGGTGTTGATGATGTTGATATATTCCGCGGCATTCTGACCAACAATTACAGAGAATGATCCGGTACATTGATTGGCATTGGTAACCGTAACAGAATAAGTGCCTGGAGCAACCTGGCTCAGCGTAGGGCCGATCTGTTGATTGGACCAGAGATAGGTATAGTCTGATGGTGGACTTACGGTGATCGTCGCAGATCCGTTAGGCAATCCGCAATCAGCATTATCAATTGCAAAACTCGCAGTAAACCCTCCGCCGGTTTGTCCGACATTGACTGAACCCAAAGTTGAACACATGGTACCGCTGATCGATACAGTGACCGTATATGCTCCTGTTCCAACATTATTGATTTGCATTTGTGTCGAACCATTGGACCATAGATAGGTGTATGCCCCCGGAGGATTTACTACAACATTGGCTGATCCATTAGTCATTCCACATCCGGCAGGTGTTGAAGAGAATGTTAATGTAAATGTCGGAGGTGTTTCTGCAACAGTAACGCTGACTTCTTGTGAGCAGGAAGTGCCTACGATGGTAACGGTCAGCGTATAAGATCCACCTGCAAGTCCTGATACTTGCGCACCGCTCTGACCATTTGACCATACATAACTATATTCTCCAGGTTGATCGACAGTGGCAGAAGCTGATCCATTGGACATACCACATCCTGCTGTCGTTGTTGTCACTGTAACATTGAATGCGGGCGGCGTTTGTTCCACCGTCGTACTAACTACTTTGGAACAAGAAGTACGAGCAATTGTAACTGTCACGGAGTATGATCCTCCTATGAGTCCTGTTGCTTGCGCACCGGTTTGACCGTTGGACCATGTATAGGTATATGCTCCAGGTTGATCAACAGTAGCTGTAGCTGTTCCATTTTGCAAACCACAACCCGCCGGTGTAGTCGATACCATCACATTGAATGCAGCCGGTAATTCTTCGACCGTTGCACTGATTTGTTGCGAACATGTTGTTCCTGATTTCGACACTGTAACAGAATAAGAACCTGTGCCTAATCCTGATAATTGTGAACCGGTTTGCCCATTGGACCATGCATAATCATATGCACCCGGTGGATTTACTGTGACAGTAGCAGAACCATTCATGAGTCCACAACCAGCCGGTGTAGTGGATATGGTTACTGTAAAAGATGGCGGTAATTCTTGCACACTAGTGCTTGCTTCTTGTGTGCATGAAGAACCGGCAAGAGAAACAGTGACAGTGTATGATCCTGCACTTAAGTTTGTTGCTTGTTGAGTGGTTTGTCCATTTGACCATGCATAGGTATAGTTACCAGGTGGATCAACCATGGCTGTTGCTGTTCCATCGTTTAGTCCACAACCGGATGGAGAAGAGGTTACTGATAAAGTGAATCCCGGAGATTCAGCTACAGATGTGCTTTCTGTATGCGAACAATTTGTTCCTGCTATGGAAACTGTTAGTGTATAAGATCCCGGAGACAAACCAGAGATGTTAGCACCACTTTGTCCGTTTGACCATGCATAATTGTAATTGCCTGGTGGATTGACGGAAGCTGTGAGGGTACCATCTGATGATCCACATCCGGCCGGAGTAGAAGTAAAGGTCACCGTGACAGCGAATGGTTTTTCTGCTATCTGCACGGAATAAGTTTGTTCGCATGTTCCTCCTGCGCTAACCGTAAGCATGTAGCTTCCCGGAGCTAAGCCTGATTGGTTTTGTTGATTTGATCCATTTGACCATGTGTAAGTATAATTGCCGGCAGGATTAACTGAAACGGTAGCAGAACCATTGTGCTTTCCGCAATCTGCATTTTGAGTAGTAATGTTTGCATTAAATGCTGCATTAGTGTTCGCCACTGTGGCAGATGCAACTTGCGTGCACGATGTACCAGTGCGCGAAACAGTAACTGAATAATTGCCGGGTGAAATGTTTTGTAAATCTTTAGTAACACTTCCGTTGGACCATTGATAAGAATAGTCACCTGGTGGAGATGTTGTGATAGTTATACTTCCATTGGCTTGTCCGCAAGTAGAGGAAGAGGATTGCAGTGCAATGGTAAAGTCACAGTTTTCTGTTGAATTCCCACCTGACGCAATAACAGCATAGGCTATGATGCCTGCACCTGCCGCCCCGGCAATGATGGGAATCAGTAAGGCAGATTTGGCTGGAGCAACGATAGGTACATAGGAAGGTTTCATGTTCGCCCCGGTGAGCGATATCCTGGACCATGGATATGGAATGCTATCGGCTGCCACCAATGCATTAGAGGTTTGACTATAGACTGATTGCGCAGCCGTGATAAGAACAAGAACCAGTACTATAACTTTTCTCATAATCACCATAGTGGATGTGTAATTTAAAAAAGGAATTATGGTCTGATTGAAATCACTTTTGCCTGCACACCGGTAGCTTTAAATACATTCCAGAACTGGTCAATGCCTTTATCGATTTCTTTTTTTTGTTCAGCCGGAAGAGTGGCCACTGTTTTGCCCTCATGATCTTCAAACTCTTTATAGACCTTGTCTGTGAACTTCTCCTTTGTGTATTCTTTTCGTATCAGCGAAGAGGTATATATCCAAATCACTTGCTGAATGATCGATTCTCTTTCTTTTTCCGGATTGGCGGAAAAAGGTGTCGCGTACATGGCCTGGCCCTGGATCACTTTCACAGCCTTTTCTGTTTCTTCAAGAACTTTGCCAAAGACTTTGGCCAGGAAAGTTGTCTCCATGTCGGATCCAAATATTCCTTCTACGGTTGTACTTGTACCGGGCCAGTTGACTATGATCATCGCATCCGGATCCGGCTTTTCAGCCTTGTAATGCGGTGATGATTTGATAATTGAAATATCACCGGTTGTAAAAGGAGAGACAGGTTTTGTAGGTACAGCTGCGACAAACCCAACTGGTACTGGTGCATTAGGATTACCTACAGGAACCCATTTATCCAAAGGTGGCAATTGAACACCTGCAGGAACAGGTGGAGTTCGAACGTCCACGCAATAACCATTCACAGCAATTACTGTATTGCCCAAAGGAACAGTGGTTTCAGGAATGGTAGCTATATAAGGTTGGTACTGGCCAGCGGAAGGAATATAAACGGTTTGCGAAAGAATATGAATGCTGTTTTTGCCCTCGTTGGATACATTGAGATTGGCGATATGACCGGTAGTATTGCCGGTTCCCGTGGCTGTGATTTTGGTTTGACTGAAGACTGGATTAGTCATCCAGGCCAACAGGATAAGAGTGGAAAGCAATATCGTCTTACAGGATCTACCTGGGTATGCCATTTTCTGAGGATTAGTGTGCGGACTAATATAAGGAAATAATGGGGTGGCAGTTTCCAAAGGGAGGAGAGTGGTAAGTACAAGGGGAGATTTGCAAGGTTTAGAAAAGCGGCAATATCTTATAAGATTTCTATTACTTTTTCTAAGTTGCCCTGTGATATCCTTTTAAGCATTTTTGGGATAAGCATTTGCAAAGTCTTGCGCCGGTTATCTTGTGCGCAGAGAACAATAATGGTTAAAGCAATCCCGTCAAGATTTTGTTGATATTGAAGATTACGGTCAACGGTGACAAAAATATCAAATTTGTCTTCTGACATAAGTTTGAGCAGCTCACCATTCTTTTTACTTAACCAACCTTTATCCCGAACAGTCAATACTTCATGCACTTCTCCGAAGTCATCGCGTAACTTTCGTGGTAAACTTTCATCAAGCAAAATTTTCATGTAGTACTTTTTCAGATGTCAGCGACTTCTTTGCCATTTCTAAAACTGCAAGGGCTACTTCTTTAGTTACGGAAGGGAAGTCGTCCAGAAATTCTGAAAGATCTTCTCCGCCTTCTATATAGTCAAAAAGGGTTTGAATAGGAACCCTTGTCCCGGCAAAAACAGCGGCACCACTCATCACCTCGGGGTCTATGCTCACTTGTCCGTATAACATGCTCAATAATTTTATCAGTATAAAGTTACATAAAATGGTGAACTTTTTTTATGCAAAGAGAAGCATGTGTTTCGCCGATCGACTAAGCAGCAAGCAGCAAACGGTAGAATAGCTGCAGATGATCTGTTAAGGATATCATTGATTGAATAGTTATCCCTGCTGAAGGGTGGCCGATGTTATCGGATATTTGTTAATATCTCCTAATGTCGAAAAAATGGACCCGACCTACTTTTTCTTTCCATTTTTCATGGCGGTCATAACGCCTACCGACAGAAATCCATCATACCAGCGTTCACTAAGTTTGTAGTCGGGGTTTTGGTGATGATAATTGTAAATTTTGGTCAGATCAAAACCCTGTTCATATAGAAAATATATCCGTGTTTTGGGCTTGATTAGAAATCCAAGTCCCGTATGAAGTTGCCAATTAGCCTGCACAACATTTTTACTTTCTTCGAAGCCAATATGATTTTTATAATATCCCAGATCATAATCTACCAGGAAGGCTAAATCCAGACCAGGACCTATGAGGAATTGAAAGGTATTTCCAAGTGTAAAATCTACCCGAAGCGGTATCGCCAGGTGGCTAAACCATTCATCGCCTTCAATTCCACTATCATCGAGTTCAGTTCGACGAATATACTCTAACCCGGAAGAAACACTTAGCCATGTAGACACAGGCACGTTATATTGAATCCCTATATTCCAGCGGGCATAGAAATCCGGATCAAATGGCGAAATGAAAGAATGCCCATTTGAAGTCATCTGACTGCGACCGTATCCACATTCAAGACCGATCATTGAGCTCTGCGCCACCAATGGCGTTGTACAAAAGTGAATAACACAGCAAATCAATGTGATAATGTAACGCTTAATTGGTTGTATCATTTTGTGTATGGTCGCCTATGATCAATCTCAAAATAGTGCAATTTTGAATATTTAATTTTCTTATCTTCTGCTATTTAGCCTTTTGATGTTCTACAACATCAATTTCAAACGTACAAACACTATTTGAGCAAATATAATTTGAATAAGAACAGAATGGATTTTTAACTGAATCTATACATCCGGATGTAGAATTAAGAGGTAGGTAAGTTAGTATTTTTGAATCTTCAAAATATATCCTGATTGAATCATAACCATAAAATGGCCCGTCATCATATGGCGGGACTTGTTCCTGCAAAACTTTAAAATCATTATTGTTTATTGAAGTGGTGTCATTATTTCCAAACCTGGCAAACAAGACAACATCTATATTGAAGGTCGAGGTATTACTTAAAGCATACTTTATAGGATCTCCCTGATCGGTACAGGAAACAGTAAGAATGAAAAGCATAAATAATAAATACTTTACCACATTATTCATATTTAAAAATCCTCGAAGAAATGTTGGAGTTATTCCCCACCTAGTACATAGATCTTTCGATTAGCCTCTCCTCTTGTAACCTGAACTTGTTTAACATTTCCTAATTCTATATTCCCCGAATGGAGTTGTTTTCTCCAATTGACCTCATAGTTGTCAATGATCAGATTCCCAAAGAGATTATTAAAGATAAAGTCTATGTCCCATTTTAGTTCATTTAGTTCTTCTCGCATTTTATCAAGTTCAAATTCCTTTAGGTCTATTGTATTAACTAAGGTATATGGATCCGGGTGTGTAAAGAATCGTGCTTTGACTAAATGTTCATGGTTGGCTATGGCCAGTGCGTACATGAATAAGGTGTCACCGCTATAAAAAGAACTTGACGGACGTCTTATCTCAATGAATACATTGGCAGTATATAAGCTGTCATTAACTTCCTTTTTAGAAGCAATCTCATAGTGAAGCGTCGGATAAGATGCCAGATCCTTGCTACAAATTACTCGAGTTGTCAATTGTTGTGCCTGACAAGTGATAATGGCCATTATAAATAGAATGAAAGGGAAGATTCTCATAATGTAAATTGGTGAAGGTAACGACCATGGCTACACATTTATTTCTTAGGCGGATTTTGATTAATTTGAGAATACCAATTAAGACAACCGGCAGCAGGATGAGTGAGGGGAATTTGCACCTAAGTAGCTCTCTTCAAATATAATAATATCAATCCGTTTGCTCTCGGATTTCCAGCAACCTGAGAACCATTGGATGCTTTTCGCTTGATTTTAGTTTTTCAATTCGCTTCATTCCAACCCTTCGGTCGACAGCAGCAAATGATCTTAAAATTGGATTTTCACTTATCATGGCAGATTCAATGTCCATTCTAATAAACTCCCATGCTGTTTCAGTAAAATCATACTTGGAAAATTCTCCTTTTTCCATGATTTTATCTTTCGACCGTTCCTCATTTTTTATGGGCTCATGTTGGTCTTTATAAATAGTATCAGCCGATATATTTGACATGGTTCCAAACTCAACAAAAGTATCCTGATTCGAAAAATTAACTAATTGCTCTCCGTCTAAAGTAATCCAGGCTCTTCCAATATAACCTGTTGATCCCTTGTAACTTGTCATATGGTAGTCCAATCTGCCTTTTAAGTTTTCGGCGAGAAGATCATGTAATTGTTTTCTGATTTTACTCCATATCATATCTCACAATTGCGCTTAACGTCCAAGGCCACCCGCCAGCAGGACACATGAGTGGTTTTCTGTGCCTGATTAGACCGTCGAAGTAAGTCGCGGTTTGTGTTTGGCCTTGCGTAGGTGGGGTAGCTTTCTTCAAATATAAGGATATCAATTCTTTCGCAGTTATCCCTGCTGGAGGGTTGCCAATGTTATAGGCATTTTTCAGTAATTCACATTTACCCAATAATGAAGCGTAGAAAATCCATCATCTGATTTAGAGAATTTATATGATCCCTTATATCCATTCGAATTGTCGTTAAACACAACATTTGGATGCGATAATAATTTTTCAATCGGAATACACGGCAGATATTTAGTCTTAATATCTTCAAGGAAAACTTTTGGCTCTTTAAGGACTGACCACATTGCTGTTATCGAGTTCAATTTATTGCTCCCATTTTCAAGGGTAAACATCAGCGTACTTATAGGTTCATCAAAATTAATGCACATGAATCCTTTACTATATGTTAGAATATTCTTTATTGGTTCATCATTATCATCGAAGGGCATTAGATCAAAAGGCAAACGACTGGTATCTATCGGTTCATCCATTCTAAATTCAGGGTATTCAGCTATGGTAAAGCAATTCTTTTCAATACTGTTAGATATTCTATTACAACAAAATTGAAATACTGAACAGGAAAGTAAAACCAGCCATACAATAGGGCTGTTTGAGAAATTAGATATTTTCATTTATAGTTGAATTTCTTATTGCCTAAAACTTGATGTTGTGCGCATGTTTATCGTTCCCACTTAACTTGTTCGACTGCAATGACTGTTGAATCAGGATTAAATGTTATGGCCAGATAACTACCCTTAATTGGATCGATATCACTTCCATAAATTTCTTCAATCTCATATTCGATCGTATTCTCTGTTCCAGTATAATTTTCTGGCTCACCTAATAAATTGATAACGCTATTATAAGATAATCCTTTATAAATCCTATTGCTTATTAAATCGTCCACAAGAAATTTACGCTTTGCATAAATTATATCTTCTTTATAGTTCCAATCTTCAATTGAAAATGGTCTCTGCCTAGACTGGCATGAAGCAATGATAACAATGAATATGAGAAATGAGATTTTCATTCTTTGCTATTCTTTATTGTGCACAACGCCATTCCGTGCAAAAACCTTCACTAAATATTACTGTATTCACTAAGGCTTATGTAATTACTGACCATTAAATGATCGAGCCCTTTTCTATCCCAAACGATTTTCAGGGATTTAGGTTTTACCATTTAGATAATTCCTTAAGGGCGTCTTTGTGCGTAACAGAATTGCCTTTTTCGACTCGTGCAACTGCGTCGTTAATTTCTTTGTTGTATTGTTTGCGAGTAATCCGCTTTGTGTCATTGTCGACATTTAACAAGCTCTTAATCATTTCAAGAACTAAAGCCTGCTGTTTTGCAGAGAGTAATGGGAGATAATTGTCTACTTGTTTTTTTATTGCGATCGCTGTCATGATGGGGACTTATTTTAAAGTATAATAACCAAATAATATTGCAAAAGGCAAGGTCTGTCGTGGATTGGCCGGGCAATGAAATCAACTTTTGGCAGAAAATCCTTCGTTACGAATTTTCAAAAATATCCGTTACCGTTTTATCACCAAGCTGTTCTGCCAATGCAATTAAAATTCCCTCTGGGCCTCGCATATAACAGAGTCGGTAGATGTCCGCATAATTCACCACTTCACCAACAAGTTCGGCGCCATGTTTCTGCAGTCGGGCCACAGAGTCGTCGATGTCCGTGACGGCAAACATGATTCGATTTATACCATGCATGTTCACCGGTATAGTCAAGTTGGTATGAACTGCCTTTGGTTGCTGAAACCTGGTCAACTCAAGCTTGCTATGGCCATCAGGAGTAACCATCATGACGATGTCACTTCGCACACCTTCGAGCCCCAGGATGCGATCCACCCATGGCCCCTCAACGGTGGTCTCCCCTTCCACGACTAAGCCCAGTTCCTCAAAGAACGCGACAGCAGCTTTAAGGTCCTCGAAAACGATGCTGACGTTGTCCATCCGGAGTAATTTACTTTTCGTCATAGATTCAAAGTTAGGCAGTTGACCGTGTTGGTGGGTAGCCGATGTGTTAAAGCTTTAGCTCATCATATTTTTTCTGATCAATTTTTATAGCATTTTCTGTTGTGAGATTCAATTGTTTATAAATATCAATTCCTTTCTCATGACTTACAATGCCAAATGTAACTTTCGTGCCAAACAAGTTCATTTTAAGTTCCAAAGGTTCGGCTGATATTATGCTACCGGACAGTGGAAAATGATCAGGAAGATTTGGCAATTGTTCAGTTACATACATTTCAACAGCCGTATTTCCTTCGGTATCCTCAGGATCTTTCATCACGACCTTAAAGCAATTAAAATCTTCAATCACTTTGTTATCCGCTATATTAATAGAATAAAATTTCGAAATCTCTTTTTTCCCCTCCTCACTTAACTCATTATAATTTTCATCTACTAACACGGGTTGCTCCCAAACATAGACCTGATTGCTGACCCGCAGGTAAATCCTGGAAAGGTTTTTTGCAGAATCATAGAATTGCAATTCAAGATTATCATTCAATCGTTTTAAGAATACTGTATTGGATTGGTTGTAGTAGAACTCCTTTTCATACTTTTCTTTCATGGCTTCAGCCATTGGATTCGCCTCACTCGTCAAGCCAATTTTTATTCGATCAAACAGCTCACCTTGTCCATATAATAAAAATACCTGGAGAATTAGGGATAGAGATGTAATAATTCGAATCATTTTGCTTGCAATTGCTATGATTAAATGTGGTATAACGTCCGTTATTTACGGCCCGAAGAAAATACATTTTTGAAATTTACACGGAAATGATTATTTTCATTATTCTAAAATAACGATTATATGAAAGAAAGACACCACACAAAAATGATTTGGCTCCCTGCAAAGATTGCCTTCTTTTCACTATTGGTTTTGGTATGCTGTTTCGCCTGCGGTGAGAAACCAGGGAACCCGGAGAAGTTCACCTTACTTCCTTTTGATCAGCTGACCAATAATAATGCACCAAAAGGGATTGTGATAAAAGACGGCAAGATTCGCCTGGCGGATGGGTTTGGCCTTGACTATTCAGCAGACAGCTCCATGGCATTGATAATGGTGCCCGGCAAAAAAGGTGGTAACACAGCCATGCGATGCGATTGCGATGGGCTGATTAAAATCGGATGTATTCCTGTGATGGATCAAATATTCACCTGCAAACCTCTTCTCTGTTCATCCTGCAAGCCAGTGCTGCTTTTATATGACGGCTTTATCAGCATTGATAGATTCAGGGAGGCAGCGAAGAATCCAAAATGATTTTTACATGCAACCGGAAATAAGATAAAAATTATTATTCCTCTCATTTCTCTCATTTCTCTCATTCTTCTAATACCTCACAGGCCACTCCATGTTCCTTCACCACTATCATTATCCTTAACGCTTCCAGGTTATCGCCTTCAACCCTAAGTACCTTATCACAATCGGAAAGATCAAAATTAATTTTAAACGATGGGAAGGCTTCAGATAAAGCACAAAGCAGCAACCTGCTTTGTGCTTTTTTCCGAACATTAGTTTTAAAAACTTCAACCATTCTATGAAACCGCTATTTAAGCTAACTTCATTTTTATTTTGTTAAGCTTACTTATTTTCCAATGCCGATAATAGTTCGCCCAACTGATTTAAGCAAGCCGTAAATCCTTGTCGGAAACCATCCAGGATCATCTCCAGGCGCTCCAGCGATTCATTATAAATACTAATGCTCACGGTTGTCGTTCCATTGTGTTCGCTGAAATTCAAATCCCAATCCGAACCTGGCACTTCAGGGTTTTCATCTTTGTCGGCAAAATTATTCGCCATTTTGAAATTGGTCTTTGGGCTGATGGACGTATATCGCTGCACCGACCAACGCTCTCCTCCGTCGGGGCTGATCATAGCATAAAACCTTCGGCCACCGACTTTGAAATCCATAATCTTGGTTTTCGATTCATAGGGTTTCGGTGCCCACCATTGGTCAAGAATTTCCTTTTTGGTAAAAGCATCCCATACCAGCGAAAGGGGGGCCGCAAATTCCCTGTTTACGTATACCATTTTGGTTGGTTTATCAACGGTAAAATCAAATAACAAACTGTTTTCCATGTTTCTATTTTTTTCTGTGTGGTAAATATGTTGTCCAGTGGCCTGGAAACAGCCCCAGGTCATTAAGGTTTGGCTCATATGCGAAACCGAATGGCTGCAAATATATGCGCAACTATTCGGTTTCGCAAATTATTTTTAAAAAAAAATGCCAGGCACTCTCCTCCAGCGCCTGGCACAACTTCCCGATTTGCTATCGGGTATTTCTAAGGTGTATCTCCTAAATTCTTATTGAGTAATCAACACCGTCCTGACGATCCTTTGATTGTCAACCGTCAGATGCAATGCATACAATCCCGGTATCAAGGTCACTGTCGATAACGATACATCATGCACACCACTGCTCTCACGAGCCTGTTCTCTACGGATCACTCTGTTACCGGCAATGTCATACAGTTCCATACCGATCAATGCATCTGTACCCAACTCATAATGCAATACGAGTGCATCTTTTACAGGGTTGGAATATCTGAATTCAATTATTGGATTAGAATCGAATCCATTATGACCATTCGATGGTGCGATGTTGTGGTTCAGTCCTTGTCCAGGGCCAAACTCCATAACCTGCATACCATAAGTAATCGTGACACAGAATTTATCGAGGAAACCATTGTCCAGGTTCACCATCGTCAGGCAAACCACGTAGGTACCCGGACTGCTATAGGTATGGTGCGGATCAAAATTAGTTGACGTCTGTCCATCACCAAATTCCCAGAACCAGGTGGTATGTTCATTAAAACCAAACGAATGGTTGTGGAAAACAAAAATGTTTGGATGCTCACCCACGACAGCTTCAAAGTTAGCTTCACTGGTTGCCGGGCTCGTGATCGCAATCTCATGACATACATCACTCACACAACCTGCATTATCGGTGATGATCAGGCATACAGTATATACACCTGGTTGATCATAAGTATGATAGGGATCCTGCGTACTTGCAGTACCACCATCTCCAAAAGTCCATGAATATGAAATGATATCATGGTTGCTGGTGGATGTACTATTGAAATGGATCGTCAGTGAATCTGTTTGCTCCCAGGTAAAGCTTGCATTGCAACTATTGGGGACTGCATTGACCACAACTTCATGGCATGTGGTACTCGTACATCCTGAATTGTCTGTGATCGTGAGACAAACAGTATAAGTTCCAGGTTGATCATAAGTGTGATATGGATTTGCTCCATCGCCCGTATGCCCGTCACCAAAATCCCATGAATAGGATGTGATGTCGTGTTGTGTCGTTGACAAACTGTGGAAATGTTCTGTCAGTGTATTAGTCAGTTGTTCCCAGTTAAATTCTGCATGACACTCTCCTGGTGTAACCTGGAGAACAGTAATCTCATGACAAATCGTACTGGTGCAACCTGTATTATCAGTGATCGTGAGACACACAGTATATACACCTGGTCCTGCATAAGTATGATTCGGATTTTGTCCATCACCGGTATGACCGTCACCAAAGTTCCAGCTGTATGAAGTGATTTCATGTTCACTGGTGGAAGTACTGGTAAAATGTACTGTGTATAAGTTCTGGTATTGTTCCCAATTGAATCCAGCCTGGCAATTGCCTGGTGTAAGAGGTTCAACATTTAATTCATGACAAGTGGTGCTCGTGCAACCTGTATTGTCTGTGATCGTCAGGCATACTACATAAACACCAGTCGTATCATAAGTATGATAAGGATCCCATGTACTGCCAGTTCCGCCATCACCAAATGTCCATGCGAAGGAGATGATGTCGTGCGCACTGGTCGATGTACTGTGGAAATGGAAAGTAAGTGTACCAGGAAGTTGCTCCCAATTGAAGTCAGCATGACAATCACCAGGAGTCACCGGCAGGACTGTCACTTCATGACAAATAGTACTGGTACATCCTGTGTTGTCTGTGATGGTCAGGCAAACCGTGTACACGCCTGCTTCTGCATAGGTATGATTTGGATTTTGTCCATCACCGGTATGTCCATCTCCAAAATTCCAGCTATAAGAAATGATATCATGCTCGCTCGTAGATGTATTGGCGAAATGGATCGTCAGTGTATTGGTTATTTGCTCCCAATTAAATCCTGCCTGGCATCCACCTGCATTAACGGGTAGCACAGTCACTTCGTGGCAGATGGTGCTGGTGCATCCTGTATTGTCAGTGATGGTCAGGCACACAGTATATACACCTGCTTCTGCATACGTATGATTTGGATTTTGTCCATCACCGGTATGTCCATCTCCAAAATTCCAACTGTAGGAAATGATATCGTGTTCGCTGGTAGATGTATTAGCGAAATGGATCGTCAATGTATTCGTTATTTGCTCCCAGTTAAATCCGGCCTGGCATGCACCTGGTGTCACCGGCAGAACAGTCACCTCATGACATATAGTGCTGCTGCAACCAGAATTGTCTGTGATCGTCAGGCACACAGTATATACACCTGCTTCTGCGTACGTGTGATATGGATTCGAACCGTCACCTGTATGTCCATCGCCAAAATTCCAACTATAGGAAGTGATATCGTGGCTACTGGTAGAGGTGCTGTGGAAATGTTCGGTTAATGTATTGTTGAGTTGCTCCCAATTAAATTCTGCCTGGCAATCACCGCCAACAGCAGCAACGGTAACTTCATGGCATACATCGTCAACGCATCCAGTATTATCAGTGATCGTGAGGCAAACGAGATAAACTCCGGATTCTAAATAAGTATGACTTGGATTTTGTCCATCGCCTGTATTACCATCACCGAAATTCCAGCTATAGGAAATGATATCATGCTCACTCGTAGATGTACTAAAGAAATCTACAGTTAATGTTCCCTGGAATTGCTCCCAGTTAAACGCAGCATTGCAACCACCCGCGACCGGGGCCACTGTGATATCATGACAAACATCACTGACACAACCTACATTGTCAGTGATCACAAGACACACGTGATAAACTCCTGCGGCTGCAAAAGTGTGATTAGGATCCTGTGTACTTGCCGTACCGCCATCTCCAAAAGTCCATGCATACGAAATGATATCGTGCTGGCTCGTGGAGGTACTATTAAAATGTACGGTCAAAGTGTTAGGGAGTTGCTCCCAGGTGAAAGCGGCTTCGCAATTATTATTGACTGCAGCAACCGTTACCATGTGGCAGACATCGCTCACGCAACCTACATTATCGGTGATGATGAGGCAGACGTTATAGGTGCCGGGTTGTGCATAAGTGTGATTTGGATTCTGGCCATCACCGGTATTACCATCGCCAAAATTCCACTGGTAGGAGATGATATCATGCTCACTGGTGGAGGTGTTGGTGAAGTGGATGGTGAGGGTATTGGGAACTTGTGACCAAGTGAAACCAGCCTGGCAGGCAAAAGCCTGCGCGCCCAGGAATAAAATGGTAGAGAGAAGTAACAGTTTTTTCATAATGTTTATCTGATTCGATTGCTTGAAAAGGATCTATTAGGTCTAAGCGTAAAGATACCAAGCAGGGGGAAATGCTGCCCCAAGGTAGGAAGATGGATTAAATTAAACAAAGACAGCTAAATGGCTGGAGAAAAAGGGTTTATATGGGTGTTTAAGGAGTAAGGGAGCAAGGGAGTAAGGGGCGATAGGCAGTATTCGGTAATCGGTAAGCGGTAAGCGGTAAGCAGTGAGCGGTAAGCAGTAGGCAGTGATCAGTAATCGGTGATCAGTAATCAGTGATCAGTAAGCAGTAGGCAATAGGCAGTAGGCAGTAGGCAGCCAAATTTCTTTGTGCCTTTGAGTCTTTGTGGCAAAATAAAATGGCTTGCGGCGAGGAGGAGTGTAGCATGTTTCAGGAAAATAATGTTTCAGGAAAACATGTTTCATTTCAGGCAATTACGAAATGAATTCCCACGTTCCTGAAACATTAAAATGCAACTGCATATTCAGCACCCATCACAAACTTCCTCATCAGTCCTTCCAATTGAACATCGCGAGTGATCACCGGAAGGCCCATATTAATTTCCAAATTTGATTTTTCATTCAATTTAATAGTAGTCATTAAGGTGATATTCAGTGTAAGTCCTTTTGAACCTTTGACATTTTCATACCCATCAAAATCATCAGGAATTTCATCTTCTGCAAGATGATAAACGGATAAAATACCAGGAGTGAAACTGACTTGGTCACCTATCGTAATGGTCCGGGCTATTCGATAGATCAAATCTCCCTTTCGGATAAAACCATAGGTTCCGGGAAATTCATTAAAGGGTGAATCCGGATAATCCAATGAATCAGGATAAAACCAATTCTCATTTTGCACAAAGGGCTGTTGCCACATCAATGCGAAATGCCAATTACCCGGATGATAAGCGATGCCGGTGTAAAAGTCTATCGTACCGAGGCTGGATTGATAATCCATGGGATAAACTATTTCATCCGAATAAAATTTATCTGCAAGGTTTAGACGAAGTTTTATTCCGCCCGAAAAAGAAAAATCACGGAAGGGCAAATAGTTCATGTTTACAAAAACATCTCCGAGGCCAAACAGCGAAACGCCATTACCACTATGCCACGCTGCAGTGACTCTGCCATCCGCGCTAAAATGTTTTCCCAGCATGCGGGAATATCCAACCTGTGGTGTCAATACAAAAATGGAATAATCACCAACACCTGCCGACATCCCGAAACTCATCCTATTCTTTTGACCGGGAGCAAATATTTCTTTGACCGGTTTAAATACCGGCATCGAACTCACTCCCCCATCACTAGCACCCTGGGCAATGAGATTAATATTTAAAACAGGAAAGAAAATAATGGCTGAGAAAATCCAAAACCATACGGGGAGAAGTCGGTTCATCAGAAAGGGTTTATATTGAATAAACCGGAATCAGGTCCATTTATTGCCTCGGTGCTTCTTTAATTTTTCGGCAAATGAAACTTACGAGCTTAGCTTCCCAGGCATTGGGCTACCCTTCTAAATCATTTCATGTTTAAGGAAAATAATGTTTCAGGAAAACATGTTTCATTTCAGGCCAGTACGAAATGAATTCTCACATTCAAATTTCTTTGCGCCTTTGTGCCTTTGTGGCAAAATAAAATGGCTTGCGGCGAGGAGGAGTGAAGCATGTTTAAGGAAAAAAATGTTTCAGGAAAACTTGTTTCATTTCAGGCAAATACGAAATGAATTCCCGCGTTAGTGAATCATTAAAATGCAACTGCATACTCACCCCTTATCACAAACGACTAATCAATCCTTCCAATTAAATATTTTTCTCACTTCCTGTTTCCTTCTCCTGGAGACTTCCGCCTTTGAATCATCAGCCATTTGCAGGGTGCTGTTTTGATCGAATTCTATAACATACTGTGCATTCACCAGGTGGGACCGATGTGTCCGTACAAATCCATATGGGCTTAATAACTCTTCATAGATGCGCAATACTTTCGCCATCAACAAAGGTGGTTGATCCGTGAAATATACACGGGTATAATTGCTGATCGCCTCCAGGCGGATTATTTCTGCTGGTTGTGCACGAAATGTTTTCCTTCCCCGTAGGAAATTGAATGTTGCTGAATTAGGCGTAGTGGTTTGCATTTTCAATCAGCTTTGAAAGAGATATTATCCAATCCAATCCAACCTGCAGTACCCATAGTGACTTGCACATCACCATTAGCCTGAATATCTATTCGCCCGAGTGCATTATTTGAGAGCGTGGTGAAGACAAGCCTGCCGCTGGTGGAAGGTCTGTATCCTACCGGAAGTGTAAAGACCACCAAGCCGTTTGGATTATTGACATTATTAACCAACCCACGCAGAAAGACGCGACCCATTTTGTCTTTATAAAAAGCGGCGGTAGCGTGACCATTTCCGTAGTTGGTAAAATTATTGAGGAGTGTCGGAGTAATAAAAGTCTCTGTCACCACCTCCCCGGATATCACGACATTACCATCTCCTTTTATTCTCATTAATTCATTGCTCGTGGTGGCGGAGGTGGCAGCAAAGAAAACGTGATCGTTTAGCGTGGAAGCGGTCTGGTAGCGAAGGGAACCAAAGCCATCGATGCCAAAGCCATGAAACTGATTATCATTATCGGCTACTTCATACAGGACGATTTTGCGATTAGCGACAGAAGTGGCCAATTGTAGTTGTGCGTGTGGAGTAGTTGTTCCAATGCCAACTTGTCCGCCGGCCGTGATGCGTACTCTTTCTGTACCATTCGTCGAAAACAACAAGTGACCTGCAGCACCTTTTGCAGCCATGCCAAGATTCTGATCGGCATTGGATCCTGCTGCATACATTGTATTTCTTCCAAATCCAATTCCTTGTGTTCCATCGGCATGACGTATTTCCACACCATTGCTGGCGTCTGACAATGTACCGGTGATATACAATGGCCGTCCTGTTGCATGTGTACCAGTACGAGCTGCACCATTGGCAATATCAAGTTTGTTTTGCGGAGACGTAATACCGATTCCGACATTGCCAACACCTGATATCCGCATCAACTCATTGCTGGTTGTTGAAGATACACCAGCGAAAAAGACATGATCATTTGCCGTGTTGGCTGTCTGATATCGAAGCGATCCATCATTATTAATTCCGAAGCCATGATATTGGTGATCATTATTGGCCACTTCATACAATACTATTTTCCTGTTGGCTACAGAAGTTGCAAACTGCAAGGGCGCATTGGGTGTAGTGGTACCGATACCAACATTTCCACCACCAGTGATCCTCAATCTTTCTGATGCGTTTGTAGAGAAAATTAAATTACCGGTTGCACCTTTTGCCTGCATACCGAGATTTTGAATAGCATCAGTACCTGCAGCATAAATTGTATTGTATCCAAAGCCAATGCCTTGTGTTCCATTATCATGCCTGAATTCAACACCACTACTTGCGGGTGCACCAATGCCAGTGACATAAAGTGGCAAGCCTGTCGGATGTGATCCTGTTCGTGCCGGTCCACTGTTGATATCCAATTTATTCTGCGGTGTTGTAATGCCTATACCGACATTACCATTTCCTTTGATCCTCATTAATTCATTCGATGTTGACGAGGTTGCCCCTGCAAAGAATACGTGATCACTCGTGGTCGCATCAACCTGGTACCGCAGGCTTCCAGTATTATTGCCTAAACCTGAATATTGATGATCGTTATTCGCCGTTTCGGAGAAAACGATTTTGCGATTCGCATCAATGTTGTTGAATTGCAAAGGGGCGTTTGGTGTAGTGGTTCCGATACCTACATTTCCTGCCGGTGTTATGCGCGCTCTTTCTGCACCATTAGTTTTAAAAAACACATCACCGCTGGTGCCTTTAGCAGCAAGGCCGAGATCCTGTGTAGTATTGGAACCGGCTGCATAGATCGTATTGAATCCAAGTCCAATGCCCTGCGTACCGTCATCCTCCCGAAACTCTGCTCCATTGGATTCCTGCTTAAAATTACCTGTCACATAAAATTTACTATTGGCTGGAGGCGTATGTGTGCGATGGTAAGTATCGATATCGATCCGGTTTTCAGTAGAGACTACGTCCACTTCCTTTTTCCAGATGTCATCAATAATAGTTGCGGCATTATCGACTAATGAATTTTCATATACTGGCCCTATTGGATAAGGCTCGAAAACAAACATGTCATTCGAATACGAATCGGCATCAAGGAATCCTGTTCCGATGTAGGCCTTATCGTCAATGACAAAGCTGATGCCGGCATATCTTTCTGTTGTGCCAAGATCAGGCAGTTGCTCCCAGGAGGTATTAACCGGATTAAACCTCCAGAGATCATTTAAATAATTAGACCCGTAAGTTTTACCGGTGGCTACATACCCTCGTTGGTCGATAGCAAATCCAACTGCCAATTGCCGCACAGTTCCTGGAAATGTAGAGACCTCTGTCCACGTACCGCCATTGAATGAATAAAGATGATTATCCAGGACAGTATTTGAAAGCAAACCCAGACCAACATAAGCAAGATTACCAATAACAAAAGTCGCAAACCCGGTGCCTGTCAATGGAAAAGGATTTACACCGTTCCAGGCATTGAAAGTCGGATCATAAAATTTCATGTCACCATAATATCCGCCACTTTGTTTGAAGCCACCTCCTATATATCCGTAATTACCAAGGGCAAAACCAATTGCGTTGGCTCTTCCATCTACAGGGCTGGCGACATCCGCTTTTTGCGTCCAGGTATTGCTGACAGGATTGTATTCCCAAAAGTCATTGATATAATCATTCGGTGCTGCCAATTCCCCAGTACCTAAATACCCTTTCCCATTGATGGCAAATCCAACCGCTCCCGCTCTCGGCTGCCCTGGAAGTGAAGCCTTCTGCGTCCAGGTGTTAGTGGCTGGATTAAATTCCCAAAAATCATTCATATAGGTCCAACCATTCATAAATGCACGTTGTCCTGTACCCATGTACCCTTTGGTTCCGATCGTGAAAGCTACTGCACGTGATCGCGCAAAACTTGGAGCGTTTACTCCCGACTGAATTATAAGTTCAGCGGTGTCTACCCCTGTTTGCCGCAACCCACAATGTTTTGTCCAGTCATTACCATCATATATATCAATGCAAAAGTCATCGAGATTATAAATCTGAAGTCCATTAGCGGGTGCAACAATATCATCACGCTGTGCAGTCGTCATGCGAGGTATTAAAAGACCTTTCGTTGTTCCTTGAATATCTACGGCTGCACTTGCATTTCCAAATTGTGATCCTCCTACAATCAATGCATCTGAAATGCTGGCTTTACCACCAACATTTAACCGGTTGGTAGGAAAGTCTATACCCATGGTGACATTGCCATTAGCATGAACTTTCAATCCTACTACACCACCTGCCATTAATGCGAAACGGTCATTAGATACAGTTCCTATTCTTCCTTCCGCCGGTTGAATTTCGGTGGCAATTTCAGTGGCTCCCATTTTGTGGGAAATACCATACCCTGCGCTATTGGTCACTACCTGGAATTTGCGTGCAGGAGTCATCGTTCCGACACCCACCGAATCTGTCAATCCCATATAGATCATGTCGGGACCATTTCGAAAAACCTCCGTTGTCAATCCATCTATTAACGGTGTCCACACTGAAGATTTCCGTAACCACATAGATTGTGTTGTGATATCATAAACGATCAGTCCTGTTGCAGGTGAAACAATAGCTTGCCGTTGAGCCGTTGTCATACGGGGAATTAACACACCTTTAGAAAGGCTGTTGATATCCAGTATTGCACTTGCGTCAGGTGTCAAGGTACCCACGCCAACAGATTGTGCCATCATAGTTATAGACAGCGAACCGAGCAAACAAATGATGATGATCTTTTTCATCTTAATAGATTTTTGATGTGGTATGATTGTAAAAAACAGTAGGATGCAAATCGGGAACAGTAGAAATCAATTCCCCTATTTTCGGAATCTCCCGGTGAATGCGTTTCATCTTGAGATCACTGAGATACATCGTGATCGCCATCAAGACGATCAACAAGACCAGGATCAGTAAATAGGATCCACGCTCTTTCCAGTTAAATAAAGCTTGTATGGACATCGATGGTGAAAATAAATGCACCACTTACCTCATCCTAGCAAATGAGATGTACTAAAGCGTGACCATGGCCGTACAAAAAGATGACAGGGGGTGGACGAAAAAGTGACAGGAAGTAAAACCCACTGAAAATGAGGTCAGTAGAAATTAATTGAAGTCCTTCGATTGTACGAAGTACAACTCGAGATCAGCTTCAGGTTCGAGCCCAAGCCGATGCCGGAGACGTTGTTTGGCCTTGATCACACTATTCGGTGCAATGCCCAAAAGTGTTGCAGCTTCTTTATTGGATACCTGTAGTTTGCAAATGGCAGCCATGCGCTGATCAGCTGAAGTGAGGTCAGCGACTTTTTGTTTCAGGGTATAAAAGAAACCCGGATATACTTTTTCAAACAAGGCCTTAAAGTTATCCCAGTCTTCCTCTGTCAGGATCGCATGACGGGAAAGTTCTGTGATATGTAATTTTTGTTCTTCACTCATCTCGCGTTCCAGGAGCTGTGTTTGCAAATTTTCCACCATTGAAGTTTTCTCGAGCAAATGACGTGTAAAGAGATTGAGCTGTTCCTTAGCTAGGAACGCTTCCTGTTCAGCCATGCGTTTCTCTTCCAATGCTTCTTGTCTGCGCACTTTTAATTTGAGCTTCTGCCGATTTAATATCATCAATCCAACCAGGGCTAACATGATGATGAAGACCAGGATAAAATTCCGGATGAGCGCTACTCTCCGCTTCTCTTTATTCAGGGATTGTATGGTGTGAATATTTTCCTGGCTCTGCATGCGCAGCAGTACATTTTCAGCGCGGCTGTCCGATGCTTTTTGTTCGATCGAATCGTGGAGGATAAGAAACTTTTCCAGGTAATGATTGAGGCTATCTGCCTTTCCTAAATTCGCGAATACTTTTGTGAAAGTCAAAAGCGTATTCACCATATAGTCCGGATGATAGATTCGATGCAACAGACTTTGTGCTTCGCGGGCTTTTTGAAGAGCATCATCAGGTTTACTGTGGATTAAATCAATACGGGCCAGCCATTGAAGTGAATTGGCAGCATTGTCATATTGTTTAGCGGCCATGCTGCCCTCATAATCAAACTTCAACTTGACTTCAGCAGAATCATAATTGCCTTGTTGAAAATAAACATCTCCCTTATTCCCGGTGATCAGGGATACCCAAAAGGTTCGATGTTCTTCATCCGCCAAGTCCTGTGCATGATCAAAGGCAATAAATGCAGAATCCGCAATTCCCAGTTTGGAATAAGAAAGGCCTAGTGTATTCCACGCAAACATATAATAGAAATTGACCATGGTATCCTCTTTGCTCAAATAGCCCTTTTCAGGAAGTAATAACAAGAGTAAAACATCAATAGCCGATCTGTATTCCCTGGTATGATAAAGGCCAAAGCCCAGGCTGTACAGATTGTAACTCATCGGAAATAGTTTTCCTTTATCCCATTTGTCGTACAATTCTTTAGCCATCCATCCATATAAAACAGACTGTCCATATTTTGCAGTAGAGGAATAATCGGAGACCAGGTTCGCATAAATTTGATAGAGTAACAATTCATCTTCGAGCTCATAGGCCATGGCCAGGGCTTCATTCAACAGCTCTATTGATGTCTTCCCTGACAAGCAGTGCGCTTTTGATTTATTTCCTGCAAACCTATCTTCCACGAGTAGCAGTCGAATCCATAAACGCGGATTACCTGGAGATGCTTTTGTTTTGAGTATTGAAAATGCCTTGCAAAATTGTGCTGAATCTAATTTCCCCAGTTCGGTCAGCACCTTCCGATAGTTTTCACTCCGGATATCTTGTTTGACAGACAGATCTGAAATCCATTGATCATATGGCAATGTATCCCTTTGACCGGTTGCGGAAAAAGTGGAAAGAAGAAATGAAATGAGTACACAGTGTTTGAAGAAGGCCATGAAGGGTTTCAGTCAGGGAGCAAAATAGTGAATCCCGCGTGAATCGTGAGTCGTCAATCGTGAGTCGTGAGTGTCGTCAATCGTGAATCGTCAATCGTGAGTGAATCTTATATCACTAGTCCTACGTCTCACGTCCTACGTCTTAAATCTACTGCCGACTGATTACTGCTTACTGATTACTGATCACTCCTTCCCCTTTAAGTTCATCAACTGAAATGGTCGGCGGCATCTCGCCCTGCTTTATCTTTTCAATGGCCAGCTTTGCTATTTTTTCAGCATCTTCTTTGGTATCAAATCCTTTATTGCCTTCGATAGCGGGGATGGATTTTTGTTCGATGTACATCTGACCATCAATGAATATGGAATACCCAAATTTATTATCCGGTGCTTTAATAATGAAATAGGTGATCTGTGCCTTGCTCATTTTCTTCGCCAGGTCTTCCTTTTGTTTCTTCAGCTCCTGGACAACCGAATCTGAAATCATTTGTGGATTCGCTATATTTTTTGTTGCCTCTGTAGGTGCAGCTTGTTGTCCACAGGCAGTGCAATACAGGAAGATCCCAATTAAAAAAAGTGTACTGGTGTATTTCATCACTCACTAAATAGAGCTTTAAAGATATTCAGATTAATCAGCACGAAATGATATTCCATCCAGGCAGAACCAACCTGTACCGCCTGTTTGAACCTGGACATCACCATTTGGATAAATATCGATTCTGGCCATGCCATTATTATTTCCAACCATCATAATGAGTTTTCCGCTGGTAGAAGGCCGGTAACCAACCGGCAAATTAAAGATGGTCTGTCCTATCGGATTGCCTGCTGTATTGGCTAATCCGCGAAGATGAACCCTGTTTTCTTTATCCTTGTAATAACCCACATTAGCGAATCCACCACCATAATCACCAAATCCATTTAAAAATACAGGCGGATTGAAATTTTCATTTAATATAATTCCTTCGAGTCCTACATTTCCTGTAAATCCATCAATCGTTAAGGTCGTAATTCCTGCCGGATCATTAAGGTGACGCTTAATCAAAAATTTAGTTTGTGTTTCATCACTCTCGAGGGTCCATCCATAGTTATCATTGAAGTGTCTTAGTTTAATTCCTGCTTTGTATAGATTACCGCCAAATGTGCTGATATTCATATAGGTATTCGCCGAATTGGAATAGGAACCAACCTGTAAACGTTCAGTTGGTGCATTATTTCCTATCCCTACATTTCCATTTCCAACAATACGCATCAATTCGCTACTGGTTGTTGCAGAAGTAGCTGCGAAGAAAACATGACTATCTGTATTAGCAGAAACCTGGTACCGGAGTGTAGATCCATTGATCCCGAATCCATAGTATTGGTGGTCATTATTGGTAGTGCTGTACAAGACAATCTTTCTGTTGACCAGCAAATTGTTGAATTGTAAAGGTGCATCAGCAGTAGAGGTGCCTATTCCAACATTACCCAAGGCATTGATTCGCATTCGCTCTGCCCCATTCGTAGAGAAGATAAGGTTGCCACTGACCCCTTTTGAAGAAATCCCAATGTCCTGGCTAGTATTGGAACCCGCCGCATAAATGGTATTGAATCCAAAACCAATTCCCTGTGTTCCATTATCGTGTCTGAATTCGATACCATTACTTGCTGCCAGCATGGTCCCTGTGATATAAAGTGGTGCACCGGTGACATGCGTTCCTGTTCTTGCGGCACCGGATTGTATATCCAATTTATTTTGCGCATTTGAAATACCTATGCCGACATTTCCATTTCCTTGTATGCGCATGAGCTCATTCGATGAACTGGTACTGACTCCGGCAAAAAAAACATGACTGGATGTGGTAGCATCGACCTGGTACCGAAGCATACTTGCATTGATACCTAACCCGGAATACTGATGATCATTATTCGCGGTCTCCCACAATACCATTTTACGATTGACTACACTATTTTCATATTTCAATGGCGCCACTACGGTGCCGCTCACTTTAAAACTACCGTTGACATCAAGTTTAGTGGATGGATTGGAAGTGCCGATCCCGACATTACCTGTATTGCTATTATATACTTTATTGTTTTCATTGGTCCAACTTCCATCGCTGAATGAAAAAGTCGGAGCAGGTGTCACAGGATTGGTATAGATATTTCCAAGCGGATAAGGATCATATTCCCAAAAGTCCTGCTTATTAGATCCATCATTACCTGTTCCGAGATATCCTTTATTACCAATAACAAATCCCGTCGCCAGATGCCGGGCTGTTCCGGCGAAATTTGGAGATTGAATCCATGTATCTGACGTAACATTATATTGCCACATGTCATTTTTTGGAACTCCATTAGCATCTGATCCGGTGGCTACATATCCGTAGTTGCCAATGGAAAAGGCAACTGCGTTTTGTCTTGCAGCTCCGGGAAGACTTGGAGCCTGAACCCATGCATTCCCTTGCAATTTGTAAAAGGCATTCACTACCACATTAACAAAAACAGGAGGGAAACCCATGATTGTAATGGTCCATCCTGTCCCCACCAAAATGGTTCCGTTTACATTCATAGCTACAGCGGAATGCGTTGGATAAGGAAAATTAAAGGGTTCCAATGTCCACAGATCAATAGCAGGGTTATAGGAATAGAAATTGGAAAGCCATCCATTACTGCTTGTAATTCCTGTTCCTACATATCCAAAAAAGGTTTGGCTAAAAGCTACAGCATGTGATCTTGGTTCTCCTGGAAAACTTGTCTTTTGTGTCCATGAATTCGTAGACACAGTGTATTCCCACCAATCGTTTCCGGGAGAATTTGAACCCAAACCGATGTACCCTTTGACCGGAGAACCATTGACAGAAGATTGAATAGCTACACCCACACCGTACGAACGCCCGATTGGCATACTGGCTTTCTGCGACCATACATTGGATGCCGGATTGTATTCCCAAAAATCACTTTTCGCAGCACCATCCCACCCGGTACCCATGTAACCTTTATCGGCAATGGAAAAACCTACTGCGCCCATTCTTCCTGTACCTCCAAAATTTTGTTTTTGTGTCCATACACCTTGGGGCATGGTATCTGTGCCGGTAATTTTAAGACCACAATTTTTTATCCAATTCACGCCATCATAAATATCCAGGCACAAGTCGTCTGTGTTGATGATCACGAGTCCACTGACCGGTGAAGCGATAGCATTCCGTTGTGTTGTGGACATTCTTGGCAGCAATACACCTTTCGTCGTACTGGACAGATCAAGCAATGCACTTGCATTTGGAGAAGTGGTTCCAATGCCAACATTTTGTCCGAAAATAACCTGGGACAAAATCGTCATGAGGATAAGGATGATTAGATTTTTCATAACCAAGGGTTTGAATTATGCTGTGAGATAATGGGGGCTAAATATTTTTTTAATTTCTTGCTTCTTTCTCCTGGAGACTTCTGCTTTTGAATCATCAGCCATTTGCAGGATTTTGTTTTGATCAAATT
>Ga0207656_10000124_pt1 | contig 29553 bp, 27 predicted proteins | sample KBSCornC12_FD_184297 | JGI IMG/M metagenome (GOLD analysis project Ga0207656, IMG submission 184297) | Corn rhizosphere microbial communities from Kellogg Biological Station, Michigan, USA - KBS Corn C1-2 (SPAdes) (version 2) | ecosystem: Host-associated > Plants > Roots > Rhizosphere > Soil ...
CGCCTCCTGCCTGCTGATCATGCTCCAGCCCGACATGGGGACGACGATGGTGATCGTCTTCTCGGTCGCGGCGATGCTGATCGCCGCCGGGGTGCGCCCGGTCGATCTCGGCAAGATCGCTCTCGTGATCGGCGGCCTGATGCTGCTGATGGCGGTCGTCGAGCCCTACCGGATGGCCCGCCTCACCTCGTTCCTCAACCCGAGCGCTTCGGCCGAAGGGGCCGGCTTCCAGGCGGCGCAGGCGAAGATCGCCCTCGGTTCGGGCGGGATCTTCGGGGTCGGGATCGGCAACGGCGTCTCCAAGGCCTTCTACCTGCCCGAGGCCCACACCGACATGATCACCGCGGTGATCGGCGAAGAGCTGGGGCTCGTCGGCATCAGCGCCCTCGTCGGCCTCTTCGGGATGCTCGGCTACGCCGGCCTGAAAACGGCACAGAAAGCGAAGGACAACTACTCGAAGCTGCTGGTCGCCGGGCTCACCTCGCTGGTCTTGGTGCAGGCGACGATCAACCTCTTCGCGGTGATGGGGCTGGCGCCGCTGACCGGCGTGCCGCTGCCCTTCGTCTCCTACGGCAACAGCAGCCTGATGGCGACGCTGTTCGCCGTCGGCCTGATTCTCAACGTGGCCCGTGGCGGCCGGGCGAAGGCATCGCGCGTGAGGACGCCCACCGGCGCTGGCAAACTGCGCGTCGTCGAAGGCGGGCGCGCGCCCGCGAGCCAAAGGAGCAGATCGAGCGGTGCCAGGAAAGCCAAGAGTGGTCGTAGCGGCGGGGGGAACCGCGGGGCACGTGGTGCCCGCCATGGCGGTCGCCGACGAGCTTCGGGCTAGCGGCGCCGAGGTCAGCTTCCTCGGCACGCGCGAGCGGATCGAGGCGGAGCTGGTCCCCGCCGCCGGCTACGAGATCGACTTCGTCAAGGTGCGCGGGGTCGACCGTCGCAATCCCCTGAAGGCCGCCCGCGCCGGGGTCGAGGCGCTGGGCGCGGTCGGGGAAGCGCGTAAGGCGCTGCGCCGCCGCGATGCCGACGTGGTGATGGGCGGCGGCGGCTTCGTCGCCGGCCCCGCGGGTCTGGCGGCGACGCTGACGCGGACGCCGCTGGTCCTGACCGAGGCCGACAGCCACCTTGGCCTCGCCAACCGCCTGCTGGCACGCCGGGCGCGTCGGGTCTGTCTCGCCTTCCCGATCGAGGGACGGGAGGGGGAGCCCTACCTGGTCACCGGGCGGCCGGTGCCGAGAGCGGTGCTCGAAGGCAACCGCGAGCGGGCGCGGGCGCGGTTCGGGATCGCCGCCGACGCCAAGGTGCTGCTCGTGGTCGGCGGCAGCCAGGGCGCCCGCTCGATCAACTTCGCCGCCATCGAAGCCTTTGCCGAGCGTGAAGGACGCGACTTCCACGTGCTCCAGATCGCGGGCAGGCGGGACTTTTCGGAACTGGAGACCAGGCTCGCCGCCGCCCCTGACGCCAAGAACTACACCCTGCTCGACTACGAGCCGAACCTCGGTGACGCGCTCGCTGCCGCCGACCTGGTGCTCGGACGCTCGGGCGGCTCGATCTTCGAGGTGGTCGCGGTCGGGCGGCCAGCGATCCTCGTGCCCTACCCCTTCGCCACTGCCGACCACCAGAGCGCCAACGCCGAGTGGATGCGAAGCGGCGGGGCGGCGACGGTGATCGCGGACGCGGAGCTGAGCGCGGCGCGTCTGGCGGCCGAGGTGGGAGCAGTCCTTGGAGACGAGGCGCGCCTGGAGACGATGGCGACCGCGTCGCGGCAGCTGGCCAAGCCGGACGCTGCCCGGCGGATCGCCGACGAGGTACTGGAGGCAGCGCGGTGAGCGAGTGGCGCGAGCGCCGACTTCACTTCATCGGCATCGGTGGCGCCGGGATGAGCGGGTTGGCTCTGGTCTGCACCCGGCTTGGCGCCACCGTCACCGGCAGCGACCGCAGCGACTCCTCTTATATGGAGCGGCTGCGGGGGGCGGGATTGGATCCTGCGGTCGGGCACGACGCCGCCAACCTGCCGGAGGGGGCCGAGGTGGTTGTCTCGACCGCGATCGGCGAGGACAACCCGGAGCTGGCGCTGGCGCGCGAGCGCGGCGTCGAGCCGATCCACCGCGGCCAGCTGCTGGCCGAGCTCTGCGCCGAGAAGCGGCTGATCGCGATCGCCGGCACCCACGGCAAGACGACGACGACGGCGATGACCGCCTGGGCGCTGCGGGCGATCGGCGCCGACCCCGCCTTCTTCGTCGGCGGCGAGGTGCCGGGTCTCGCCCCCGATGGCAGCACCGCCAACGCTGGCTGGGGCGAGGGGGAGTGGGTCGTCGCCGAGGCCGACGAGAGCGACGCCAGCTTCCTGCGCCTGCGCCCCGAGGTTGCGGTCGTCACCAATGTCGAGATGGACCATCACTCGCGCTGGGGCTCGCTGGCCGAGCTGCACGAGGCCTTCCGCAGCTTCGTCGGCCCGGCGCGAGGGCTGGTCGTGCCGGCGGACGAGGACATCGGCTGGCTGGGACAGAGGGGGGAGGAAGCGCGCTTCGACGTCGCGACTCCGGGTCCGGCTGGGCTGGCGCTGGCGGTGCCCGGGCAGCACAACCTCCGCAACGCTCGCGCCGCCCTCGGTGCGATCGAGCTGGCGGGGCTCGATGTGGCAGCCGCCGCCGAGGCGCTCGCCCGCTTCCCCGGCGTCCACCGCCGGCTCGAGCTGAAGGGCTCGCGCGGGCCGGTCCATATATATGACGACTACGCGCACCACCCGACCGAGGTGCGCGCCGCCCTCTCGGCGCTGCGGGAACTGCAGCCCTCCCGCCTGATCGCGATCTTCCAGCCCCACCTCTACTCGCGGACGAAGGCGCTGACGCAGGGGTTTGGCGCCGCCCTCGCCCTCGCCGACGAGGTCGCGGTCCTCGACGTCTACCCGGCCCGCGAGCAGCCGGTCGGCGAGCTCGCCGGCGTCAGCGGCCTGCAGGTCGCCCAGGCGGCTGCCGAGCGGATGGGAGGGGGGCCGGTCTGGTGGCTGCCGGAGATCGAGACCGCCCAGCGCGCGCTCGCCCAGCGCCTGGACCGCACCGGGGAGATCGGGGAGAGGGCGATCCTGGTCACGATCGGCGCCGGCGACGTCTTCAAGCTGGGAGAGGCCCTGGTCACCGAGCCGGTGGCCTTGACGGAGGCGGGGCAGTGAGCGCGCCGCCCGGCGGAGTGGAGCGCGACTTCCCGCTGGCGCGCCTGACGACCGTTCGCACCGGTGGCGCCGCCGACTGGTTCGCCCGGCCGGGCGACGAGGAGGCGCTGGTCGCCGTCCTGCGCTGGGCCGACGAAGAAGAGCTGCCGGTGGGGGTGATCGGCTCGGGGTCGAATCTGCTGGTCGCCGACGACGGCTTCCACGGATTGGCGCTGAAGCTGAACGGCAAGCTGGCGGAGATCGAGCGGGAGGGCGATCGCGTCGTCTGTGGCGGCGGCTACCGCTTCCCCTCGGCGGCGGCGAAAACCGCCGCCTGGGGTCTCTCGGGCCTGGAGTTCGGGATCAACATTCCCGGCACCACCGGCGGCGCCGTGCGGATGAACGCCAACGCCTACGGGGGCCAGCTTGCACGGGCGCTCGAGTGGGTCGACGTCGCCACCGCCGCCGGCACCGACCGCCGCCGGCCCGATCAGCTCGGCTTCGAGTACCGCCGCTCGAACCTGCGGCCGGGCGAAGTGGTCGTCCACGCCTCCTTCCAGTTGCAGCCCGCCGACCCGGAGGAGGTCCGTGCCACCCTGGCCGACATGCGTGAGCGCCGGCGCGTGGCGCAGCCCTCGGGGATCAAGACCTTCGGCTCGACTTTCAAGAACCCGGAGGACGAGAAAGCCAAGGGCAGATCGGCGGGGCAGTTGTTGGAGGCCGCCGGCTGCCTCGGCCTCCGGCACGGCGGCGCCCGCTTCTCGCAGAAGCACGCCAACTTCGTCGAGAACGACCGCGACGCCAGCACCGCCGACGTGCTGGCGCTGATGGCGGCTGGAAGGCGGCGCGTCTTCGATCGCTTCGGCGTCGTGCTGGAACCCGAGGTGCAGGTCCTGGGGGAGGTCGAGTGGCCCGATTGGGATCTGTGAGGGTGCGGGTGGCTGTCGGGGCGCTGATCGCCGTCTTCGCCCTAGTTGCCGTCTACTGGTTCGTGATCCGCCAGGACACCGCCGAGCCGACGGTGCTGGTGCCGCGGCTGGCGGCGACGATCGGCGAAGGGTCAGAAGCGGTCGGCGTCTCCGCCGACGGGGCACTGGTGCGCTGGCTGCCACTGCCGGAAGACCCGCCGCTACCCCGGCTGCCGCTGGAAGACCCGCCGAAGGGGGGGCGGGCGAAGGGGCCGGCGCTGGAACAGGTGCGCGTTCTCGCCGCCGTCCCGGATGAACTGCGCCCCTACGTCGAAAGCAGCTTCTACGGCGACAGCGGGGTCGACGTCAACCTCACCACCGGGATCGAACTGCGCTTCGGCGACGCCACCAAGGCGAGGAAGAAGTGGCGCGCGGCAGCCGCGGTTCTCGCCGATCCCGAAATAACCGCGCTCGATTATGTAGACCTGCACGCCCCGAACCGCCCCGCCTACGAAGGCGAAGAACACGAACTGCCACCCGCACCCTGAACCAGCCCTCAGGTCTCACAAACCGCTTTGGCAAGCGGCCCCGCAAAGTCTCAAGTAAAGGGTGAGGGTGGGCCAACCCTCAACCCATAGTTGAGATATCTGCCTGCAGGATGCCTCCCGCTCGTTTGACAGAACCCCGGGAATGCCCTACGTTCAAGCGCAATTTCCGTCGTTCCCTCAGCCCCTCGAACCCTAGAGTGTTGCTGAAGGCTCGGACGGAACGAAGGCTCAACTCAACTCAAAGCTTTGGAAACGCGCCAAGGGAAACCGGGCGCGCTGGAGAAAATCGGGAGATGGAATCCACTTACCTCGCGGTCATAAAGGTCGTCGGCGCAGGCGGCGGCGGTACTAACGCGGTCAGTCGGATGATCGACGCCGGCATCAGGGGCGTCGAGTTCGTCGCCGTCAACACCGACGCGCAGGCGCTGCAGGCCTGCGACGCCGACATCAAGCTTTCAATCGGCCAGGAGCTCACCCGCGGCCTCGGCGCCGGGGGTAACCCCGAGGTCGGCGCCGGCGCGGCGGCGGAGAGTCGCGACGAGATCAAGGAGGCGCTGAAGGGCGCCGACATGGTCTTCGTCACCGCCGGCGAGGGTGGCGGCACCGGCACCGGCTCGGCCCCGGTCATCGCCGAGATCGCCAAGGAGGAGATCGGCGCCCTCACCGTCGGCGCGGTGACCAAACCGTTCGAGTTCGAGGGCAAACGGCGGATGCAGCAGGCGCTCGAGGGGATCGAGAAACTGCGCAACAAAGTCGACACCCTGATCATCGTCCCGAACGAGAAACTGCTGCAGGCGGTCGAGCGGCGGACCAGCGTTCTCGAGGCGTTCCGGATGGCAGACGACATTCTCCGCCAGGGCGTCCAGGGCATCACCGACCTGATCACCATCCCCGGCCTGATCAACCTCGACTTCGCCGACGTGCGGACGATCATGCGCGACGCCGGCTCGGCCCTGATGGGCGTCGGCTCAGCCTCCGGCGAGGCCCGCGCCCTCGACGCCGCCAAAGCAGCGATCACCTCGCCGCTGATCGAGGAGTCGATCAAAGGTGCGACCGGGATGCTGCTGAATATCACCGGCCCCGAGGACCTCGGCCTGTTTGAGGTCAACGAGGCCGCCCAGCTCGTCCAAGCCGAGGCCGACGACAACGCCAACATCATCTTCGGCTCCGTCGTCGACCAGTCGATGAAAGACGAAGTGCGGGTGACGGTGATCGCCACCGGCTTCGAAGGCTTCGAGCTGCTGGCCCGCTCGCCGCAGCGCGTGCGGCGCCGCTACGAGAGTCGCCCGCGGGTATCCGCCGAGGACACGGACATTCGGAAACTCCGGGTCAGCGACGACGACATCGACGTGCCGGGGTTTCTTAAGGAATGAGGTGTGGGGGGAGGCGGGGTGCCCTCCCCAGACACCACTCGCCAATGGCTCGTGGTTGAGTGTCTGGGGAGGGCACCCCGCCTCCCCTGCCACCGTCTTCAGTCAATAGCCTGAGGGGTCGATGCGCACTCCTCTTTATGAGCAGCACCTCGCCCTTGGGGCGAAGATGGTTCCCTTCGCCGGCTGGGAGATGCCGGTGCAGTACGAGGGGATCCGGGAGGAGCATTCGGCGGTGCGGCGGCACGCGGGGATGTTCGACGTCTCCCACATGGGCGAGGTCGAAGTTGAGGGGCCGGGGGCGCTCGCGTTCCTGCAGCGGGTGCTCTCCAACGATGTCGCCAAGGTCCAGATCGGCGGTGCCCAGTACTCCTGTCTCTGCAACGAGGAGGGCGGCGTCATCGACGACCTCTTCGCCTACCGGCTCGGCGGCGACCGCTACCTCGTCGTCACCAACGCCGCCAACCACGACGCCGACCTTGAGTGGCTCGGCCGCCAGAGCCGCCAGTTCGACGCGATCGTCCGCGACGTCGCCGACCGCTACGCGATGCTCGCTGTCCAGGGCCCGCACGCGCGGACGGTGCTGGAAGCGACGTTGGGGATCGAGCTGCCGCCGCGCTTCCACGTCTCCCATCCCCAGGTCGGCCGCCGCCCGGCGCTCGCCTGTGGCACCGGCTACACCGGCGAGGACGGGGTCGAGCTGCTGCTCGACCCGGAGGTGGCGGTGCCGATCTGGTGCGAGCTGCTGGAAGCGGGGATCGTCCCCTGCGGGCTCGGCGCCCGCGACACCCTGCGGCTGGAGGTCTGTTACCCGCTGCACGGCAACGAGCTGAACGCCGAGCGCAACCCGATCGAAGCCGGCCTCGGCTGGTGCTGCAAGGAGGGGACGGGGTTCATCGGCTCGGAGGCAGTCGCCCGCGCCCGCGCCGAGGGCACGGCGGAGAAGCTGGTTGCCTTCGAGATCGAGGGCCAGGGGATCCCGCGCGAAGGCAACCTGGTGATGCAGGGCGACGAGCAGATCGGCGAGGTCACCAGCGGCACCTACGCGCCCTCGCTCGAGCTCGGCGCCGGGATGGCCTACGTGCGCGCGGAGCTGGCGGAGGTCGGGACCGAGGTCGAGATCGACGTCCGCGGCAAACGCCGCCCCGCCCGGATAGCTTCCAAGCCCCTCTACGCGAAAAGGAGCTGAGCCTTGGCTGACGCCACCTACCCCGACGACCTGCGCTACCACGAGGAACACGACTGGGCCCGGATCGAGGGGGATCAGGCGACCCTCGGGATCACCTGGTACGCCCAGGACTCGCTCGGCGAGGTGGTCTTCTTCGACCCGCCCGAGGTGGGGACCGCGATCCAGAAAGATTCTTCTTACGCCGAGGTCGAGTCGGTGAAGGCGGTCAGCGACGTGATCGCGCCGCTGTCGGGGGAGATCGTCGAGGTCAACGACGTGCTGCAGGACTCGCCGGAGAAGGTCAACGAGGACCCCTACGGCGAGGGCTGGCTGGTCAAGGTGCGGCTGACCTCGCCGGAGGAGGCCGAGACGCTCCTCGGCGTCGAGGAATACCGCAAGTTGCTGGACAACTAGCGGCCGAGCCCGACAACCCGCTCCCCTAGCATCAGCCGGGTGACTCGCTACACCTCAGCCACCCCTGACGACCGTCAGGAGATGCTCGACGCGATCGGCGTCGCCGCGGTCGACGAGCTGTTCGAGCAGATCCCCGCGGATTTGCGCCTGGGGCGACCGCTGGCGCTGCCGGAGGGGATGAGCGAGGCGGAGGTCTACGAGCGGCTGGCGGCGCTGGCCGGCCGCAACGCCGACGCCGAAGAGCAGGTCTGCTTCGTCGGCGCGGGAATGTACGACCACTACGTGCCGGCGATCGTCGACGCGATCACCTCGCGCAGCGAGTTTCTGACCCCGTACACGCCCTACCAGCCGGAGATCAGCCAGGGCGGACTGCAGGTGATGTTCGAGTTCCAGACGGCGATGTCGGAGCTGACCGGCCTGCCGGTCTCGAACGCCGGGCTCTACGAGGGGCCCTCGTCGCTGGCCTCGGCCGGGTACCTGGCGATCGGGGCGACCAAACGCAGGCGCTTCGTCGTCTCCCGCGGCGTCCACCCGCACAGCCGCGAGACCCTGCGCACCTACTCGGTCGGCTTCGGCGCCGAGGTGGTCGAGGTCGGGCTCGAGGGCGGCCTGACCGACGCGGCGGCGCTGGCGGAGGCGGTCGACGGCGAGACCGCGGCAGTCTTCCTGCAGAGCCCGAACTTCCTCGGCGCGGTCGAGGACGTCGAGGCGCTCGGCGCGGCGGCGAAGGAGCACGGGGCGCTGCTGATCGTCGCCTGCGACCCGATGACGCTGGGGATCCTCAAGCCGCCGGGTGAGTGCGGCGCCGACATCGCCCTCGGCGAGGGGCAGCCCCTGGGCAACCGACTCGACTTCGGCGGCCCCTCGTTTGGTTTCTTCTGCGCGACCGAGGAGCAGATCCGCCGCATGCCGGGACGGATCGCCGGCGAAACCGAGGACGTCGACGGCCGCCGCGGCTTCGTCCTCGCATTGCAGACGCGCGAGCAGCACATTCGCCGCGAGAAAGCGACCAACAACATCTGCACCGCGCAGGCGCTGAACGCGCTCGGGGCGATGGTCCATCTCGCTTGGCTCGGGCGGCAGGGCTTCCGCGAGCTAGGCGAGCTGCTGGTGCAGCGGACCGCCTACGCGCGCGAGCGGCTAGCGGCGGTGAACGGAGTCGAGCTGCTGCACGAGGCGCCTGTCGCGCGCGAGTTCGCGGTGCGGCTAGAGGCGCCGGTGGAGAAAGTGCTCGACCGCGTCGCCGAGCGCGGCATCGCCGCCGGCTACCCGCTCGGCCGCGAGTACCCGGAGTTCGAGGACGGGTTGCTCGTCGCGATCACCGAGCGGCGGACGAAGGCACAGATCGATGAGCTCGCCGAGGCGCTGGGCGCCGCCGTCGCCGCGGAGCGCGAGGGGGTGGCTGCCTGATGGCCCTGACCGAGACTCCCATGCAGGCCGAACGCGCCCGGACGATCTTCGAGAAATCGAAGGAGGGTCGGCGCGCGGCCGCGCTGCCCGCCGCCGAAGTCCCCGAGAAGCCCCTCGACGAGCTGATCCCGTCGAACCTCCTGCGCTCCGAGCCGCCGCAGCTGCCGGAGATCGCCGAGCCGGAGATCGTCCGCCACTACAACCGGCTCTCGCGCCGCAACTTCGACCTCGACAGTGGCTTCTACCCGCTCGGCTCCTGCACGATGAAGCACAACCCGCGCCTCAACGAGCGGGTCGCGGCGCTGCCCGGGCACGCCCGCCTGCACCCGGCGCAGGACCCGAAGCACGCCCAGGGGGCGTTGGAGCTGATGTGGCTGTTGCAAGAGTCGCTGGGCGAGATCTGCGGCCTGCCGCACGTCAGCCTGCAGCCGAGCGCCGGCTCCCACGGCGAGCTCGCCGGCCTGCTGCTGACCCGCGCCTATCACGCCGACCGCGGCGAAGAGCGCCGCAGGGTGCTGGCACCCGATACCTCACACGGCACCAACCCGGCCTCGGTGACGATGGCCGGCTTCGAGGTCGTCAAAGTCGCGACCAATGAGCAGGGCGGGGTGGACATGGACGACCTGCGGGCGAAGATCGCCGAGGACCCCGACGACGTCGCCTGCCTGATGCTGACCAACCCGAACACGCTCGGGCTGTTCGACCGCAACATCGCCGAGATCACCGACACCGTCCGCGCGGCCGGCGGCACCCTCTACTACGACGGCGCCAACCTGAACGCGATCATGGGCCACTCGCGGCCCGGCGACATGGGCTTCGACATCGTCCACGTCAACCTCCACAAGTCGTTCAGCCAGCCGCACGGTGGGGGCGGTCCTGGGGCCGGCCCAATAGCAGTCTCCGACCGGATCGAGCCCTTCCTGCCGCGGCCGCAGGTCGTACGCCGCGAGGGCTCCAACGGCCATGGCCCGAGCTTCGACCTCGACTTCGAGCGACCCAAGTCGATTGGCCGCCTGCGCGGCTTCCAGGGCAACTTCGGCGTCTTCGTCCGCTCCTACGCCTACATCCTTAGCCTCGGCGCTGACGGCCTGGCGGAGGCCTCCGAGACGGCGGTCCTCAACGCCAACTACTTGAAGGCCCGCCTCGCCGAGGGCCGCGCCGGCGAGCGCCTGCCGATCGCCTTCGACCGCCACTGCATGCACGAGTTCGTCCTCTCCGGCAAGCCGATGAAACGCGAGCTCGGCCTGGCGACCCTCGATCTTGCCAAGCGCCTGCTCGACTTCGGCTTCCACCCGCCGACCGTCTACTTCCCGCTCCTGGTCGACGAGGCCCTGATGGTCGAGCCGACCGAGACCGAGACCAAGGAGTCCCTCGACGCCTTCGCCGAGGCGATCGAGAAGATCCTCACCGAGGCCGAGACTCAACCGGACCTGGCGAAAAACGCCCCCTACACGACCCCCGTCCGTCGCCTCGACGAGGTCAAGGCCACTCGCCAGCCGGTCGTTCGTCAGCCCCTGTAGGGATGACCGGGAGCGCAGGTCCTCTGCGCCCGGTAGACGCCAGAGTCGCGACCCCCGACGACCTCGACGCGGTCGCCGAGACGTTGGCGCGGGCGTTCAACCGGGACCCGGTCTGGGCCTGGGCGTTCCCCGACGACGAGCGCAGGCTGGAGCAGCACCGGGCCGCCTGGCGCCTTGCGGTCGGCTCGGCGATCCCCCACGGGTGGGTCTGGATGACCGCTGACTGCAGTGCCGCCGCGATCTGGATCCCGCCGGGTGAGCCGGAGCTCTCGCCCGAGGATGAGGTGCGCTTCGAGTCTTTACTCCGGGAGATGTTCGGGGAGGACGGCGCCGAGAGGGTCTTGGACACCTTCGAGCGCTTCGACGCCGCGCACCCCCACGATCGCGGCCCCCACTACTACTTGAGCCTGCTCGGCACCCATCCCGACCATGCCGGCAGCGGATGGGGCACGGGCCTGCTGGCCGACAACCTGAAGCGCCTCGACGCGCTCGGAGCAGCCGCCTTCCTCGAGTCCTCGAACCCGGCGAACGACCAGCGCTACGAACGGCTCGGCTTCAGGCCATGCGGCAGCTTCGAACTCGCGGGGGACGGCCCCGACGTGACCCAAATGTGGAGGGACCCCGCCCCGTAGGGGCTCGCGGGCCCATTCGTGCTCAGAGCTGCGGCAGCTCCTGCTCCAGCTCCAATACCGGAGCGAAGAGGTCGCCGTGGTCATCGAGGCGCTTGAGGACGTCGGTGGTCTCGAAGACGAGGTCGCTGCCCTTGCCTGACTCGGCGGCCGCTTCGACCTCCTCCCAGGTGACGGGGGTCGAGCAGGTGGGGTGTTCGCGGGCGCGGAGGGAGTAGACAGCGATCGTGGTTTTGCGCTCGTTGTTCTGGTACCAGTCGATCAGGACTTTGCCGCTGCGGTCGGTTTTTTTGCCCATTTTCGCCAGCACCTCGTCGGGGTTCTGTTTGGCGACTATCTGGGCGATCGCTTGGGCGAAGGGGCGGGTCTCTTCGTAGGTGGCCTTGCCGTTGAGCGGTACGTAGAGCTGCATGCCCTTCGACCCCGAGGTCTTGACGAAGCTCTCGAGGTCGAGCTGGGCGAGCAGGTCGCGTAGGCGCAGTGCCACCCGCGAGCAGTCGACGACGTCGGCGGGCGGACCGGGGTCGAGGTCGAAGGCGAGCACGGTCGGCCGTTTCGGTGCCCGGCTAAGCGACAGCGAGGGGTGTAGCTCGATCGCCGCCAGCTGCGCCATCCAGATCAGCGTCGGCAGGCTGTCGCAGACGCAGAAGTCGATCTTGCCCTTTTCGACCGTCACCCGCGCCGTCTTCACCCATTTCGGCCGGTGTTTCGGGCAGCGCTTCTCGAAGAAGGCGGCGTCGAGGTCGTCGACCCCTTCCGGGAAGCGCCGCAGCGTCACCGCCCGTCCGCTCAGATGGGGGACCATCGCCGGCGCCACCCGGGCGTAGTAGTCGACCATCTCGCCCTTGGTGAACCCGGTCTCCGGGTAGAGCACCTTGTCGAGGTTGGTCAGCCGAAGCTCTTTGCCGTCGACCTCGACCTGCCGCGTCTCGCCCACGGCTTACGCGCCTATTTCGAAGCTTTGGCTTTGGTTTTCGAGCGGGAAGAGCTTTTGGCTTTCGCTTTGCTCTTTTTCTTTGAGGCGGCTTTGGCTTTCGGTTTCGCTTTCGCCGCTTTGCCTTTGTCGCTCGAAGAAGCCCCCTTTTCTTTGACCGCGGCGATGCTCTCCTCCAGCGCCGCCATCAGGTCGGGGGCTTTGGTCGCTTTCGGCGCCTCGGTTTCGGGCGCGACGATCTCTTTGCCTTCGGCCTTCTGTTCGATCAGGGCAAGAAGCTGCTCGCGGTACTCGTCGCGGTACTCGTTCGGGTTGAACTTGGTGCTCAGCGAATCGATCAGCTGCTCAGCCATCTCCCGCTCCTTTTTGGCGACTTTCGGCGCCTTGTCGGGGAGGGAGTCGTCGAGTTCGGAGGGCGGCACGACCTCGTCGTGGAAGCGCATCGTGGTCAGCGTCAGCACGCCGTCAGAGGCGCGGATCGCCGAGAGGTGCTCTTTGTTGCGGAAGACGAAGCGGGCGATCGCCGCCTTGCCCGAGCTTTCCATCGCGGAGGCGAGCAGCGAGTAGGCCTTCTCGGCGCCGTCGGCGGGGCCGAGGTAATACGGGCTGTCGAAGTACATCGGGTCGATTTCCTCGATGTCGACGAAGTCCTGGACGTCGATCGCGCGCGTCTTCTCCGGCGCCAGCGCCGCCATCTCGTCTTTGCCCAGCGGCACGTACTGGCCGGGCGACAGCTCATAAGCCTTGACGATGTTCTCGTAGGGGACCTCCTCGTCGGTCCCTTCGGCGACGCGCCGGTGTTTGATCCGGGCGCTGTCGGACTCGCGGATCTCGCGCAGGGCGATGCTGCGCCGCGCGACCGCGCTGTACATGCGCACGGGCACGTTCAGTAGCCCGAAGCTGATAGTTCCACTCCAAATTGCTCTAGCCATCGTTCGATCTCCTTACCCGGGATTGTTCCAGCCGAACGCGCGAGGATCGATAGAGGAGAGCGCAGCGAGAGCCATCTTGCGGGTGGGATGATCCGCCGGTGCTGTTCGAGCTGCGAGAGGTGGGGCTGGACCGCGGCGGCAAGACCGTCCTCGACTCGCTCAGCGCCGGGATCCCGGAGGGCGCGACGGCGATCGTCGGCCCTTCCGGCGCCGGCAAGTCGACGCTGCTGCGGCTGCTGAACCGGCTTGCCGACCCGGACCGCGGCGAGATCGACTACCGCGGGCAACCGCTGCGCTCCTACGAGCCGCTGGCGCTGCGCCACGAGGTCGCCCTCGTCCCGCAGCTGCCGGCGCTGCTCGCCGGGACGGTCGAGTCGAACCTGCGCTACGCCGCCGACCTCGCCGGCGAGGAGCTCGACGCCGCCCGCACTCTCGGCCTCGCCGGGCTCGACCCCTCCTTCGCCGATCGCGACGTCGCCAAGCTCTCGGTAGGCGAGCAGCAGCGAGCGATGCTGGGCCGGGCGTTGGCGCAGCGGCCGCGAGTCCTCCTTCTCGACGAGCCGACCTCGGCCCTCGACCACGCCGCCCGCGACACGATCGAGGCGGCGCTCCAAGAGCTGCGGCGCGAGCTGGAGATCTCGATCGTCCTCGTCAGCCACGACCCCGAGCAGGCGCGCCGCCTCGGCGACTGGGTCCTACGGCTGGAGAGCGGCCGCCTGGTCGGCTGCGGCCCGTTGGCGGAGGTGCTCGCATGATCCCGGCAGCGGCCACCTCGATCCACGTCGACCTCTGGCAGGTCGCCGCCTCGCTGGCGCTGGTCGCCCTCGCCGCCGCGATCTCCTTCTGGTGGAGCGCCGACCTCGAGCGCGACATCGGCATCGCCACCGTCCGCTCCTTCGTCCAGCTCACCCTCGTCGGCTACGCGATCAAGCTGATCTTCGACGTCGACTCGATCTGGCTGGTCCTGGCGCTGCTGGCGGTGATGGTCCTCTTCGGCGCGATCACCGCCCGCAGCCGCGCCAAGAAGGTCCCGGAATCGTTCAAGCCGCTGCTGATCGCCCTGGCGCTGGCCGGCGGCACCACGCTCGGCCTCGTCGTCGCCCTCGGCATCTTCGAACCGACGCCCCGCTACCTGGTCCCGGTCGGGGGCATGGTGATCGGCAACGCGATGACCGCCTCAGCCGTCGCCCTCAACCGCCTCGGCGACGAGATGGCGGAGTCGCGGGCGCGGATCGAGGCGACGCTCGCGCTCGGCGCCACCGCCCGCGAAGCGGCGATGCCGACCGTCCGCCGCGCCCTGCGCTCGGGGATGATCACCCTCGTCGACTCGACCAAGACCACCGGCCTGATCTTCTTCCCGGGGACGATGGTCGGGATGCTGCTCGCCGGCGCCAGCCCGACCGATGCCGTCCGCCTGCAGCTGATCCTCCTCTACGTCCTGCTCGGCAGCGTCTCGATCTCCGCCCTGACCGCGACCGTCCTCGCCTACCGCAACTTCTTCACTCCCGCAGCACAACTCCGCGAACCGGGCGCCTGACCAAGCAGGTCAAGGACGAGAGAGGGAGTGTGCTCTGCACATGACCGAACGAGGACGCCGAGATGCGCAGTGTCAGGCACCCGGTTACCTAGACTCGTCGGGGTGTCCCGCCGGCAGCTGCTAACGCTGATCGCGACGATCCTCGGCTCGACGATCGTCTTCCTCGACAGCACGGTCGTCAACGTCGCCCTGCCGGCGATCAGCGAAGGGCTCGACGTCGGCCTCGCCGGGCAGCAGTGGGTGGTCGAGGCCTACACCCTGGCGCTCGTTTCGCTGCTCCTGGTCGGCGGCAGCCTCGGCGACCAGTTCGGGCGGCGACGGATCTTCGTCGTCGGCCTGATCGGCTTCGGCATCACCTCGGTCCTCTGTGCGATCGCCCCCACCGAGGGGTTCCTGATCGGGGCGCGGGCCCTGCAGGGGATTGCCGGGGCGTTGCTGGTGCCCGGCTCGCTGGCGATCGTCGCCTCGACCTTCGAGGGCGAAGCGCGCGGCAAGGCGGTCGGCACCTGGACGGCCTGGACCGGGATCGCGACCGTGATCGGCCCGGCCGGCGGCGGCGCCCTGATTGGCATCACCTCCTGGCGGGCGATCTTCTGGGTCAACATCCCCCTGATCGCGGCGACCGTCCTGCTCACCCTCCACTCGGTCGAGGAGAGCCGCGACGAGGATGCCTTCCTCGGCATCGACTGGGCCGGGATCGCGCTCTCGGCGATCGGCCTCGGCGGCCCGACCTTCGCCCTGATCGAGCAGCCCTCACGCGGCTGGAGCGACCCGATCGTCTGGGCGACGATGGCCGCCGGGATCCTCTGCTTCGGCCTCTTCATCCTCCGCGAGGCGACCGCCCGCCACCCGATGCTGCCGCTGGGCCTGTTCCGGATCCGCAACTTCTGGGTCACCAACCTGACCACGCTGGCGACCTACGCCGGCTTGATCGGCGGCCTCTTCTTCGTCGGGCTCTACCTGCAGCAGGTAGTCGGCTACTCGCCGCTGGAGGCCGGGTTGGCGACGACGCCGATCTCGATCCTGATGTTCTTCCTCTCGCCCCGGTTCGGCCGCATCGCCTCGGGCACGGGGCCGCGGATGCCGATGACCGCCGGCCCGATCATCGGCGGCATTGGGCTGCTGCTCCTGATCCGGATCGACACCGGCGCCAGCTATCTGGTCGACGTCCTCCCGGGCCTGCTCGTCTTCGGGGTCGGGCTCTCGGCGACGGTGGCGCCGCTGACCGCGACGGTGCTCGACTCGGTCGACGAACACCGGGTGGGAGTCGCCTCCGGGGTCAACAACGGAGTCTCCCGCGTCGCCGGCCTGCTGGCGATCGCCATCCTCGGCGCGGTCATCTCCGCCGGCTTCGGCGCCAAGCTCGACGACCATCTCGGCCCGGCGCCGCTCTCGACGGCCGGGGCCGCGGCGGTCGAAGAAGCGAAGGAAAAGCCGCTGGCCGTCCCCGAAACCGACAGCGTGCCGGGCGCCGAAGCCGAGCGGGTGATGCAGGCGGCGGAAGAAGCGTCGACCTCCTCCTTCCACCTCGGAATCGGGATCGCCGGGATCCTGATGATCATCGGCGGAATCGTCGCCGGCCTCGGCGTCCAGAACCCGAAGCGGCGCACCAAAGCCCTCCCAAGCCGTGGCTCAGCCCAAGCTGGCGAGTGCGGACATGAGGCCGAACCTGTTCTGAGCCGGGACCGGTGACCCCTCGAGCGGGCGGATACTCAAATCGGCGGTCTAATTAGACCGCCGATTGTCCGAGCGAGGGGTCACCGGTCCCGGCTCCCTCACTAGGCTCCGTCTCCATGTCCAAACCGATCATCTTTTCCGGCATCCAGCCGACCGGCCGCAAGCACCTGGGCAACTACATCGGCGCCATCCGCCAGTACGTCGAGGGCCAGGACCGGGGCGACCCGGCGATCTTCTGCATCGTTGACCTGCACGCGATCTCGGTCCCCTATGACCCGTCCGAGCTGCGCGAGCGGGTCTACGACACCGCCGCGATCCTGCTCGCTGCCGGCCTCGACCCCGAGCGCTGCATCCTCTTTCGCCAGTCCGACGTGGAGCAGCACACCGAGCTGACCTGGCTGCTCTCGGCCGTCACCGCCCACGGCGACCTCAACCGCATGCACCAGTTCAAGGAAAAGGTGGGGAAGGACCGCGAACTCGCCTCGGCGGCGCTCTTCTACTACCCGGTGCTGATGGCCGCCGACGTCCTCGCCTACCGCGCGACCGAGGTGCCGGTCGGCGACGACCAGCGCCAGCACGTCGAGCTGATGCGCGAGATCGCCCGTCGCTTCAACCAGCGCTTCGGCGAGACCCTGGTCGTTCCGGAGCTGTTGGTCCCCGAGGTCGGCGCCCGGATCATGGACCTGCAGGAGCCCGAGCGGAAGATGTCGACCACCGGCGGGACCGAGAACGGGACCGTCCTCGTCCTCGACGAGCCCGGCGCGATCCGCAAGAAGTTCGGCTCCGCCGTCACCGACTCCGGCCGCGAGATCGAACGTTCCCCCGAGAAGCCGGGGGTCACCAACCTGATCGACATCCTCGCCGTCGCCCGCGGCAGCGACCAGGCGGCGGTTGAAAGCGAGTTTGAGGGCGCTGGCTACGGCGACTTCAAGAAGGCGGTGGCCGAGGCGGTGGTCGAGTACCTGGCCCCGGTCCGCGAGCGCTACGAGCAGCTCCGCCCCGACGAGGCCGAGCTGGACCGCGTCCTCGCCCTCGGCGCCGAGAAGGCCCGCGCGATGGCCGCCCCGGTCGTCGCCGACGTCCGCGAGCGCATGGGCTTCGGCCGCGCTTAGCCCCAAATAGCCGAGAGATCGGGAGCGGCCGTCTCGTCTCGCCTCTAGTCTGCCCTTAGTGGCCGTCGCCGACCTCGACCTAGATCTCGACCTCGACGTTTTTGCCGGGCCGTTCGACCTGCTGATGGCGGTCGTCCTGCGCGAGGAGGTCAGCCTGCTCGACCTGCAACTGGGCGAGGTCGTCGTCGCCTACGTCGAGCACCTCGAGCGCGAGGGCGAGCTGGAGCTGGAGGTGGCGACCGAGTTCCTCGTCCTGATTGCCGCCCTGCTGGAGCTGAAGTCGCGGCTGATGCTGCCCGGGCCGGAGGACGAGCTGGACGAGCTGAAACCCGAGGAGGCGGTCGAGGAGCTGATCGCGCGGATGCTCGAGTACCGGCGCTACCGCGACGCCGCGGCCGAGCTGGCCGAGCGCTTCGAGTCCCAGCGCGGCTACCTCTACCGCTCGGCGCCGCTGCCGCCGGAGCTGCGGCGGGTCGCCGTCGAGGCCGCCTCGGCTGTCTACGACCCCGACCAGCTCGGCGCCGCCCTCGGCGACCTGCTGACCGAGCCGCCCGACGTCGACATCAGCCACATCCGCCCGACCGTCTCGCTGGAACGGCGGCTGCGGGCCGTCCGCGATGCGCTGCTGCGCCGCTCCGACTTCGACTTCGACGAGGAGTTCGGTGGCGAGGACCGGCTGACCCAGGCGGTCACCCTCTTCGCGATGCTCGAGCTCTACCGCAAGGGCGAGGTGACCTGGGAGCAGGGCGAGTGCTTCGGCCCGATCCGGGTGAAGAAGATTCCGACGAGCGGGATGACCAAGAGCGGATGAGCGACCTCTCCCGCACCGTCGAGGCGCTGCTCTTCCTCTCGCCGCAGCCGGTCGCGGTCAAGGACCTGTCAGAGGCGACGCAGGCGACCGAGGGCCAGGTCGAAGAGGCGATCGCGCTGCTGCGCGAGGACCTCGCCGAGGGCAAGCGCGGAGTGGTGCTGCGCGAGGTCGCGGGCGGCTTCAGCCTCGCCGGCGACCCGGCCAGCGAGGACGCGGCGCGGCGCCTGCTGGCGAAGCCGCGGACGCCACCGCTGACTCAGGCCCAAGCCGAGACGCTGGCGATCGTCGCCTATCTGCAGCCGGTCTCGCGGCCGGAGATCGCCCGCATCCGTGGTGTCAGCTCCGAGTCGGCGGTGACCAGCCTCGCCGAGCGCGGCCTGATCGAGGAGGCCGGCCGCTCCCGCTTCGGCGCCGCGATCTTCAAGACCTCAGAGCTCTTCGAGCGGCTCTTCGGCCTCAGCGGCCTCGACCAGCTCCCCGACCCCTCGAAGTTCGACCCCAGCCCGGAGGACGAGCGCGAGCTGCGCGAGCGGCTGCTCAAAGCGGGCGAACAGCGCGCCGAGTAGCGCGTGAGGCTGGCGAAATTCCTCGCGCACGGCGGGGTAGCGTCGCGGCGTAAGGCCGAGGAGATCATCGCCAAGGGGCTGGTGACGGTCGGGGGTGAGGTCGTCACCGATCCGGCGCGGGACGTGGGGGAGGGCGATGATGTGCGGGTCAACGGGGCGCCGGTCGCGGCGGAGGCGCGTGAGGTCTGGGCGGTGAACAAGCCGGTAGGGGTTGTCTCGACCGCGCGAGAGCCCGGGACCCGGAGGCCGGTGGTCGATCTGGTCGAGACGGAGGCGCGGCTGTATCCGGTGGGACGGCTAGATGCCGACTCCTCGGGCTTGTTGTTGCTGACCAACGACGGCGAGCTGGCGAATCGGTTGACGCACCCGCGGTACGAAGTGCCGAAGGCCTACGTGGTGAGGCTCAAGGCGGCGATCGGCGACCGCGACCTCGAGCGCCTCCGGGGCGGGGTGGAGCTGGAGGACAGTCTGACGGCACCCGCGCAAGTGAAGCGCCTCGGCAAGCAGGAGATCGAGATCGTCCTTCGCGAAGGCCGCAACCGCCAGGTGCGCCGGATGCTCGAAGCGGTCGGGAACGAAGTGGTGGCGCTGCGGCGGGTCCGCTTCGGGCCTTTGGCGCTCGGCGATCTAGAGGACGGTGCTGCGCGCCGCCTTTCGGAGGACGAGATCGCCGAATTGCGCGACGCGGCTACGGGGTGATGAGCAGAGTCCCCCTCCTACTTGCAGGTGGGGAGGGGGACTCTGCTCATCACCCCGCGCCGCCCACGAGTTTCGAGACGATGGTGTCCACGACAGCCTCAACTTCGTGTTCCGCTTCCTTGTGGGTGACGCGCAGGACGGAGTAGCCAGCGCGAATCAGTTCGCGGTCGCGCCAGCGGTCGCGCTCGAAGGCCATGGCCGTGCCGTGGAAGTCGCGGCTGTCGGCCTCCACGACGAAGCGGTGGTCGGGCCAAAGGAAGTCGACCTCGATGCGGCCGTCGGCGATCTGGACGGGCGCGTTGATCAGGGGCGGGAGCAGGTCGCGCTGGACGAGCAGAGGCAGCACCTTCGCCTCCAGCGGGCTTTTCAGTTTGCCGCGGGTCTTCGTCAGCGGCGCCGCGGCTCGCCACTTCTCGACAAGGGCGAGCAAACCCTTCATCCCCCGTCGCCGCGGGTCGATCGATGCCTCGATCGCCGCGATGTCGAGGAGGCGCTTCTGCGCCGCCCGCTCGAAGGCGCTGCGCAGCGTCAAATCGCCCACCGTGCCAGCGAGGTCCACCAGCGTCCGCGCCGGGCTGGTGCAGGGGATGCCGGCGACGGTGCCGGTCTCCTCCAGCCGCGTCGGCCTCACGCGGTGGAAGCGGATGCCGTCGATCTTGCGGCCTCGGGAGCCGGGAGCGATGACGTCGATCACCACTGGTCCCTTGTCGATCAAGCCCAGGAGCGCAGCTGCACTGCGATGAGAGATCACCGTCCCTTTCCCACAAGCGAGGACGGCGGCCATCAGGCGTCCACGCTCGGTAAGCCGCGCGTGTCCCACCGCGTAAACCCCGCGAAATACGGGATGCAGTCGACCCGCCTCGGCAGATCGTGAAATCGCCGTGTCGCTCATCCCGAGGCGCCGTAACTGGCTCCGCGATGCCACGCCATGCTGGCGTGCCGCCTGCGTCGCGACCGCGTGTCCTCGTGCAGTGTTCCTTTTGCCCGCTATGCGGTCATAAGTCGCACTGCTCGGAGATTCGCCCCCCTCCTCTGAGAAGATTTATAGGAGTGAGCGGGAACGGAAGCAACGGAAACCTGGAAGCCGGCGCCTACCAGCCGCCCCAGCAGCGCCTCTTCGCCGTTCGCGGCGCCACACAGGCAGAGGCGAACGAGGAGGGGGCGATCCTTGGGGCGACCGAGGAGCTGTTGCGCGCGGTGATCGAGCGCAACGGGCTTGAGCCGGCCGACATGGTCAGCTGCTTGTTCACGACCACCGACGACCTCGACGCGGAGTTTCCGGCGGTCGCGGCTCGCAAGCTCGGGTTGGACTCGGTGCCACTGCTTTGCTGTCGCGAGATCCCCGTCCCGGGCTCGATGCCGCGGGTGATCAGGGTGATGCTCCACTTCTACGCTGCGGCCGATCACGAGCCGGTCCACGTGTACGCCGGCGAGGCGCAGAAGCTGCGGGCCGACCTCCACGCGGCTCAGTAGACCCGGCGTCCGTCAGAATCGGTTGCCGATGACGATCACCTTCGCGGAGAAGCTCGCTCGCATGCCGGGCTACCAGGCCGGGGTCCCGACCGGGCAGGCCCCTGAGGCGATCGCCTCGGGCAACATCGCCCAGCTCGCCTCCAACGAGTCGCCGTTCCCGCCGCACCCGCAGGTAGTCGAGGCGATCCAGAAGGCCGCCGGGGCGATGCACCGCTACCCGGACCCCGACGCGACCCTGCTGCGGCAGCGCCTCGCCGACCGCTACGAGACCGAGCCGGGGCGGATCGCCGTCGGCAACGGTTCCTGCGAGATCCTCCTCGCCGCCGCCGACGCGCTCTGCGAGCCCGGGGCGGAGATCGTCTACGCCTGGCCGTCCTTCTCGATGTACCCGTACCTGCCAGCGCTGACCGGGGCGCGGGAGATCCGCGTGCCGCTGGCCGAGGGCGCCGTCCACGACCTCGACGCGATGGCGGCCGAGGTGACCGCGGCGACGCAGCTGCTGATCGTCTGCAACCCGAACAACCCGACCGCGACCCACATCCCCGCAGCCGAGATCGCCGCCTTCTGCGAGCAGATCCCCAGCCACGTGACGGTCATCCTCGACGAGGCCTACGTCGAGTTTCAGGCCCACGACGACCCCGACGCCAGCCTCGACCTGCTGAAGGACTTCCCAAACCTTGTCGTCCTGCGCACCTTCAGCAAGTGCTACGGCCTCGCTGGACTGCGGGTCGGCTACGCGATCGGCTCCGCCAACTTCCGCGCCGCGGTCGACGCCGTGCGCCAGCCGTTCAGCGTCAACGCCCTCGCCCAGGCGGCCGGGGCGGAGGCGGTACGCCACCAGGACGACGTCCTGCGCCGGGTCGAGAGCACGATCGCCGCCCGCCTCACCGTCGAGGAAGGGCTGCAGCGGCTCGGCCTCGAGAGCACCGACTCCCACGCCAACTTCTCCTGGATCGACCTCGGTGAAGCCGACGAAGCCGCAGTCATCGCCGGCCTCGCCGAGCGCGAGATCGCCGTTCGCCCCGGCAAGGCCCTCGGCGGGCCCGGCCACATTCGCGTCAGCTACGGGACGGTCGAGGAGAACGAGCGCTTCCTGCGCGTCCTGTCGGAATTACTTGACTAAAGCTGTGCTCGTGGTACAACGTCCAACAACGTGAGGTTGGACAAAGAGACATCCACGGCTGGCAGCAGCGCGCTCGACGTTTTCGTCGCGCCAGCTCACCTCACCTATTGGTATTGGCGATTTAGCTAGGCGCCCGGCCTGGCGGCTGCATGTCGCCAGAAGACCAGATCTTCCGCCGGGCGCCGTCCGAGTTCGCGTTGCGTTTCGCGAGCCGAACCGACCCGGCAGCGAACGACCAGAAAGTACGATTTCAGGGGTTTGGAGAAAGGTAAAGGCAATATGTTCATCGGAATGGAGGGGGCGAAACGAGACGGCGTCCGCGATCAGCGGATCGGGAAAGTCGTCGAGCTGTCGCCGCCGGAACGGCTTTTGGCGGAGTTAGCGCTCGGCGAGGAGCGGGCGAAAGTGGTCATCCGCGGCCGCGAAGAAGTGCGCGACGTGCTGCAGGGGAAAGACCCGCGGCTGATGGTCGTGGTGGGCCCGTGCAGCGTCCACGACCCGAAAGCGGCGATGGAGTACGCGACGCGGCTGAGCGCGACGGCGCGGGCGCTGCGCGACGAGCTGCTGGTGGTGATGCGCGTCTACTTCGAGAAGCCGCGGACGACGACCGGCTGGAAGGGGCTGATCAACGACCCGCACCTCGATGAAAGCGGCGACGTCAACGCCGGGCTGCGGATCGCCCGCAAGCTGCTGCTGGAGGTGCTGGACACCGGGCTGCCGATCGGCTGCGAGTTCCTCGACCCGATCACGCCCCAGTACATCGCCGACTGCGTCGCCTGGGGGGCGATTGGGGCGCGCACCTCGGAGAGCCAGACCCACCGCCAGCTCGCCTCCGGCCTCTCGATGCCGATCGGCTTCAAGAACCGCACCGACGGCAACATTCAGGTCGCGGTCGACGCGCTGCGCTCGGCGGCGGCTCCGCACGCCTTCGCCGGAATCGACGACGCCGGCCAGCCGGCGATCCTGCACACGACCGGCAACCCCGACTGCCACATCATTCTCCGCGGCGGCCACGGGCAGCCGAACTTCTACCCGCCGGAGGTCGAGGACGCGCTGGTCACGCTCGGCGTCGCTGGGCAGCCGGAGCGGCTGGTCATCGACGCCTCCCACGACAACAGCGGCAAGGACCCGCAAAAGCAGTTCTTCGCCGCGGGCGACATCGCCGACCAGGTTGCGGACGGGAACAAGGCGATCGTCGGGGTGATGCTGGAGTCGTTCCTGGTCGAGGGGCGGCAGAACCTGGTGCCGGGCGAGGAGCTTGTCTACGGGCAGTCGATCACCGACGCCTGCATCGACTGGGAGGACACCGTCTCGGCGCTGGAGCGACTCGCTTCCGCTGTGGAGGCGCGGCGCGGTTCGTGAGGCCGCGCCCTCGTCCATGAAGATCGCCGTCCTCGGGGTGGGCCTGATCGGAGGCTCGATCGGGCTCGCCGCGCGGCGGCGGCTGGACGCCGAGGTGGTCGGCAGCGGTCGCAGCCCGGAGCGGCTGGCGCGGGCGGTCGAGCTGGGGGCGATCGACCGCGGCGTCGACTCGGTCGCGGAGGCCTGCGAGGGCGCCGACCTCGTCTTCTGCGCCGGTCCGGTGGCTGTGCTGCCGGAGCAGGCGCGTGAGGCGCTCGCCGCCGCCGGCCCCGACGCGGTCGTCACCGACGTCGGCTCGACCAAGGGCGAGCTGGTCGAGGCGGTGGGCGGCGACGAGCGCTTCATCGGCGGCCACCCGCTGGCGGGGGCGGAGACGGCGGGGGTGGAGAACGCGCGCGAGGACCTGTTCGAGGGGGCGCGCTGGTACCTGACCCCGACAGAGCGGTCCAGCGGCCTGCTCTACGACCGCCTGCAGCGGGCGCTCGCGGCGCTGGGCGCGCGGCCGCAGGCGATCGACCCGCAGGGCCACGACCGCCTGATGGCGACGGTCAGCCACCTGCCGCACGTGTTGGCGAACGTGTTGGCGAGCGAGGCGGCGGACTCGTTGACGCAGGAAACCGAGCGGCTGCCGGACGTCGGGCCGAGCTTCCGCGACGCGACCCGCGTGGCGGGGTCGAACCCGGCGATCTGGGCCGACATCTTCGCCAGCAATCGCGAGGCGGTCGCCGACTCGGTCGACTCGGTCGGCGAGCGGCTGCGCGAGGCGGCGCGGCTGATCCGCGAGGGCGACCGCGAGTCGCTCGCCGCCTGGCACGGCGCCGCCGGCGAGGCGCGCCAACGCCTGCTCGAAGCCGAGTCGGAGGCGGGGCCGCTGCGCGAGCTGCGGATCGTCGTCGCCAACAAGCCCGGGACGATCGCCGAGCTGGCGCTGGCGCTGGGCGAGGCGGGCGTGAACATCGAGGACATGGCCCTGCACCCGGCTCCCGACATGACCTCCGGCGCGGTCTCGCTCTGGGTCGGCGGCGAGGAGCAGGCGGCGAAGGCGGAGGAGCTGGTCCGGGGCCTCGGCCACACCGTGACGGTCCTCGGCAGCGGCGAATAGGGTCGGCCGATGACGCGCTTCGACCCCTCGGGACCCCTGCGCGGTGGGCTGCGCCCGCCATCCGACAAGTCGATCAGCCACCGCGCGGCGCTGATCGCGGCGATGGGGGAGGGAGAGACGCCGATCCGCGGGTTTCTCGATGCCGCCGACACGCGCTCGACGCTGGGGGCAGTCGAGGCGGTCGGGGCGCGGGTCGAGAACGCTGACCCGGGGCGGATCGCTAGCGAGCTGCAGATCCTTGGCGTCGGCCTGCGCGGTGCGGGTCCCGCGACGATCGACGTCGGCAACGCGGGAACGCTGCTGCGGCTGCTGCCTGGATGGCTGGCGGGGCAGGTGGGGGAGCAGTGGACTCTCGATGGCGACGAGTCGATCCGCCGCCGCCCGGTGGACCGGATCGCAGGGCCGCTGAGGAAGATGGGCGCTCATCTCAGCGCACGGGAGGATCGCCTGCCGCCGCTGGAGATCGAGGGCGCACCGCTTCACGGCATCACCTACGAGATGCCGATCGCCAGCGCCCAGGTCAAGTCCTGCCTGCTCTTCGCGGGTCTGCTGGCGGAGGGTGAGACGCGGGTCGTCGAGCCCCTACCCAGCCGCGATCACACCGAGCGGATGCTGACCGCGGCAGGGGCCTCGATCGAGCGGGACGAAAACGCGGTCGTCGCGCAGCCCATCGAGCGACTTGAACCCGACCTGGTCGCCGTTCCCGCCGATATTTCATCGGCTGCCTTCTTCGTAGTCGCCACGCTGCTTGTTCCCGGCAGTGAGGTGTTGCTGGAAGGTGTCGGTGTTAATCCGACCAGGACCGGCTTGCTCGTGATCCTGGACCGGATGGGGGTGGAGTTCGAGGCCGAGTTCACCGGCGAACGCGGCGGTGAGCCAACCGCCAACCTCAGCGTCCGCTCCGCACCCCTCGTCGCCACCGACGTAGGCGGCGCCGAGATACCGCTGGCGATCGATGAGCTGCCGCTGGTCGCCCTCGCTGCTTGCTTTGCCGAAGGCACGACGACCATCCGCGACGCCGAGGAGCTGCGGCGCAAGGAGTCGGACCGGATCGAGACGGTCACCGCGGCGCTCACTGCGCTCGGAGGCAAGGTCGAGGCCACGTCGGACGGGATGGTCATCGAGGGCACCGGCGGTTTGCGCGGCGGCACGATCGACTCGCATGGCGACCACCGAATCGCGATGCTCGGCGCCGTCGCTGGTCTCGCCTCGAAGGAGGGGGTGGAGGTGCGCGGCATGGACGCCGCCGCCGTCAGCTACCCCGGTTTCGAGCAGGACCTCGGCTCGCTGCTTGGGGGGTGAGGTGCGGGGCGCCGACCTCGACGTCGAGCGGCTGGGGGAGGGCCCGCCGGTCCTCTTCGTCCCTGGCAGCGTTGTCGGCGCGGACCTGACCTGGCGGCGCCAGCGCGAGCTCGGCAGCAACTGGACGCTGATCTTCCCCAACCGGCCGGGCTTCGGCGACAGTCCGCCGCTGCCGCGCAACGATTTCGAGGTCGAAGCGCCGCTGTTCGCGGAGCTGCTCGGCGAGGGCGCGCATCTCGTCGGGCATTCCTACGGCGCGGTGATCGCCCTCTACGCGGCGGCGCTGCGCCCCGAGGCGGTGCTCTCGCTCACCGTCTCCGAGCCGGGCACCCTGCAACTGGCGGGCACGCCCGAGGCGGCCGAGATGATCGCCAACGGGGAGCGCCTCTACGGTACGGCTGATTCGATCACGCCGCTCGACTTCGTCCGCATGTTCCGCTTCGGCGCCAACTCCGCCCGCGAGACGCCGAGCGAGCTGCCGGAGCCGTTGCGCCGCGGGGCCGAGCTGGCGATGCGCGAGCGCCCGCCCTGGGAGGGAGAGGTGCCGCTTGACCGCCTCGCCGCGGCCGACTTCCCGGTCCTCGTCGTCTCCGGCGGGCACTCTCCCGTGTTCGAGGCAGTCTGCGACCGGCTAGCCGAGGCGCTGGGGGCCGAGCGGGCGACGATCGAAGGGAAGGGCCACAGCGTCCCCGAGACGGGCGACCCCTACAACTGTCTCCTGGAGCGTTTCCTCACCTCGCATACGCTGCCGTAATGGTGATCGCGATCGACGGCCCCGCCGGGGCCGGCAAGTCCTCGGTCGCGCGCGCTGTCGCGGGCGAGATCGGCTTCACCTACCTCGACTCGGGGGCGATGTACCGCTGCGTGGCGCTGGCGGCGCTGGAGAGCGGCGTCTCGCTTGACGATGGCGAGGCGCTGGGGGAGATGGCCGAGGGGCTGGAGATCAACTTCGAGGGGCCGCGCGTCCTGCTCGGCGAGCGCGACGTCAGCGACATGATCCGCACCTACGACGTCAGCGCCGCTTCCTCCGTGGTCTCGGTGCATCCGCGGGTGCGGGCGGCGATGGTCGCCCGCCAACGAGCGCTGATCACCGCCGGCAACTACGTCGCCGAGGGGCGCGACATCGGGACCGTGGTCAGCCCCGACTCGCCGCTGAAGATATTCCTCACCGCTTCCGACGAGGAGCGGGCGAACCGCCGTGCCGCCCAGACCGGCGAATACTTCGAGGAGGTGCTGGAGGCGCAGCGCCGCCGCGACGCCCGCGACATCGAGCGCGAGCACGGCGCCCTGCGCGCCGCCGAGGACGCTGTCGAGCTCGACACGACCGGTTTCTCCTTCGACGAAGTCGTCGCCCGCGTCGTCGCCCTGGCCCGCGAGAAAGGCCTCGCATGAGCCTCGCGACCGTCGCCGTCGTCGGTTTTCCTAACGTCGGCAAGAGCACCCTCGTCAACCGCCTGGTTGGCGGCAACGAGGCGGTCACCTCGCCTGAACCCGGCGTCACCCGCGACCGCAAGCGGCTCGCGACCGAATGGAACGGGATCGCTTTCGAGCTGGTCGACACCGGCGGCATCGACCTCGGCGACGAGGCCGAGCTGGCGCAGGACGTACAGGCGCAGGCGCGGCTGGCGATCGCCGAAGCCGACGCGATCGTCATGGCCGTCGACGGCCGCGCGGGGCTGCGGGCCGGCGACGCCGAGCTGGCGAAGACGCTGCGCGGCTCGCAGGTGCCGGTGATCGTCGTCGTCAACAAAGCCGACCGCCCCGACGACTACGCGATCACCGCCGAGTTCCACGGCCTCGGCCTCGGCGACCCGATCGCGGTCTCCGCCACCCACGGGCTTGGCACCGGCGACCTGCTCGACGCGATCGCCGCCGCGCTCGGCGACCGCGAGCCGCAGCCCGACGAGGACGACGCCACCCGCGTCGCCGTGATCGGCCGCCCCAACGTCGGAAAGTCCTCGCTCGTCAACGCCTTCCTCGGCTCCGAGCGGGTGATCGTCTCCGACATCGCCGGCACCACCCGCGACGCGATCGACACCGAGGTCGAGGTCGACGGTCGCCGCGCGATCCTCGTCGATACCGCCGGCCTGCGCCGCCGCTCCAAGGTTGCCGGCACCGTCGATTACTACGCGCAGCTGCGCTCGGAACGGGCGGTCGAGCGGGCTGATGTCGCGATCGTCGTTTGCGATGCCTTTGAGGGGGTGACGACCGAGGACCTGCGGGTCTCGGAGATGGCGATGAAGGCTGGCTGCGCCTCCCTGCTGGCGATGAACAAGTGGGACGTGACGACGACCGACATCGACGACGCCCGTGCCCGGGTCGAGCGCAAACTGCGGCTGCGCCCCGCGGTCATCACCGTCTCGGCCAAATGGGGGCGCAACGTCGCCACCCTGCTGCCGCGGGCGCTGGAACTGGCCGACAAGGCAGCGGAGCGGATCCCGACCCCGGAGCTGAACCGCTTCGTCAGCGACGTGGTGGCGAAGACCCCGCCGCCCTCCAAACGCGGCAAGCGCCTGCGCCTCTACTACTCGGCCCAGGTGGGGGAGAGCCCGCCGCGGGTCGCGATCCAGGTCAACGACCGCAAACTGATCAGCCGCGACTGGGCCTACCACCTGGAGAACCGAATGCGCGAGGCGTACGGGCTGGAGGGCGTCCCCCTGATCATCGACTTCGTCCCCGCCTCGGGCCGTCGTCGCTACTCCGACTGACCCGCCGACGCCAGTCGACATTCCTTTACTCTTCCGCCATGACTACTTCGAAGCCGCTGGCTGAGGGCGAGTACCTCTTCACGTCCGAGTCCGTCACCGAGGGCCATCCCGACAAGGTCGCCGACGCGATCTCCGACGGCGTCCTCGACGCGATCATGGGGGGCGACCCGGGCGGCCGCGTCGCCTGCGAGACGCTCGTCAATACCGGCATGGCGGTGGTCTCGGGGGAGATTTCCACCGACGTCCACCTCAACATCCCGGACATCGTCCGCGAGACCGTGCGCGGCATCGGCTACGACCACGGCGACTACGGCTACCACTGCGACCACATCTCGGTCCTCACCTCGATCGACAAACAGTCGCCCGACATCGCCCAGGGCGTCGACAAGGCTTACGAGACCCGGGTTGACCCCGGCGACGACGACGTGCTCGACGTTGCTGGCGCGGGTGACCAGGGGATGATGTTCGGCTACGCCAGTGACGAGACCGAGGCGTTGATGCCGATGCCGATCCACCTCGCCCACCGGTTCGCCGAACGGCTCGCGGCGGTGCGCAAGGACGGGACGATGGGCTACCTCGGGCCCGACGGCAAGACCCAGGTCACCGTCCGCTACGCCGACGGCCGTCCCGTCGCGGTCGAAAAGCTTCTGATCTCCACCCAGCACGACGAGGGGGTCGACTCGCAGGCCCAGATCAAGCCGGCGCTATGGGAGAACGTGATCCTGCCGGTCCTGCAGGCGGAGGTGCCCGGGCGCTTTGACGAGAGCGAGCTCCAGGGCGAGTTCCTCGTCAACCCGACCGGCAAGTTCGTGATCGGCGGCCCGGTCGGTGACGCCGGCCTTACCGGCCGCAAGATCATCGTCGACACCTACGGGGGAATGGCCCGCCACGGCGGCGGTGCCTTCTCCGGCAAGGACCCGTCGAAGGTGGATCGCTCGGCCGCCTACGCCGCCCGCTACGTCGCCAAGAACGTCGTCGCCGCCGGCCTAGCGCAGCGCTGCGAGGTCCAGGTCGCCTACGCGATCGGCGTCGCCCACCCGGTCTCCCTGATGGTCGAGACCTTCGGCACCGGCAAGCTCCCCGACGCCCAGATCTCCCGC
>Ga0207656_10000126_pt1 | contig 29065 bp, 24 predicted proteins | sample KBSCornC12_FD_184297 | JGI IMG/M metagenome (GOLD analysis project Ga0207656, IMG submission 184297) | Corn rhizosphere microbial communities from Kellogg Biological Station, Michigan, USA - KBS Corn C1-2 (SPAdes) (version 2) | ecosystem: Host-associated > Plants > Roots > Rhizosphere > Soil ...
TTCTGGCGGACTTCGTCTCCGATACAATCAGGGTGAAATTGAACAGGTTTCCCTAACAGTTCAGATAGAGTAGGAATAATATGGCGTAAAGTGAATTTCTCTTTATCAATTTCGCCTGAGGGTAACAACTTTGCTAACGGTCGTCCAAAATGAGAAAACAATATGACACTTGCTCCCTGATCGATAAGATATTGTATCGTTGGAATAGCACTCCGGATTCTAGTGTCATCGGTGACCTTAAATTGTTTATCGAGTGGAACATTAAAATCAACCCGAACAATCACTTTTTTTCCGGCAACATCCAATGAGGTGAGCTCTCCTTTCATACGCGCAATGTTTATCCGGTGATTTTGAATGCTAATTCTGCTAACCGGGAAGAATAACCAGCTTCATTATCATACCAACCCACGATCTTCACCATATCGCCATTGATGTCAGTGAGTAAGGAATCAAATATGCAGGAATGTGAATTGCGCACGATGTCTGTTGAGACAATCTCATCTGTGCAATATTGAACGATTCCTTTCATTCGATTTTGGGAAGCTTCGAGGAATGCAGCATTTATACTTTCGACAGTGGCCGATTTTTCGAGAATTACATTCAGATCAACCAGCGATCCCGTAATGACAGGAACACGATAAGAGGTTGCACCAAGTTTATTACCTATCTCAGGGATGACTTGCTTGAGTGCTGAGGCAGCCCCTGTGCTCGTCGGCACTATGTTGATGCCTGCGGACCTCGCCCGTCTCAAGTCCCTGTGAGGTGCATCCTGGAGGTTTTGATCTGCAGTATAAGCATGAATGGTCATCATCGTCCCTGTTTTAATTCCAAAATTGTCCAGCAACACTTTCACCATTGGGGCTAAACAATTGGTGGTACACGATGCATTGGAGAATATGGTCTCCTTTGGATCGATTTTATCTTCATTAATACCTAAAACAATGGTAGGAACATCACTGCCTTTTGCAGGAGCGCTGATAATCACTCTTTTTGCACCATCCGGACGGATGTGACCGGAGGCTTTTGCCCGATCGGTGAATAAGCCAGTGCACTCTAATACTGTATCCACATTCAACCCATGCCACAGTTCCGAAGGTGATTTAATGGCTGATATCTGAATTCGCTCATCATCCACGAGAAGAAAATTGCCATCCACGCGAACATCTTTTCCGAATCCACCCTGGGCAGAATCATATTTCAACAGGTGAGCCAGCGTTGCAGGATCTGTGAGATCGTTGATGCCAACTATCTCAACATCAGGCATGTTATACAAATTTCTGAAGGTGAGTCTGCCGATTCGGCCGAAGCCATTTATTGCGATGCGTTTTGCCATAGTGATTGATTAAAAGAACTGTTTTAAGAATGAGGGTCAAAAATAATGGGATTTTAACGCTGATTTTTTGAAAAAGGCTAATTTTGCCCTGCTTTTAAAGAAAGCGTCCGAACAGACGGCCCCTTCGTCTATCGGTTAGGACGGCAGATTTTCATTCTGTAAAGAGGGGTTCGATTCCCCTAGGGGCTGCTGTAGAGCTCATAACGTTAGCATTTCAATGCAGTTATGAGCTCTTTTTTTTTATTCGAAATCTTGCGCCTTGCTAGTTCTAAATTTCATGGCTGGAAATTCTTTCAGAAACTCCAATAATTTGTGAATAGGGACCCCCGGGCCGGAAATTCCCTTCTTCTTGCCTACATTTATGTTGTGATTCAGTGATTTATGAATTCACAATTTTTTACTTTTGTTGATATGCACCAATCTAGCCTCCCTCATCCAGTGCGTTTATCTTGTTTTTGTCCTACCATGAAGGTTTTCATAATGCTGATGTTGTTTTTTCCGGGCTTTGATGCATTGGCACAGAAGTATATGTTTCAAATCAATGATTTCAAAGCCATTGGTGACAACCTTAGCCTGGAAGGATCTGCGAGTATATCCACAGATAGAATTCGATTGACAAAAGATATTCCGCAACAAACAGGTGCTTGTTGGTATAAGAGCAAGAAGATTGATTTTACAAATGGATTTGAATCAGAATTCACATTTTTAATTTCAAAAGCAGATACTACTCAACCCGTTGGAGATGGATTTGCATTTGTCATTCAATCGCAGTCTACCCAGGCTACCGGCGGAGTAGGAGACAATATTGGGTACAAACAAATTCCTTATGGCGTTGCTTTGGAATTTGATACTAAGGATGATAATGAAGGCAGTCGCAATCATATCAACCTTTCTTTTTATAACCCGGAGACGAAGAGTTATCGAAAATATGCAACCGTGCATGAGATTCCTGAAATTACGGATGGCAAAGCCCACTTTACCAGGATAATCTATCGTGATGGTAAATTGGAAGTTTATCTGGATTCCTATTTGTTCCCTGTCCTCTCTGTTAAACTTGATGTCGCGGAAAAAATAAATAGCCCTGATCATACGGCTTGGTTAGGATTCACAGCTTCCACTTCTAATTTCCATTCGTATCACGATTTGTTAGGATGGTCAATAAAGGAATTTGCGCCCGAACCAAAGGATATTAAAGTGGATTCAGTTAAAGTTGCCGAGAAAGGAACCATTGAAGTTAAGAAACGAAAATTGATCATCAGCGTTTGGGATCACAATACTATTGATGGTGATATTATTTCATTGAAACTTGGTGAAGAATGGATATTGACCCATTATGAACTCACTGCTGATAAGTTTACCATTCCGGTTACCCTGATTGGATTTGGTGAAGACCTTATTCTATATGCCCACAATGTTGGTATGGTTCCACCCAATACTGTGACGGTGAGTGTATTTGATGGAGAGTCCACACAGCATGTCAGCCTGGAAGCTGATATGGAGTCCAGTGAAGCCATCAAGATTGTGTACACCGGAGAGGATCGAAATGAGTGAACTCTTCCCCTGCAAATAATTCTTCAAATTTTTTTAGTTGGAAAGGAATTGTCCTTCAACAGGATGAGCGTGTCCTAAAAGTCGGGACTGATGCTTTATTGCTTGCTACCTGGCTTCCTACTTTAATAAAGAATCCGAAAAATATTCTTGATGTTGGTACAGGTTCGGGAATACTGGCATTGTTAATGGCTCAATCTTTTGAGGATTCCTTCATTGTCGCTATCGATCCTGATGAACATGCTGTACAACTTGCTCGCATTAATACTGGAAAATCAAATTTTAAAAATAGAATCCGAGTGGATCAAACCGGCCTGTTTGAATATGAGACTTCAACAGATCAGAAATTTGATTTGATCATCAGTAATCCGCCCTTTTATGTGAACCATATTCTTCCTGCGCAGGGTGCTATGCAAACAGCCAAGCACGCTGCTTCATCTCCGGCAGATTGGATGTCGGCGTTGACTCATTTAGTTGATAAGCAAGCGTACTTATGTTTAGTATTGCCCACCATGGTCACCTTTGAATGGATCAGGGAAGCCAATAATAACCAGCTTTTTTGCAATAGCAGGATGGATTTTTTTTCCTTTCCGGAAGACAAACAGGCAAAACGAAGCTTGTTGTGTTTTAACCATGTGCTAGACACACCAAATCTCTCCAGAATGGTCATGTACAAGAGTAAAAAAAATTATACGATGGAATATGCGACCTGGTTAGGCATATAACATTCTCAGCGGGCTAATTGGCTCGTTGAAGCAAATACTAATAAACTAATCGAAGGCTAAAAAGAAAAAAGGTGACACCTGATACAGTGGTCACCTTTTTTAGTTCTGTGCCATGGAGTTTTGAGTAGACTCTTCGATTATTCTCCTGGCCACTTTGAGAATGGTTTCATCTTCAAGAGAGACAATTCCACCATCTGGTCCAGGTTGAATATGTTGAGAAACGATCTGGCCGTTCTCATATTTTTTTGCTCCGAAATAATTACGTACGGTTTGTTCTTCCATATGAAGTTCATCCGCAATACGCTTCACGCTACCAGTAGGTAAAGCATGTTTGATCTTTCTCAACTCGTCGAAAGTGATATACATCGGCAGAATGTTTGGATTTAATGATTGAATACTATATTCCCGGTATGAAAGTTAGGGCAAAGTAATGAGTTGTACTAACTTTTTAACGATAAAATAATATTAGAAATCGCATCTTGTGTGCCACCACGAACCTGATAATCTTTGATAGGTATTATGACAATACAGACAATGAGTTATCTCCTTGAATATCAAGTAATGCCTTATCTCAGCGCGAAAAAGTGGATCAGGCCAGAACAGTATCTACATTCACCAGGGGCAGGTTGAAAGCATCTGCAACGCCTTTGTAAACGACTTTACCATTCACGACATTAAGCCCAAGCTTCAGCGCATGATCCTGGCGGCAAGCATCTTTCCAGCCTTTATCTGCAATCTTAATAGCATAAGGAAGTGATGCGTTAGTCAAAGCGATGGTAGAGGTATAGGGAACAGCGCCCGGCATATTAGCTACACAATAGTGGACAACATCATCAATCACGAAAATAGGATCATCATGAGTTGTTGGTCTACAGGTTTCTATACATCCTCCCTGGTCGACAGCAACATCCACAAGGACAGTACCCGGCCTCATGGTCTTGAGCATATCACGGGTGATGAGCATTGGTGCTTTCGCTCCGGGAATGAGCACAGCCCCTACAATGAGATCGCTATCCTGGACGAGTTCGCGGATATTGACTTCATTTGAATACAATGTGACAACGTTAGGAGGCATTACATCTGCCAGGTAACGAAGGCGATTGAGGTTCACATCCAGGATGATCACATTGGCACCAAGGCCAGCAGCCATCTTAGCAGCTTGTGCGCCCACGATTCCACCACCTAATACCAATACTTTAGCCGGAGGAACTCCCGGAACACCACCTAATAGGATTCCTCTTCCACCTTCAGGCTTTTCAAGAAATTTAGCCCCTTCCTGGATGGCCATACGTCCAGCCACTTCGGACATTGGAACTAATAAAGGAAGAGACCGGTCTGGTAATTCTACCGTTTCATATGCCAGGCAAACAGATTCACTTTGAATCATTGCCTTTGTCAGTGGTTCATAGGAAGCGAAGTGGAAGTAGGTAAAAAGCAATTGATCTTTTTTAATCAGGGGATATTCAAGTGCAATTGGTTCTTTCACTTTAATGATCATTTCCGCTTTGCCATAAACTTCTTCAATGGTGGGGAGAATGGTGGCGCCGCGAATAGCGTAAGCTTTATCTGTAAAGCCACTGCTGACTCCTGCTCCCTCCTGAACATATAAAGTATGGCCGCGCTTGGTCAATTCAAGTGCACCGGCAGGGGTGAGGGCAACACGGTTTTCATTCGTCTTGATTTCTTTGGGAACACCAATGATCATAAAGGATGGGTTTGAGTTGAGGGGTAAAGGTATGAAAAGGGCAAAGCCCTGAGAATAACGAATAACGAATAACCAATAAGGAAGTCAGAAGTAATTGATTCCCCTTTAGGGGGTAGGGGGCAAAAAAAAGCCCTCTCTCGTGAGCGGGCTTAAGGTTAACTAAAACTAAGATCACACTTCTTATCGGGAATCACGCTGTACGACGTGATGTTGGATGCATAAAAAGGGGCTCGTGACGTTTCACGAGCCACTGCGATTATCCATTAAAAAACCAAAACTTATGCGTCAAATATAAACACATATTATGATTATTTGCAATATGTAAAACACTTTTTATCAGCTAAAAAGATAAATTAAATTTTTGTAATATGTTTTATGCTGAAAATGATGGACCTATAAGGTCGATTTTAGAGAGGATGGCTCAATTATTTTTCAAAAAATCAATAGCCTGGTTGCCAGGAGGACCCAAATCGATCGAAAAATCATTGACATAGAGGTCAATATGGCTTTGCATCACCCAATCTTCCATCTCCTGGGAGTATTCCCGAACATAATTCATGACCTCGGGGGTATGGTGGCGGGCAAAAAAGATACTCTGGCGGATCAAATTTTCAAATTTTGGGATCAAGTCTTTGCCCAGGCGCCTGGAAGCAAAAATTCCACCAAGCGGAATTGGCAATCCGGTTTCAGTTTCCCAGGCATCTCCTAAGTCTTCAATTTTGACCAGCCCTTTTGATGCATAGGTAAATCGATTTTCATGGATGATCACTGCTGCCCGTACCTTATCCTCCAGTAAGAGGTCTTCTAAAGTGTTGAAGCGATGAAATTCTTTTTTTTTGGCTTCGGGATAGAAATGTTTGAAGAGTAAATGCGCAGTTGTCCATTGTCCCGGAAGTGCCACAGGGCCTTCGAGGATTTCCTGCTTGGTGAGAGGAGTTTTTGCAATAATCATTGGCCCGCAATTGTTTCCCAAGGCTGCCCCGGCTTGCAAGAGTGTATACTTATCCGGGACATACAATGATTTATGAAAACTCATTTTAGTCAGGTCCAGTTTTTCATCATCCGCCCATTCATTGAGTGTTTCAATATCTTCCATATGCACGACGAAGTCCAAGCCCTCAGTTGGGATCCAATGATTGACCATGGCGGCGAACATAAAAGTATCATTCGGACAAGGAGAAAAACCTAGAGAAATTTTCATGTGTTACTAATAATGGAATAACTTGTGCAACGGCTATGATGGACCTGGAAATCATTTATGAAGATAACCACCTGATTGCCATAAACAAGCCAAATGGCATTCTCGTTCATGCCGATGATACGGGTGATCAGAGCCTGGAAGAAATTCTTCGGGAGTATGTCAGGGAAAAATATAAGAAGCCAGGAAATGTTTTTCTCCAGGCTTGTCACCGTCTTGATCGTCCTGTAAGTGGTGCCTTAATTTTTGCAAAAACATCAAAGGGTAAAGAAAGGATGCGTCAACTTTTCACTGCACGAAAAGTGGACAAGACCTATCTCGCGCTTGTAACTAAATGCCCGGAACCATTTGAAGCCGATCTGGTCAACTGGATGTTTAAGGACCGGAACAAAAATATTGTAGAGATCGTCAAAGGAGAACGTCCCGGGGCCGTGAAGGCCAGGACGATTTATAAAACGTTGGGCCAGGTTGGAAAATATTTCCTGGTCAGGCTTCATCCCGTGACCGGAAAGTCTCATCAATTGCGTTTGCACCTGAGTTTTATCGGAAGTCCTATACTGGGTGATGTTAAATACGGAGGGATAACCATTCATGACCCGAAAGTATTAATGCTTCACTGCCGTCAGATGGAATTTGTCCACCCGATCCAGCAAGTACCCGTTGTGTTGAAAGCTAATTTGCCGAAATATTCATTGTGGAACCGCAATGCTGAAGAAATCGAAAACCTGGAAAAGGAATGAGTAGCTAGTTTGCGGAATGATTTCTTTCAGCTTTTATTAATAGACCGTCACTTTTTGCATAGAACTAATCAATGTTTCCTGGAGGATGCCCATTTGCATCACGAATCCTAGTTTATAATAATCCGGACAGACATCCGGAACAATAAACTGAATAGTTATGGGTATTTTTTCATAAGCCGGAATGCCGGATAAGTTTGGGGTCATTATAATTGGCTCCAAAGTTCTGTCATTACCTCTTTTAAATAAGAGGGATTGAAAGCGAATTGGAAAGACAGCATCATTGAAATTGACAGTATAGGGATAAGGGTTGATTAGCTCTGCCGTTAAGCTGATGGTATCGCCCACATGCATTGATCCAGGAATAGTGGTCCTGATATTTATTTCCAGTTGGTTAGCTGCAAAAAAGTTTTTTGCCGGATGTATATAGACATTCTTTCCGTTTGGGAAAATATAGGGTATCGAATAAGGATCATTCACTTGCGTGACCAAAATAACTTCTTTGCCGTAAAGGGATTCTTCAAAATTCCACAAATCGTATTGATTTTTCCGGTAATCGATACTATTGAGTGAGGTGGCTAATCGCCCTGTATAGAAAGCGTAAATGGAAGGTTTTTGATAGGTGTTTCGGAAGACAACAGGCTTGTCGCCTGCAATGGACAATAATTTTTCACACCATGATTTTTCTCCAAAGAATTTGGTGTTGATCGGCAAAATGGGAACTACCAGGGCTATCCTCAAAAAAAGGATCAGGAGCAACGAAGGAAATAATACGCGTTGAACATATTTCATGATGGCTAAGTGCTCAAGACTTTTTTTATAAACGATCGGGATCATGCAGATACAGGCTGAGACTGTCCATTGAGGTTCCACATTTCCTCTGCCGGCGGAGATAAAAAAGAATAACAAAAAACCTATTATCACAAAATAGTTGCCCCGCTCAAATGTATCAGCAGGTTTGAATTTGAATAACAGGTATAGCACCAGCCCAAGAAAGAATGGATTGAAACTTAAGAATTGATTCGGCCAATAATTCAGGACATGATCGATATTAAAAGGCCTTGACCTGGAAACGAGGTGATAGATAAAAGAAGGAAAATGATGCTGATATTGCCAGAATAAATGTGGAAAAAATAACAGGAAAGCGAAAAGCCCTGCCATCCAGAATTGTTTGCTTTTCAGTAAAGTAATATTGGATAAGATAATCAACATGACAAAGAGGAGGCCATGATATTTGCTGTAGGCCATACCTGCAATAGACAAACCCAAGAGTAGAGTATGGCCTTTATTTTCCTGTATTAAAAACCGCTTGTAGGCAAATAAAAAAATAGTGGTAAACAGGAGTAGCGGGGAATCCGGAGTGGCAATGAATCCAAACGCTTCGAATAAAATGACGGATGCTACAATACCGAAGAAGAGAAATATTCTTCTATGAGTTGGACTTTTCTCATCAATCAGTCTCCACAAAACGAGCAAGACAACCAGTTGTGCCAGGATAGTCATGATCCTGGTGCCGATCTCCTGGCTAAGAAAAAGATTTCCGCATTTAATGAACAGGGCAATCATTGGGGGCTGATCAAAATAGCCCCAGTCGAGATGTTTGGAATACACCCAATAATAAGCCTCATCATAGCTGATCTCTGTGAAGATGCCCTGGGTAATATTGATGATACCCCAGCAGACTAAAATAATATAGAAAAGGGCAGGGATACCATTGCTTTTTGACAATGTTGTCGTATAGAAGGGATTATGTTCTTGTTTTTCTCCTTCCTTCATTTTTTTCTCCTTGTAAATGAGACAGGAAGATGGGCACTTTTATTTTGTAAGATTAAACATTTGGATTGGAATTTAAGATTGGATTTAAATGCTTTACCTTTGCCCGTGGTGAGAGTCATACGTCCAGCTCCTTTCGAACTCCCCCAGGGCAGAAATGCAGCAAGGGTAGAAAGTTGAGCGGAGCGATATGATTTCTCGCCATTTTTCTTTTACCATCGAACCTCCCCGAGTATGAAATTCTTTATTGACACCGCCAATATTGACCAAATCAAAGAAGCAGCCGAATTAGGCATTCTGGATGGCGTCACCACGAATCCTTCCCTGATGGCGAAGGAGGGAATCACCGGTACCGAAAACATCAACGAGCATTATAAGAAGATTTGTGCCATCGTTCATGGCGATGTCAGTGCAGAAGTGATATCCACTGATTTTCATGGTATTGTGGAAGAAGGGAAAATATTAGCCGACCTGGCGCCCAATATTGTGGTTAAGGTCCCTATGATCAAAGATGGGGTGAAAGCTTTGAACTGGTTTTCGGATCATAACATTCGTACAAACTGCACCCTTGTGTTTTCTTCAGGCCAGGCCATATTAGCAGCGAAAGCAGGAGCGACCTATTTATCTCCTTTTATTGGCCGAATTGACGATATTAATTGGGATGGAATGTTATTGATCAAAGAGATTTCTGACATCTATCATATCCAGGGATTTCACACTCAAATCCTGGCTGCTTCTATTCGAAGTTCTCGACATATCGTCGATGCTGCCAAAGCTGGTGCGCATGTTGTGACATGTCCTTTATCGGCTATTCTTGGTTTGCTAAAACATCCACTAACGGATATCGGACTTGCGCAGTTTTTAGCTGATCATAAGAAAGCACAACAGTAAATCAATTTTGGATTTAAGATTTAAGATTTCAGATTTTGAATTTTAGTGTTTGGATTTAAAAGGCTAAGCTGAGCGATGAAAAAAATATTGATCATCGACGATGAGGAAAAGCTGAGAGCTTTACTGGCCAGGATGATCAGTTTGGAAGGATTTGAGGTGCTTCAGGCTGCTGATTTAAAAGCCGCTTTGAAGAAACTTGAGCAATCCGATGTGGGTGTCGTGCTCTGCGATGTCAAACTGCCGGATGGAAATGGAGTGGACTTTACCATCACTATTAAAAACAAATTTCCCGAAATAGAGATTATTTTACTGACCGCCTACGGAAATATTTCGGATGGTGTGCAGGCGATTAAGAACGGGGCTTTTGACTACATCGTTAAAGGCGATGATAACAACAAGATCATTCCATTACTTCATCGGGCAGCTGAGAAAGTTGAACTCACCAAGCGTGTCCGACAATTGGAAAAGCAACTTGGTGGCCGGTTCTCCTTTGACAGGATAATCGGAAAATCAAAAATCTTACAACAGGCCATAGAATTAGCTAAAAAAGTTGCAGCTACTGATACGACAGTTTTATTAACTGGTGAAACTGGAACCGGCAAAGAAATTTTTGCCCAGGCCATTCACCAGGCGAGTCGTCGAGGCAACCAAAATTTCGTGGCGATCAATTGTTCGGCATTTAGCAAAGAGCTTTTGGAAAGTGAGATGTTCGGGCATAAAGCTGGAGCATTTACCGGGGCCATGAAAGATCAAAAGGGAGTATTTGAAGAGGCTCACAACGGAACTATTTTCCTTGATGAGATAGGGGAGATGAGCACTGATTTGCAAGTCAAGCTTCTTCGCGTCATTGAAACTGGTGAGTTTATCAAGGTGGGCGATTCAAAAACCACCAATGTCGATGTTCGGATTATTGCTGCCACGCATCGCGATTTACTACTGGATATGGAGAAAGGTATGTTCAGGCAGGATTTATATTATCGCCTTTCTGTTTTTCAAATCAAGCTCCCGGCCTTGCGGGAAAGAGTAGCCGACATTGAGTTGTTGGCGCACCATTTTATGAATTTGTATTCTGCGAGGACGAACAAGAAAATGAATTCTATATCGCCTGAGTTTTTAAACATACTGAAGCTTCACACATTTCCAGGCAACATCCGGGAGCTCAAGAACATTATTGAACGAAGTGTGATATTAACGACTACCAACCAACTTACAGCGGACACATTGCCGATTGAAATTCAGGTCCATGAAGCTTCCGTTACCGCAGGCAAAATATTGTCTGCTTTCGATTTGGCCAGTGCGGAAAAGATCCATATTCAAAAAGTAATGAATTATACCAATGGCAATAAAACTGAAGCCGCCCGGCTACTCAATATTGCCATTACGACCCTGTACAGAAAATTAGAAGATTATAAAATCAGCTAATCCATAGCGTTTTGCTATGGTCCACCTTATCAAAAAGATAGGGTTTCAGAACGTCCATATTTCCAATTTAGAAGTAAATCATTGATTGTTAGTGAAGTGAATTCTCATGCCTATGGCATGGAACGGATATTGGCATACCTGCTTGCAAATACAGTAAACCATGATTGCTCTAATACTCATTCTTACCGGCCTGATTGCATTTGTAATCTGCTACAGGGCCATTGATTTTTTTGATAAAATATAAATCTATGATAGTCCTTTTCGTCATTGCATTACTCATGCTCGGGTATATGGGCTATGTGCTCATTAAACCGGAAAAATTCTAAATAACATGAATACCGAAATTTTGGGCATTCTGCTCATCATTACTGCCAGCATATTGCTTGCCATTCCTCTCGGCAAATACATCGCCAGGGTGTTTGCCGGTGATAGAACCTGGCTGGATCTTCTATTTCTTCCTCTGGAAAAATTCTTTTTTCGTTTCAGTGGCATTGATCCTCAGAAAGAAATGAACTGGAAGGAAAATCTTGTGGCTTTACTAACCATTAATGTCATTTGGTTTCTGATGTCCATGCTGGTGTTGATGAACATGAGTTGGCTGCCCTTGAATCCAGATGGCAATCCCTCTATGAGTGCTGATTTGGCATTCAACACCACCGTAAGCTTTGTGTCCAATACCAATCTTCAGCACTACTCTGGAGAAACGGGAGTATCCTATCTCGGGCAGTTATTATTGATGCTGTTTCAGTTTATAAGTGCGGGTACTGGCATCGCTATTTGCGGAGTGGTATTTATTGCCATGAAAGACCGTACGAGCGAGACGCTTGGTAATTTTTATAACCTTTTGGTAAAGTCTTGTACGAGGATATTACTGCCACTCTCGATTGTGCTGGCTGTGATCCTGCTTTTCCGCGGAACACCAATGACCTTTAATGGCCAAGACACAATGATTTCTATGCAAGGGGATACAATGCGAGTCAGTACTGGACCCGCTGCGGCTATGGTTGCAATTAAACAATTAGGAACAAATGGTGGTGGATACTTCGGCGCTAATTCATCCGTGCCATTAGAAAATCCTGATTACCTGACCAACATCGTTGAAGATATTTCCATCATTCTTATCCCAATCGCATTGGTATTTGCATTAGGACATTTTCTCAATAAAAGAAAGCTGGCCTGGATGGTATTTGGCGTGATGACCGCAGGATTTTTACTGTTGGTCGTTCCCACACTGTATTATGAAATGAATGGCAACCCTGCGATTTCAAAAATGGGAATATCGCAGCCTTTGGGAAACATGGAAGGCAAGGAAGTTCGATTCGGTCCAGCTGCCTCCGCACTCTGGGAAATTAATACAACAAATACTTCCAATGGATCCGTCAATTCCATGCATGATAGTTCAATGCCCATTTCCGGTATGAATGCTATGCTCGGCATGATGGTCAATGCTTTCTATGGTGGAGTAGGAGTGGGATTCCTTAATTTCTACATCTTCATCATCATTGCGGTTTTTATTAGTGGTCTTATGGTTGGGCGAACGCCGGAATTCCTGGGAAAGAAAATAGAGACGCGGGAAATGAAAATCGCCATGATTGTTTTTCTTCTGCATCCATTATTAATTCTTACCGGATCTGGGATGGCGAGTTACCTCGCAGCGCATGATACTCCAATGGGATGGTGGTTTGCAGGAAATGCAACAGGTTGGTTGAATAATCCGGGCTACCATGGTTTCAGTGAAATGTTATATGAGTATACTTCAGCTTCTGCTAATAACGGAAGTGGTTTTGAAGGATTGGGTGATGGAAATCCATTTTGGAATATTACCTGTGGTGTTGTGATGTTATTCGCTCGCTTTCTTCCCATCATCGGACCTGTTGCGATTGCAGGATTGCTGGCGAAGAAGAAATTCATACCGGAAAGTGCCGGCACTTTGAAGGCAGACACATTCACCTTCGGTTTAATGGTATTTGCTGTCATTGTTGTGCTGGTTGGCCTTTCCTTTTTTCCTGGATTGGCACTGGGACCATTAGCTGAACATTTTTCATTGTTTAAATAGAAGATACCTGATCATGAAAAGGCAACGACAAATAAAACTTTTTGATAAAACACTGGTGAAGGAAGCTGTAAAACAGTCATTCATTAAACTGAATCCGCGTGTGTTGATTCACAACCCAGTAATGTTTACTGTTGAAGTAGGCACGGCGTATATGCTAGGGGTTTGTATATGGATATTGTTAGGCGAATCTTCCCAGGGATCATTCGCGTATAATTTTTCCATCTTCATTATTCTCTTCCTGACGGTGCTCTTTGCGAATTTTGCAGAAGCATTGGCTGAGGCGAGAGGGAAAGCGCAGGCGAATTCGCTACGTAAAACAAGGGAAGAAACGCCAGCTAAAATGGTGCTGGAAAATGGATCATTAAAAACGGTCAATTCATCACTGTTGAAAAAAGGAGATGTATTTCTTTGCGAGACAGGTGATATCATTCCGATGGATGGCGAAATCATTGAAGGTATTGCGACCATTGATGAAAGCGCAATAACCGGAGAGAGCGCTCCTGTCATCCGTGAGTCGGGAGGTGACAAATCTTCCGTGACAGGTGGCACGAAAGTATTGTCGGATAAAATCAAAGTGCAGGTCACAACAGCTCCCGGTGAAAGTTTCCTGGATAAGATGATTGCATTAGTGGAAGGTGCTTCGCGGCAGAAGACACCGAATGAAATCGCGCTGACCATTTTATTGGCTGCCTTCACGCTCATCTTCATTATCATTTGCATTGCCCTTGCGCCGTTTTCGGATTTTGCAAAAACCAACATTCCTATTTCATCTTACATAGCTCTTTTTGTTTGTTTAATTCCCACCACAATCGGTGGGCTGTTGTCAGCAATTGGAATTGCCGGCATGGACAGGGCACTGCGCGCGAATGTGATTGCGAAATCAGGTAAAGCTGTTGAAACCGCAGGAGACATTGATACTTTATTGTTGGATAAAACAGGAACCATCACCATTGGTAATCGAAAAGCCACGAATTTTTTTCCTTCGCCTGGAATACCAGATGTTGATTTTACGAGGGCAAGTGTACTTTCCTCTTTAGCTGATGAGACCCCTGAAGGTAAATCCATTATCGAACTGGCCGGAAAAGATGGTGCAAGGAATGCTTCCATTGAAGGAGCAACGCTGATCAAATTCACTGCTGAAACCAGGAGCAGCGGAGTGAACATGGCTGATGGACGACGTATTCGTAAAGGAGCTTACGATGCTATCAAGAAATCTACAGAGATGGCGGGTTATAGTTTTCCAAACGAAACGGATGAGCAAGTGAGATTGATTTCATCTAATGGGGGAACGCCGCTGGTGGTGGCTGAGAATGAAAAAATTCTGGGAGTTATCGAATTGCAAGACATCATCAAGCCAGGCATTCTGGAACGTTTTCAACGGTTGAGGAAAATGGGTGTAAAAACGGTAATGGTGACTGGCGATAATCCATTGACTGCAAAATATATTGCAGAAAAGGCGGGGGTTGATGATTTCATTGCCGAAGCAAAGCCTGAGGATAAAATGAAGTATATCCGCGGGGAACAGCAAGCGGGAAAGTTAGTGGCTATGATGGGTGACGGTACTAATGACGCCCCTGCTCTTGCACAAGCTGATGTTGGTGTCGCCATGAATAGTGGAACACAAGCCGCAAAAGAAGCCGGCAATATGGTGGACTTGGATAATGATCCAACCAAATTGATAGAGGTGGTTGAAATTGGTAAGCAACTCCTGATGACAAGGGGCACTCTGACCACTTTCAGTATTGCGAATGATGTAGCTAAATATTTTGCTATTGTGCCGGCATTATTTATAACTACCATTCCTGCATTGAATGCGTTGAACATCATGCAACTTCATTCACCGCAGAGTGCAATTCTGTCTGCAGTGATATTCAATGCCATCATTATTCCATTGCTGATTCCGCTGGCGTTAAAAGGTGTAGCCTACAAACCGATTGGGGCCAGTGCGTTATTGCGGCGAAACCTATTATACTATGGCCTTGGTGGAATTATCATTCCATTCTTTGGCATCAAATTAATTGATTTAATCGTCACTTTCTTCATCTGATAAATTGACTACAATGAAAACGAATCTATTACCGGGCATAAAACTGACCTTCTTATTTATACTCTTTTTTATGGGAGTGTATTCGGTAGTGATGGTGGGTATTGCCCAATTAGCGCCCAACCATGGAAAGGGTTTCCTGGTTTCCACGGATGGGAAAACTTATTATGAGAATATCGCTCAGAATTTTACTGAGGATAAATATTTCTGGTCCAGACCTTCAGCTGTCAATTACAATGCTGCAGGAAGTGGCGGCAGTAATAAAGGACCGTCTAACCCTGATTATCTCGCAATAGTCCAGGCCCGCATTGATACCTTCCTTGTGCACAATCCTGGCATAAAGAAAAGTGACATACCCTCTGACCTAGTCACAGCATCAGGAAGTGGACAGGATCCGAATATTACAGTGCAAGGTGCATTGGTTCAGGTGTCAAGAATTGCGAGAGCCAGAACTTTATCTGAAGAGCAAATTAAAAACCTGGTTGCTCAGCAAACTGAACAGCCATGGCTTGGCCTTTTCGGCACTGAAAAAATAAATGTGCTCAAGTTAAATATCGCACTAAATCAAATTAAATAACATTCGCGGTGAAAAAGATAATTCTACCGATTCTTCTATTGATTACATATGTACTTAATGCACAAGTTGACACTTCAGCGTCAGCACTGACATTTTCCGGTTATGCCGAAATATATTATACCTATGATTTCAATCAACCTGTTGATCACAACCGGCCGTCCTTTTTCTATAGTCATAACCGACATAACGAATTCAGCCTCAATCTTGGGTTCGGCAAAGCGAATTATTCCACTGCTCGAATTCACGCCAACGTTGCTCTCGCTGCCGGCACTTATATGAATGCTAATTATGCAGCAGAACCTGGCGTACTGAAAAATATTTATGAAGCCAATGCCGGATTCAAGCTTTCAAAAAACAAGAACTTGTGGTTAGATGGTGGAATCTTTGCATCACACATCGGTTTTGAAAGTGCCGTATCTAAAGATTGTTGGGGGTTGACGAGGAGTATCCTTGCTGAAAATTCTCCATACTATGAAAGTGGGGCCAAGCTGACGTATGTAACCGACAATAGTAAATGGCTATTCAGCGGATTGATACTCAACGGCTGGCAGCATATACAGCGGCCAGATGGTAACAATACACCTGCTTTTGGCACACAGATTACTTATACACCGAGTGATAAAGTGGTATTGAACTATAGCACTTTTATCGGCAATGACAAACCGGATGACGCCAAGCAAATGCGGTATTTTCATAATCTCTACGGCATGGTACATTTCTCAGATCATTTTCATGTTACGGCAGGTTTCGATTTTGGCATGGAGCAAACCGCAAAAGGCAGCAGTGATTACAATCAATGGTATAGTCCTGTACTCATCATCAAATGGATATTTAATGACAAGTGGTCGATCACCGGTAGAGGGGAGTATTACGTTGATGAACATGGTGTGATTATTCCAACCGGAACCGAAAATGGATTCAATACAACTGGTTATTCCTTAAACCTGGATTATCGGATACGGGACAACACTGTATGGAGATTGGAAGGTCGTACGCTGAGCAGCAAGGACGAAATCTTTAATGATGAAGGTGTCGCTTCAAAAACGAATACTTTTGTGACGACATCGCTGGCCATTTCATTTTAATGTCTGAACAAGAAAAAAGAGAAGAAAACGTAGAACACTTTCTTGATCTCATCCAAAGATCAAGACGGGGTAAGTTTAAAATTTACATCGGCATGAGCGCCGGTGTAGGGAAAACATATCGCATGTTGCAAGAAGCCCATGCTTTATTGAGAAGTGGAATCGATGTGAAAATAGGGTATATCGAAACTCACAACCGGAAAGAGACGCACGATCTTTTGGAAGGTTTGCCGGTTATCCCCAGGAGAAAATTGTTTTATAAGGGGAAAGAACTCGAAGAACTTGACGTTCAGGCCGTCATCAATTTACGGCCTGAAGTCGTGATTGTGGATGAGCTAGCCCATAGCAATATCGAGGGGAGCAAGAATGAAAAACGCTGGCAGGATGTGCTTGAAATTCTCGAAGCCGGCATTAATGTCATATCGGCAGTCAATATTCAGCATATAGAAAGCCTGAACGAAGAAATAAAAGCGATCACAGGTGTGGATGTTGCGGAACGAATTCCGGATAAAGTGCTTGCGCTTGCTGATGAAGTGGTGAATATTGATTTGACGGCTGATGAATTGATCATGCGGTTGAAAGAAGGCAAAATATACAACGCTGAAAAAATTCAAACGGCACTGAATAATTTTTTCAAGCCAGAGCATATTCTTCAATTGCGTGAGTTAGCCCTGAAAGAGGTAGCCTCACAGGTGGAACGCAAAGTGGACATTGAAGTGCCGAGGAATATTGCACTCCGTCATGAAAAATTTATGGCTTGTATCAGCAGCAATGATGTGGTGGCCAAGAATATCATTCGAAAAACTTCACGACTTGCCAGTTATTATAATGCAAAATGGTTTGTCTTGTATGTGCAGACTCCAAAAGAGAGTACCGATAACATCCCGCTCGATAAACAACGGTACCTCATCAACAATTTCAAATTAGCTACCGAGTTGGGCGCAGAAGTCATTCGGGCGCAACACCATCATGTATCGACAGCTATTGTCGATGAAGCCATTAAACACAACATCACTACGGTTTGCATCGGCAAGCCTCACATCAGTCTCTTCAAGATCATATTGGCGACCAATACGTTTGGAGAATTGTTAAAAAATCTTTCGTCTTCGGACATAGACCTTATCATCCTGTCTTAACATGCGTATCAAGACAAAACTTATCCTGGGCGTTGGCCTGCTTTTTTTCTTTATTACGGTGTTGATCGTGGTAGGTATAGCGTATATCAACCAATTGACCAAGGATACCCAGAATATCCTGGTCGCCAATTACAATACGATAGATTATGCCCGGCAAATGATGATTGCCCTGGATGCTGATCTGACCTCCGGAAATACGATTGCAAAATTTAATGAGAACCTTGTCAGTCAGCAACACAATGTGACCGAAGAAGGTGAGCAAGAACTCACCGATAATCTAACTGCGGACTTTGAAAAGTTGAAAGCAAATCCTGCAGATACCATCGTATCGGTAAGCATCCGAAAAGATCTCACAGACATTATGTTGCTGAACATGAAAGCTATTCAGCGCAAGAGTTCTGTGGCTGTGGATCGGGCAACCTCCGCCACCACTGTACTTGGAATGATTGGAGGATTATGTTTTGTGCTGGCCTTTACATTATTGATCAACTTACCTGGAAACATTGCTAACCCGATCAAGGAGTTGACGGAGAGTATTAAAGAGATAGCCGGTAAAAATTATTCACATCGTGTTCATTTTGAAAGTCATAATGAATTTGGAGACCTGGCCAGGTCCTTCAACACCATGGCGCAAAAGTTGGAAGAATATAACAATAGTAACCTGGCCACGCTGATGATTGAAAAGAAACGGATTGAAACGCTGATCAATAATATGCATGATCCTGTCATGATGTTGGATGAAAACAAGAGGATCCTGTTGATCAACCAGGAAGCCATGAAAATAGCGGGACTTCAAAATGAAGATGTCATCGGTAAGAAGGCGCAGGACATCGCTGTTCGGAATGATTTGATCCGTTCTTTACTTCAACCGTTAATGAATGAGAATGAAGTTCACGATAAGAATGAAAAGAAAACATTAAAAATATTTGCCGATAATAAAGAGAGCTATTTTCAACAGGAGATCATCCGCATCGAAATCACGCCTACTGCTGAAAATCGAATCGAACATATCGGGGATGTCATTTTGTTGAAAAACATTACTCCTTATAAAGAAAAGGATGTGGCGAAATCTAATTTTATTGCCACGGTTTCCCATGAATTGAAAACGCCTATTTCTTCCATTATGATGAGTTTGCACTTGCTGGACAATGACAAGACCGGATCTATCAACGAAGCACAAAAGCAACTGCTGGACAGCATTAAAGACGATGGCACGAGATTGCTGAAAATAACTGGCGAATTATTAAACATGTCCCAGGTCGAAACCGGGAATATTCAGCTTTCTATTGAGCATAGTGATCCTGAGCGAATTGTCAATTATGCATTAGAAGCAGTGAAAACAGAAGCTGAACAAAAGAAAATCAAGTTCCGGGTTGAGATTGAAAAGAATCTTCCATTAGTAAAAGCGGATGAGGAAAAAACATCCTGGGTGTTGATCAACCTTATGACGAATGCCATTCATTATTCACCAGAATTTGCTGAGGTAGTCGTCTCGATTGTTAAAAGTACTAGTGAACATGGAATAGCAACGATCCGGTTTTCCGTCCAGGATTTCGGAAAGGGGATTGACAAAAAATATAAAGACAAAATATTCGACCGGTATTTCCAGGTGCCCGGCAGTCATAAATCCGGTTCAGGACTAGGGCTGGCGATCAGCAAAGAATTTATTGAAGCACAAGGAGGGAAAATTGAATTGGAAAGTGAAGTGGGTATCGGAAGTATATTCTCCATTATTTTAAATGCAGTTTAATTTGAGTAGAGGCTGAGGCTAAGGCTGAGGAAAGTATGATCAGAGAATGAAATAAAAAAAGACTGTACAAGCCGAAGTTTGTTTTGGGCCCCAAATTAATGAGTGAAGCGCCTAGCATCTGTTCAGTAATCCCCTGTCCCGCTTAGGAATCCATGTAACACGCAGCTACCTGGAAGTGAGGCCTGCCCTAATGAGATGCATACAACAATCTCCAATGTTTATTATGTTAAGCCAAAACAGCGGAGGGCTTGTACCAGTCTCTATCTTTCACACCAAATATTTTGATGATGAAATAAAGCTACACGCTTTAAATATGTTTTCCAAATTAATAATGTTAAAGTTGTGTGAGAGCAAGAGAATAATGAATAATGAATAATGAATAATGAATAACGAATATCGAAGTAAGAAGTAGAAGTGGAAGTGGAAGTAAGAATAAGGAAGTAAGAATAAGAATATAAAAAGTGAAATAGGATTAAAGGTGCTTGATGCAGAATTTGAGAATTATTCAAGGCCTGAAAGGCCGTCATCATTTAGCATTGGGTGCAGCCCAATGCTAATATATTTAATTCTCCTCCACCTGGGCCAAGAGATCCCTATTTATAGCGATTGAGGCATTAAGCTCATAGCCGATCAGGATAATGAATGAATTGATTTGCAACCAGAGAAGCACAAGAATAAGTGCGCCGATGGAGCCATAGATCTCATTGTAACGGGAAAAGTTGTCCACATAAATTGCAAAGCCAACAGAGCTGATCACAGATAATATAGTTGCCAGAGTTGCGCCAGGTGTAAACCATTTTAATTTATTTCTAAAGGCAGGTCCGACCCGGTATATGATACTGATGCAAGCATAATACAAGATGAATACGCCTAACCAGCGTATATAGCTGTAGTATCCGGCTATTGCTTTATTGAGATGCAACGTACCAAGGATTTTTAACAGGAGTGGCTTGCCAATGATAATAGCCAGGAGCGATCCCAATAAAAGCATGCCCAGCAAAACAGTAAGCTTGAGTGCTTTCCATTGACGTTGAATGAGATTTGTTTTCTTGTACGTCATCTCAAAGCTTTTGTGAAAACCCTTTAACATGGTGCCCACGCCGCTGGATGCAAAATAGATCGCCAGCAATAAACTCAAACTCAATATTCCTCTTTGACTGGTGGTCTTTATTCCATTAATGATATTGTCGATATAAGCTGACATATTGGAGGGTAGTAAATCAACATAACTATGTTCCAATGAAGCTACTAAATCGTCAACCGGTAAATAAGGAACAAGAGTCAACAAGACCAGCATGCTCGGAAAGATAGAAAGGAAGAAACTGAAGGCCATGGAATTGGAGCGCGTCATGATATCATCGCGAAGTATTTCTTTCCACACGAATTTTAAAATGATGGCAATAGGGATCATCTTGAATCCCGGCATCGATTGTCGATGCAGAAAATCTTTAAACTGATAATACTTTGCCTTCCAATACTGCATATCGCTAAAAATACAACTTCAAAGGGGTGGTGATGAAATCAGGTGCAGAAATCCGTTGTTGTGTTTTAGAATCCAGGAAACATAATTTGACCAACGCGCCATTGAGCAGCGTGCCGGCTTCATTGCGGATTTCATACCGAAACTTTATTTCTCTATCCGGCAATTGAGGCAAGATAGTTTGAATGGTCAGCAAATCATCATATTTCGCAGGGCGGAGATAACGAACTTCCATGTGCGTGACCGGCATCCAGATATGATGAAGGCGTTCGAGGTCTTTATACCATATTCCCACATCACGCATCGCTTCGACACGAGCCACTTCATAATATTGAGCATAGACGCCATAATAGACAAAGCCCATTTGATCCGTTTCTCCATAGCGAACACGAATCTTACTTTCATGGGTATAGCTCATGATCGCAGGATTGGGCAGGTCATACAATGGGAGCCACCTCTTGCCCGCGACAATTCATTGCTTGGCAAGGTGATAATAGTTTTTTGAAGAGAGGCTGGATAGGTGGAATCGGCAGAAGTCTTTTTCAAAAAATCTTCTGCTTTCAAAATGGCATACCCTGCCGATCGAAATGCTTGTTCAGTATGTGGATTACGATCATAGGTCAAAGCAACACCTGGCCGAATGGTCACCAGATTGCAGCCATCCGTCCACTGTTCCCTTTCCTGGTAGGGAGACACGCCATTCCCACTCAGGATAAATTCCATGTTGGGGTTGATCTCTTTTTGAATAAATTCTCCAATAGCAGAATAAAACCGGTTAGTGCCGTTTTTAGCGTAAACTTCTACATAGCTGCTCAAGCCATCCAGTACAATTGGTTTATAGGCGACTATTTGATTGCTATCAATCTGGGTGAAGATCGTATCAATGTGCATATACGATCGATCACGAGGGATGACGACCATAGCAACATGATCGATCACATTTTTTTCGAACAACACTTTTTTCAAAGAATGGAAAGCGTGTGGGGTAGATCGCTCGCTGCAGCCAATCAGCAGATAGTTTTTATTTAGAATCATCATATCGCCACCTTCAATGGAAATGCGTTCACCGTTTCGCGAAGGCGGGAACAAGTCAACATCATTCAGATTGATAAGCCGCTCTTGTTCCAGGAGATGTTGAAAGTTTGGATGATGCCAAAGTATAAACCGGGTTAATAAATTTTCCCGGTAGCGGGCTTCTTTAGCAGCTTTTGTGATGACGATATGATCATTGACTACTACGGCAATGTCCCGCGTAAAAATCAGGTTAGGAACCGGATCGAAGTAAATGTTATCGGTATTGGGGTCATGACCGGTGATCAGCACATTGGAAAGCAACTCATCATCCATAGCCTTCAATTCCGAAAGATATTGAGCCGGCAATTCTTCAAAGTTGGCGATTTGCTCCAAAAAATGATCTTTGGCGGTGGGTTCGGCTTGAAGTGATTGCAGGACCATTTCCTGGATTTCAAGCACATTTTGGCGACCTATAAATTGAGCCAATACAGCAGTAAAGAGGTCGTGCTCTTCCTGCATTTTAGGAAGGTGGACGATGTCATCAAACAATAATTCACCAGCCTGCCGGGGTGAAATTCGAGCGATACCAGCATCCGGGCGGTGAACCATAACGCGTTGCAGAGCGCCTATCTCTGAAGGGACATGAACGTGATCCGTCATGCGCCAAAGGTAAGTCGAAGTCCCCATGCCCTCTGCCGGACGGGATTAAATGATTTTTCAGCGATTGCAGCCTGTCTAACTGAACCTAATCTGTATTTTTACGCTTTATAGCTCATTAATTACCAACGGACGACCCACAATGTTCAAAAAGTTCAAGTCCCTCTTTGTCATTGAGGACGGCGATACCGCTTCCGACGACAAGACTTCCTCAGTCAGCCCACCAAGCCCAAAGAAAGAGGCTTCAACTCCTGCTTTTGATGTGAAGACCAATGTTTCCGGCACCGGCGCTGGGAAGGTGCAGGATAAATTTCTCGATGCACTATTTGGTGCACTGGAATCCAGCAACCAGGAAGGTTTTGACTACATGGAGTTTAAAGACTTCTTAAAATCCCTGGCCAATGTTCCCATGGATGACAATACCCGTTATAAATCTGCTTTTGCTACCGCACAAACGATGGGGGCTACAAAAGATAAGATCTTGTCCAGTGCAAAGTATTACCTGACTATATTGGCGAATGAACAAACTAAATTCCAGGATGCACTCCAGGGACAGCGGGAAAAAAATCTGACCGGGAAACAGGATGAGATTAAGCAGCTTGGGACCACCATTGATCAGAATCAAAAAGATATTGAGAAATTGAAAGCTGAAATTGAATCTCATCAACAGCGGATTACTGCATTGGAACAGGAAATTTCTTCAGCATCTGATAAAATTGCACAGACGGCAGATGATTTTGAAGCTACTTATAAAGCTTTAGTCAGTCAGATCCAGTCGGATGTTCAAAATATTGAATCACACCTTTAGCCTTGATATCACAGTATGGATGGTATGGATGGATATAAATCAAAAACATTCTGGCAGCGTCCTGAGGGCGTAACAGGAGCTATATTTATGGCGGCCCTGATTGCCGGAATTGGTGTTTTGACAATCAAATCAATTGGACTTATCGTTGCAGCACTCACTTCGGGTATTGGACTCGTGGCTACGCTGTTGGTTTTGGGTACCATTATTTTTACGGTGCTGGATTCGAAGGCCCGGAACCTGGTTTGGTACATGTACAAAAGTGTGATGCGATCGATCACCGGCATTTTTGTCAAACTGGATCCTATTGCGATACTCAAAGGATACGTCAATGACCTGAAAGAAAATCTCAGGAAGATGAATCGTCAGATCAGTATGCTGCGGGGCCAGATGCATAAGTTGCAGGAACTGATTTTAAATAACAGGAAAGAAATACAAAGCAACCTCACACTCGCCAGCCAGGCTAAAGAAACTGACAAGCAGGCGGTATTGATATTGAAAAGCCGCAAAGCCGGACGATTGAAAGAGTCTAACATGAAACTCGAAGATCTCTACAAAAAGATGGAGATCCTGTACCGCGTGTTAGGGAAGATGTATGAGAACAGTGAAGTCATGCTCGAAGATATCGAGGACCAGGTCGAACTCAAAGAACAGGAACGAATAGCGATACATGCGAGTCATAGTGCTATGAAGTCGGCGATGAGTATTATCTCCGGTGACAAAGACAAACGAATGGTATTTGATATGGCGTTAGAAGCGATAGCGGATGACGGGGTAATAAAGTAGGAGAGATGGAGCGGTTTATGGACATGTCGGAAAACTTTATGAAATCGGTTGACCTTCAAAATGGTATTTTCGAGGAAGAAGGATTGAAGATGCTGGAGAAATGGGAGAAAGAAGGTGTGTCCAGCATTTTAGGTGAGGATAAACAAACCCTGTTGAAACAAGCGGATGATGATAATAATGTGCTGGATCTGAATGCACCCATTGCCCGTCCGGAAAAAGTGGAGAACAGGAAAAACCAATACGATTCCTTTTTTGATTAAATAAGTATTCAAATAGACATAACCCAACTGATATAAACACTAAAACCATGGCCACACGATTAACTGCGTTTTCGAAATTCTTCATTACCCTCCTGATACTGGGTGTGATTGCTGGCGGCGGATATTACCTGCTCAATAAAACTTCTTTCGGGTCTAACCTGAAACAGAAAGCAGATGAAACCAAGAAGGATGATAATACTTCAAAAACTGAGCCTCAGAAGACCAATTTCAATGATGATGAAAATACATTGGTTGTTCAGTTGGTCACCTGGGGTGGTTACGGCCCTGGTTTGTATTTCAATGAAGGTGCGACACCGAATGAGAATTCACGTTTTTTCAAAGAATATGGATTCAAAGTCCGTTTCGTTTTAGAAAATGATCTCATCAATGCCATGAATGCATGGATAGCGGATGATTATGATGTTGCTGTTCAGACTGCAGATGCATTTCCATTATACACCGGTCCTGCCGATATCAATCAGTATAAGCCAAAAGCTTTTATGCAAGTGGATTGGTCGAGAGGAGGTGATGCCATCATTGTCAAGAGAGGAATCAATAGTGTGAATGATTTGAAAGGTAAAAAGATTGCAGTGGCTGTACCATCACCTGCGCAGACATTGCTGACCACAGCATTGGAAGCGGCTAATCTTAAATATAGTGATGTCGAAGTGGTGAAAACTACTGACAATCTTAAAGCCGCTCAGCTCTTCAGAAGTCCTGACGTTGATGCTGCTGTTGTTTGGAGTCCTGATGATATCCTGGCCACGAAAGATGTTCCGGGTTCAAAGACTTTATTGAATACCAAAACAGAATCGCATGTCATTGCGGATATCTTTTTTGCAAAAGAATCTTTTCTCAACAGCCATCGCGATATGATCAATGGATTCTATCAAGGTTGGATGAAAGCGGTAGCGGAATTAAAAGCTAATCCGGATAACCGCGCGAAAGCTGGCAAATACCTGGCTGAGTTAAATGGATTGGGTGTGGAAGATGCAATGGGCATGATGGATGTTGTGTATTGGACCAGTCATGGAGACAACATGAATTTCTTTGGTATGAATCCTGATTATCGTGGACAACGTGGCGAAGATCTGTATACCAAAATGAGCAAAAACTTCGTCATCACCGGTGATGCAGAAAAAGAGGCACCCTCATGGCGAAGTGCAATTTTTACAGGTGCCGTTCAAGCAGGAAATGATGTATTGACAGGTCCGACGTTTGCTGCAGAAGCCAGCAAGACTTTTACGCCGCCAACAGCGGAAGAGAAAAATGCTCCTTCTATTGCGACTAAACCTGTGAGTATCAATTTTGCTTCCGGTAAATTTCAATTGGATGAAAATGCCAAGACCATCATTGATTTTCAATTTGCAGACGTATCCAAATCCTTTGCGCATTCCCGGATAAGAATTGAGGGGAACACTGATAATGTCGGATCGAAGCAGATGAATATGGATCTTTCCAGGAAGCGTGCACAAGCGGTAGCCGATTATCTTGCTAGTCAGTTCAAAATTGATAAAAACCGTTTCGTCATCATTGGAAATGGACCTGATAACCCAGTTCCCGGATGCGAACAAAATCAGGACGATGCTTGCAAGGCTAAGAACAGAAGAACGGACTTCCAGGTGATTGGAAATAATTAGATAGCCTAATCAAAACGCTGTCTACATGAAGTTTCTTGGTGGAATAGATTCTGGCACACCTGCACAGCGTCTTATCTTTGGTATACTTGGAGCTGCCCTCGTTCTTGGCGTATGGATGCTTTTTACTACAGGAGCTAATCCTGTTTTTCCATCGACCATTCCTTCACCGGTAAAAGTGTTCTATGCATTTGGTGATTTGTGCCGCGATAATGAATTGTTTAAGAACCTGGGGTTCAGTCTGGGTCTTAATCTTTCCGGATATCTTGAAGCTATCGTATTCACCATTCCGCTTGGATTCATCATTGGTCTTTTCAAATACACCCGATGGGGTTTTCAAAAACAGGTTGATGCATTTCGTTATGTGCCATTGACTGCATTGACGGGTGTGTTTATTGTGCTGTTCGGCATAGGTGCTCCTTCGAAAATTCATTTCCTTGCTTTAGGTATATTAATTTATTTGCTGCCGGTAATGGTGCAAAGGATTGATGAAGTGAGTGATGTTTATTTGAAAACTGTTCATACACTTGGTGCAACAGATTGGCAAACTATCAGGACCGTTTATTTTCCTAGTGTATTATCAAGGTTGTCGGATGATATCCGGGTATGACGGCTATATCATGGACCTATATTATTGTAGCAGAAACTTTAGCCAGTCAGGGAGGTATTGGAGCCTTGATCTGGATGGCTGGTTTCCGGCAGGGACGATTTGATAAAGTATTTGCATTGCTGGCGATCATCATGGTGATTGGAGTCATTCAGGACAGAGTTTTTCAATGGCTTGACCGACAATTTTTTCCTTTTAAATACCAGGCACGGGAAGCTGTTAAAGCCTCTTCTCTTCAACAGAAAACCTTTTTCGATGCTGTCAGTGAATTCGCTCTTTCTGCCCTTGGATGGATTTTAGTGGGACTCTATTTTATCTTGATGATCAACGAATACATTCCTTTTCTCGGACAATTGAAACCGTTGTCCTATTTGTTCGGCGAAACACTTTGGGTGATCAACCTGATGTTTATTTGTTTTATGGTGTTGCAAGGATGGAACTGGTATAAGCGACGGAGCGATGCTATGGCTCTGAAAGGCATCACGTCTAAATTGCAAGTGAAAGGATGAATATAAAATTTGACGACAGTAGCGGGCAGAAGAACATCATCGAGCTGAAAAATATCAGCCAATCCTATGATGGCGGAAAAAACTGGATCATCAAGGATCTCGATTTACTTATTGAAGACAAACCTGAACAAGGACAATTTGTTGTTTTGCTTGGCGCATCAGGAAGTGGAAAATCCACGTTACTTCGCTATATCGCAGGCCTGCAAACACCAACAGTCGGTACCGTTAAAGTGAACGGTGTGCCAGTCAGTGATAAAACTAGAGTGAGTATGGTCTTCCAGGAATATTCTTCATTGCCCTGGATGACCGTGTTGGACAATGTTGGTCTCGCGCTGGAATATCAAGGAGTCAGCAAACAAGAACGATTTGCACGTTCGATGGAGATGATTGAGATTGTCGGACTTGCCGGACATGAAAAGAAATATGCACAATATCCCGCTTTATCCGGTGGTCAATTACAACGCGTGGCTATCGCCCGCAGCCTGATCGCTAATCCGGATATTATCCTGATGGATGAACCTTTCGGAGCATTGGATATTCGGACTCGAATTCAAATGCAGGACATGCTGATCGAGCTTTGGCACAAATTTCAATCCACCATTATTTTTGTCACGCATGATATCAGCGAAGCTGTATATCTCGGCGATGACATTTACATGATGAAGTCTCCGCCATCCTGTATTGTTGAGCATGTCAAGGTCGACTTGCCTTTACGACGTGATCACAGCACCAAGCGGGATAAACATTACACGGAGCTGGTGCAGTCGGTGGAGGATTTGATGATGAAAGTGTCGGATCTTAAATCGTGACCCGTCATCCGTGACCCGTTATCCGGAGATTTTCATAAAGCAAAACAAAGTTTTGAAGAACACACGGACATAGGCAAAGCCTATGCCCATCATCATTTTATTTTTTAAAAATTTATGATCGGCGTAGGCTTTGCCTGCGTCGGAGTGTCAGCAAATTTCTGATTTGCGAAATAAAATGATTTCTTTTCTAAATCAAGTTTCCTCCACAACTACTTCCAGCACCTGCTGTGCAGCCATAACAATGTTGATTGACAACAATGTTTCGTTCTGATAATGCAACTTCATCGAAGTCGCGGATGTGATTTTTTGCTGAGGCAACTTTCAGCTCTAACATTTGATTGAAATCACAATCATAGAGATAGCCATTCCATCCAACACTGATCATGTTGCGGCACATGAGTTGATCGATTGTAGCCGGATTGAAAGCTTCGATCAGGGTTTGCATGTAGGATTCATAATTGCCGGATTCAATCAGGTATTCAAGGAAGCGGTTGATCGGCAGGTTGGTGATAGAATAAAGCCGA
>Ga0207656_10000132_pt1 | contig 27869 bp, 24 predicted proteins | sample KBSCornC12_FD_184297 | JGI IMG/M metagenome (GOLD analysis project Ga0207656, IMG submission 184297) | Corn rhizosphere microbial communities from Kellogg Biological Station, Michigan, USA - KBS Corn C1-2 (SPAdes) (version 2) | ecosystem: Host-associated > Plants > Roots > Rhizosphere > Soil ...
TACCTTTTTGTTCATATTCTGCAGGGCTCCGCGATGATGGGGGGTATCATCGTCCCAATATCCATAGTGCATACAGAGCACTTCATCCAACTGCCAGACCAGGGCGTAATCGACCTGGCAATGATCATAGTAGTCTATGATTTCTGATTCATTAAGTTCCGGGGAAGACATGCAATCAAATGTAGACATAAAGAAAATTCTGTTAAAATTTAAAAATTAGTTGCATAACGTATAATTACGTTATACATTTACCTCAGTTAATCGAAGGCGTATGAACCGAATAAAAAGTCTTACCCGTGCCGAAGAGGATATCATGCAGCATATCTGGCAGTTGGGGCGGTGCACTGTATCAGAAATCCTCGACAAATTACCTGAGCCGAGGCCACCGCATTCATCTGTTTCCTCCGTCGTCCGGATTTTAGAGCGTAAGGGATTTGTCGATCATAAGGCTTATGGGCGTACGCATGAATATTTTTATGTGATCACGAAAGAGGAGTACAGCCGCAAGAGTGTATTGTCGCTGATCAAAGATTACTTCAACGGATCTCCATCGGAGTTGGTTTCTTTCCTGATCTCCAAAGACGACGCATCAGTAGAGGAATTGCACAGCCTGATCAAGGATTTAAAAAAGCAAAAAGCCTGACCATGATAGCTTATCTCATTCAAGTGACCATTTGCATGGCGGTGTTCTATTCCTTTTATCACATTGCTTTGCGCAAGGAGACCTTGTTTCATTCGAATCGTTTTTATCTGTTGCTTACACTCCTATTAAGTTTAGTGTTACCGCTTATCCGGATATATGTCAATCAGCTCCATACAAATTCCATGGTGATGCAGGCCCCGGTTTATGTAGGATCCTATTTTCAAAATTTAGAAAATGGAATAACCATTACACCTGAAGAGCATAGTTTTCCATGGATGCAAGCCTTGATGATTATCTATGGTGCAGGAGTGGGGTTGATGGTCATCCGATTATTCCTTTCGCTAAGAGCTATAGTGATTTTGAAATCCCAGGCAACAAAGCTGGTTATAGAAAATCAGGTTTGTGCTGTTTCTCCCCAGGTTAAAAGCCCTTTTTCGTTCTTCCATACGATCTACTTACCGGCAAATCATTCTTTCACTGAGGAAGAATTGAAAGAAGTGATTTGTCATGAGCATGCGCATGTCGCGGGGAAGCATTCGTGGGATGTGATGTTCATGGAGATGGTTGGAATTCTGTTTTGGGCAAATCCATTGATCTATTTGTATAGAAAAGCACTGAAAGAAATCCATGAATATATTGCTGATGCAGCTGTCGTAAAGAAAACACCGTGGCCTGTTTATAGCGAATTTCTTATCCAGCAAAGATTTCAAGCCTTTCAAAATAATTTATCTAGTCCTTTAAATTATTCCGTATTAAAGAAAAGAATGAGCATGATGTCCAGTGAAGGATCTTCAGTCCAAACTAAGTGGAAGTATTTCTGGATATTTCCATTAGTTGTGGTGCTTCTCCTCTTTATTTCCTGTCGTGAGGATAATAGTGACCATTTGCAAGTAACTACAGACGCTTCATCTGGCAAAGAGAAAATTGATACCATTCGGATGAATGCGCAGCTTCAATATTTCATGAATGGATACGCCATTTCTAACGACCAGCTTCAATCCGCCATATTAACCAGTGCTAATCATAATCTAGAACGAAGAGTGATTTTGAGGGCTGATCGGACTAATACAGTAAAGGAAGTTGCTGATGTATTGGAAGTGGCTGATAAGGTTTATGCAAGAATGATATTGGTAACTGAAGATTAAGGATAAAAAATTGAAATTGTAAGTATGAACAATCTATATAATAAATTCGGCCGATTGCTGTTTCTCAATAATTGTGATGGACTTCACAACAGGCTGTGCAATCAATTAATCTATTCCCAACTTAAAAATAGACTGGTCATGATGACTCAAAAACCTTCTTCCGTTGTGGCTAAATGGAAATACAGTGCGATAATTCCTATGTTGTTGATGGCCATGCTTATTTTTTCTTTCCGTGAAAAGGAAAATGGGGTAGCATCGACTTTGAACAATAGTGTTGAAAACTTAGCAATCAACAGTCTTGATGATAATACCGAACAACCTTTATTTCCAGGATGTGAAAAAGTGAATGAAATGGAGAAGGCCGATTGCAGTCACAATAAACTGTTCGAATACGTGGCTCAGCATCTCAAATATCCAGAGGAAATGAAAGCGCAAAAGCTTGTAGGCAAAGTCTATGTGAAGTTTGTTATCACCAGTAATGGTTACGTAGCCGAAGCTAGGATTCAAAAATCATTAAATCCTGCTGCTGACAAAGCCGCGCTGGATGTTGTGAATGGTATGAATGATAATGTTGGAAAATGGACCCCAGGAACAAAGGAAGGCATTCCAGTTACAATGGATATGATGCTTCCTATCAGTTTTGTTTTGGGTACAGATTCTGGCACCTCTTCAGTTGATAAATCGAATCCAAATGCAGAAGTGTACACATACGCAGAAGAAATGCCAAGATTTCCAGGATGTGATGAAGTGGAAATATCCTCAGATAATCCCTGTGCTACTCAAAAGTTGATTAAATATCTCTCAGAGAACATCAATTATCCAGCAGAGGACCGTAAAAATGGAACAGAAGGTACAGTTATGGCGCAATTTGTAGTCCAGGTGGATGGACTTATTTCGGATGTTCGTCTTTTAAGAGGTAAGACACCTGCTATGAATACAGAAGTATTGCGTGTGATCAACAACATGAACAACATGCCACAACGATGGATTCCTGGAAAAATTGGTGGCAAGCCTGTAGCTGTTTCATTTACCTTGCCAGTAAAATTTGTTTTACCGTCAGAAAATAAAGAAGCTGTTCAACCAACTGAGCCTATGAAAGGTACTTCTTCGCAAATAGATGAAAATAAACAAGCGACTATACAAAATGCATCGAATGATAAATCAACTACACCTGCATTACATCTTTTACCCAATCCAACCCGGGATCACGTGATTGTTGAATTATTTCAAGGGGCCAAAACCATTTTCGTTTATGATGCGGGAGGTATACAATTAGCTGACATCGATGTATCGAAAATCAATGATCCTCATTATCGCCTTGATGTATCCAGGTATCCTGCAGGTCAATATAGTGTTCAGCTGATTTCTTCTACGAAATCTATCTCCGGCTCCTTCACCGTCATCAAATAAAAATAAATTCAATAGCCTTCGCCTATTTTGAATGTCGGTCCCTGAGCTTGTCGAAGGGAAGAGCACAAATCAAACTGGAGAAATCTTTTTTCTTCCCTTCGACAAGCTCAGGGACCAAACCTACTTTTATCGCTGAACTAATTTTTTTCTTTTCCAGGTTCTTTTTCCTTTTTCTCCTTTTTACCAAAAAGATTTCCAAAGAAATTAACCAATCCCCTGTTTTCTTTCATTTTGAATTTCCTGGGGCCCATATAAGAAGAGTCTCGTGTAATGGCAGGATCACCACCGATTTCAATTAATTCACTTTCATCAAGCGAGAACGGACAATCATTGACCCATTTGTATTCATCCGGCCAGCTACTATTGAAATAGGATTTATAGGCAGGATCCTGTTGCAATTTTTTGATAAATATGCCCCAAATAGGTAATGCTGTTTTTCCACCTTGTCCATCCCGAAGTGAATTGAAACTTATTCGCCGGTCAAAACATCCAACCCACGCACCCGCCACCAGTTTTGGTGTCATTCCAACAAAGACACCATCGGATTGAAATTGAGTGGTTCCTGTTTTTCCGGCAATCGCTCCTGTCACACCGATGTCTTTCCATCGAAGTGGATTAGCAGTGCCTCGATCAACGACATTAGCCAACATCTGATCGATGACACCGACAGTCTCCGGAGCAAAAACAGAAACCGCACCAGGCTGTTTAAATTCTTCCAATACTTTTCCATCCTGATCTTCAATTCGGGTTATAAAAAAGTACGGACGATGATTTCCTTTATTGAGAAAAGTATTATAGGCACTCACTAATTCCAACAATGTGACTTCCGCTGTTCCTAATGCCAGCGAGGGTACCATTTTCATTTCACCTGTGATGCCCATTCTTCTTGCACGATTAGCCACTTCGTCCACACCGACATCAAAGATGAGTTGGACCGCAATCGTATTTATACTTTTTGCCAAAGCTCCCGGTAAAGAATAAATGCCTTCATAGTTTCCATCTGCATTACCAGGTGTCCAGCCTTCAAATTTATCATAACGGATCAATCGATTAGCATAAAACGTACACGGATCAATACCCTGATCGATTGCTGTCGCATATAATATCGGTTTGAAAGCAGATCCTGGCTGTCTTGGCGTCATCACATAATCAATATTGAATTGTTGCGCATCATTTCCACCGACCCAGGCCATGACGCCTCCGGTCTTTGGATTAATGGCGACCAGTGCTCCTTGCAACATTTTCAAATAATAATGAACACTGTCTAATGGTGAAGCAATCGTATCTATTAAGCCATTCCACGTCCACCACTTCATTGGAATCCTTTTAGCCAACGAATCCTGGATTGCTTCATCACTCAGCCCTGCAGTCTTTAGCATCTCAAATCGATCAGAACGCTCCACGGCTTCTTTGAACGGGGCATCATAATCTTTCCAGTCATCAAACTGCTTATCGAAAGTTTTTTGAAGTTTTTCCATATGGATCTTCAGCGCTTCTTCCGCATATTGCTGCATACCGAAATCAATTGTCGTATAGATTTTCAATCCATCTACATAAAGATTGTAGGGTTCGCCGTTTTCTTTTGTGTGCTTGTCACACCAATCCAGTAGAAAAGAACGGATGTGGTTCCTGAAGTAAAGAGCAATGCCTTCAGAATCTGTATTGCGCTGATACGATAGATTGAGAGGAAGTTGTTTTAGAGAGTCCAATGTGAGTGAATCAATCACGCCATTGACCATCATCTGGTGGAGTACAACATTCCTGCGACTAATGGCTCGTTCCGGATAATTACGCGGGTTGTAATAGCCGGTGGCTTTGAGCAGTCCCACGAGGAGTGCACATTCCTCGATCGTTAATTGTTGAGCATTTTTTGAAAAGTAACGATCTGCTGCAGCATCGAGCCCAAAGATGGCTTCACCAAATGGAACGGTATTGATATAGAAAGTGAGAAGCTCTTCTTTAGAGTATACACTTTCAAGCCGGGAGGCAATGATAAATTCTTTATACTTATTGATCAACATGGAAGCGATCCAATAATCTTTTCGAGGAAAAAGATTTTTCGCTAATTGTTGAGATAGCGTGCTACCACCTCCGGCGCTTTCCTGGCCCAATAATAAACGCTTAACAAGAACGCGCGCCCAACTTCGCAGATCAATACCACTGTGCGTCCAAAAGCGGGCATCTTCTGTGGCGATCAGTGACGTCATAAAGGCAGGAGGGATCTGATCGAATTGAAGATTGTTCCTGTTTTTTGTATAAAATTTTCCCATCAGCTTGCCATCCACACTATAAATTTTGGAGGCTTCAGGCTGACGAATGGCGAGCAGTGCTTTGTCGTTTGGAAGTTTGCCAAAAAGGCCGAGCCACGTCAGGAGGAAAATTAAAACGAGCAACAGGATCAATGCACCGCATGCTTTAAGTCCCTGGAAAAACCATTTCTTTCTTTGCTTGGGATCTTTAATACCGGAACTGATACGTTTTGGTGTAGTGACAATGAAGGTCCAGATCTTTTGTGGTAGCGCCAAAAGAAATTCTTTTATGGAAGCAGGGGAAAAGGAGGATAACTTCATTAATGCTGATGTGCGGATCCGGGTGGATTTATCTTTTCTGGTCTCAATAATAGCTTATTATTAACAATCCATCGATTCCAATTGTTATGTTCTTCATCGTCAATAGTGAAAGTCTGTATGGATAGCGCGGACAAAGATCGTTAATATCCTAACAGTTCGCATAAGCGGAAGCTTTCCAACTTATTGAGGATTAAATGGTGGTCGACGCTATGTATTTCAATCGAAAGAAAATTACATCCCCTTTTAAATCAATTTTTTATTAACACACCGCCTGGTGAATAAATTAGTTTGTCGTATGAAAAATCTCGCATTTTCCGGATTCTCAACCAGGGCCTTTGTGGTCATGATATTCCTGTTCGTAGCCGGTTGTTCAGTCAATCCCGTGAGTGGTAAAAAGGAATTCGTGCTCATGTCTGAGCAACAAGAGATAGCCATTGGTGCTGAATCTGATCCACAAGTCATCGCTGAGTTTGGATTATATAATAATTCAACCTTTCAGAATTTCATTCAAACCCGTGGCACAGAGATAGCCGCCATTTCTCATCGACCCGGTTTAAAATATCAATTCAGGGTGCTGGATTCGCCAGTGGTGAATGCCTTTGCCATCCCTGGAGGCTACGTTTATTTCACTCGCGGCATTATGGCTTATTTTAATAATGAAGCCCAATTTGAAGGTGTGTTGGGTCATGAGATAGGGCATATTGCTGCACGACATTCCGCTGAACAATACACGACGGAAACAGTAGGGCAGGTATTGCTCATTGGTGGCGAAATTGCCTCCAAAGAAGTGAGAGCCTTTGCTAATGAAGCTCAGCAAGCAATGGGACTACTCTTTTTAAAATATAGTCGCAATCATGAAACCCAGGCGGACGAATTGGGTGTTGAATATTCCACCAAAGTCGGCTATGATGCAAAGCAAATGGCTGAATTTTTCAAAACCCTTAAAGCCCTAAGTGATGATAGTGGTTCCGCCATTCCTACATTTCTATCCACTCACCCTGATCCGGGAGACCGATACAAAAAGGTTGGTGAATTGGCCACAGAATGGCAGGCGAAAGTCCCAATGTCATCTTATAAAGTGAACACTGATTCCTATTTGTCGATGATAGATGGAGTTATTTATGGTGATGATCCCCGACAAGGTTTTGTTGAGTCCGGTGTGTTTTATCACCCTGCACTGAAGTTTCAATTTCCATTTTCTTCCGATTGGCAATTGGCTAACAGTCCTTCCGAAGTGCAGATAGTACCAAAAGATGGTAAGGCTCTTGTTGTATTTACCACCTCTGAAGGAACCTCTGTACAGGATGCAGCATCAAAAACGGCAACCGATTTGAAATTAACTGTTCTCTCCAGTAAACAGGTTACTGTAAATGGATTGCAGGGATTGGAAGTGCTGTCAGAACAAGTCAGCCAGGATCCCAATACCGGCCAGGAAACTAAGATTAGTGTTAAAAGCATGTACCTGAAATATGGCACCAACATCTATGTTTTTCATGGGGTGTCAGCACCAGCAGATTTCCAATCCTATTCGACGTATTTCAATAAAAGTATGTATGGATTTAAAGCATTGACTGATGCGTCGAAGCTCAATGTTCAACCCGAAAAAATTAAGGTGGTTTCTGTTAAATCTGCTGGAACCCTTGCTTCAGCATTTCAGGCCTATGGGGTTCCGTCCAATCGCCATAAGGAATTAGCCGTGGTCAATGGGATGGAAGTCGGTACAACGGTAAAAGCCGGGCAAAAGATCAAAATCTTCTCTAAATGAGCCTTTGAAGGCTTGTAGAGTCCTGATTTTCTGATTATTAAGTATATAAATGGAAGGCTTGGTAATTTGGAATAGGTGAGTTACCTTTGCCCCTCTTAAAATTTAACTATCTGTAATGCTCATTATCGAAGTAAAAGAATCAGAGTCCATTGACCGCGCCCTCAAACGCTACAAGCGTAAAGTTCAGAATGTGCGGCTCATCCAGGAATTACGCCGTCGCAAAGAATTTGTGAAGCCATCTGTATCTCGTCGTAACGAGATCCTCAAAGCGGTGTACCGGACTAAGAAACAGGGCGACGAAGCTTAATACAGCTGTTGTTTTCCTAACAAAATTCACTTTTCTTTTTTCTTTTTTCGCTTTTCATTACTTGCCTTAGCATTGGTATACGCAATGAATAATACTACATTTGTCTTCCTTGCAAGGAACCCATTTGCTTGGCCCGGGTGGTGAAACAGGTAGACACGCAGGACTTAAAATCCTGTGACCCGAAAAGGTCGTGCCGGTTCGATTCCGGCTCCGGGTACAAGATCAAAATGTCACGATGACCTCGTGACATTTTTTTTTGCGAATGAGCTGAAAATGAGAAGCCCCGGAGAAATCTCCAGGGCTTCCTGAGCGGAAAACGAGACTCGAACTCGCGACCCCGACCTTGGCAAGGTCGTGCTCTACCAACTGAGCTACTTCCGCGTATTATTGGGACCGCAAATATACATTTTTTATAGTTTCACCCTCATTCAGTGCCTCATTCATACCGGTTTCTCAATACATAGAGCAGATGAGAGTTCTCCTGATCGACAATTACGATTCATTCACCTACAATCTCGCTCATGACCTGAAAGAGATCGATCAGGTGATGTTGACCATTGTCAAAAATGATGAGATCGGACTTGAGGAGATGGGAAATTTTAATAAGATCATTATATCGCCGGGTCCAGGGCTTCCCAAAGACAATGGCAATATTATCGAAGCCATTCGTGTTCATTACCAACGCATTCCTATACTGGGTGTTTGTTTAGGTTTGCAAGCAATTTATGAAGCATTTTATGGTTCGTTGATTAATCTTCCGAGAGTTCATCACGGTGTTTCTTCTTCGGTCAATATCATTGATGATGAAGATGTGATTTTTAAAAATATTGCGAGTCCGTTTAAAGCGGGAAGATATCATAGTTGGGTCTGTGATCCATCCCACATTCCGGAGCAATTGTTGATTACAGCAGTCGATGATCATGGTTCCATCATGGCATGCCGGCATCCTCATTTTCCTTTGCATGGAATTCAATTTCATCCGGAGTCGATATTGACGCCAGAGGGGAAGAAGATGTTGAAGAATTTTATTTTGGAGACGTAGGAATACCTCGCACTAAATCAATTGCATTGGGCTACACCCAATGCTAAATGATGTCGGCCTTTCAGGCCTTTGAATCTTCCTATTCTTTTACTCCGTCACTCCGTTACTCCGTTGCTCCCTTCTGCCTTTTACAAGCCGAGAATGTATGCGAAGATCAACGGCGCTACAATTGTCGCATCGGATTCCACAATAAACTTAGGTGTGTGGATGTCGAGTTTTCCCCAAGTTATTTTTTCATTCGGAACAGCACCGGAATAGGATCCATACGATGTAGTCGAATCGGAGATCTGGCAGAAGTAACTCCAGAAAGGAACATCATGCCATTCCAGGTCCTGGTACATCATGGGCACAACGCAGATCGGGAAGTCACCAGCGATACCGCCACCAATCTGGAAGAATCCCACGCCCTTACCACCTGAATTATTTCGATACCAATCCGCCAGCCATACCATGTATTCAATACCACTCTTCATGGTAGAAGCTTTGAGTTCATTCTTGATGATGTAGGAAGAGAAAATATTTCCCATCGTACTGTCTTCCCATCCAGGTACTACGATAGGTATATTCTTTTTCGCAGCGGCTAACATCCAGCTATCTTTTGGATCGATTTCATAATGCTGTTCGAGTACGCCACTCAATAACATTTTGTACATGTACTCATGTGGAAAATAGCGTTCACCTTTATCATCAGCGTCTTTCCAGATTTTATAGATATGTTTTTGAATTCGTCGAAAGGCTTCTTCTTCGGGAATGCAGGTATCGGTTACGCGATTGAAGTGGTTATCGAGTAAATCCCATTCTTCCTGTGGACTTAAATCGCGATAGTTAGGCACACGTTTATAATGACTATGAGCCACCAGGTTCATGATATCTTCTTCAAGGTTGGCTCCGGTGCAACTGATGATGCTCACCTTGTCCTGGCGGATCATTTCAGCAAGGCTCAATCCGAGTTCGGCAGTACTCATGGCACCGGCGAGGGTGATCATCATTTTACCACCATCATCGAGATGGGTTACATATCCTTTTGCAGCATCAATCAACGCTGCGGAATTAAAATGCCGGTAATGATGGAGGATGAAATCGGTGATGGGTTTATTGCTCATTGTAGAAATTTATATTTTAATATTCATAGAGTGTGAAAAAACTCACGCAGAGACGCGGAGGCGCAGAGAATAATTTCCTTTTCCTCCACCTTGTCTTTACTAGATAATGGTCAACCGTGCAGGTCAAAAATATGAAAATCAACCATGCAGGACCGATTAATTGTTAGCTACAACCAACGCTGCCTTTTAAAGTAAAAGAGGAGTAAAACAGTCATGAGTATCATGAGCCCCCAAAGCGTAGGATAGGCCCATGGCCAGTTGTATTCCGGCTGGAATCGAAAGTTCATACCATACACACTGGTGATGAAGGTGAGGGGAATGAAAATGGAAGTGATTACCGTCAGGATTTTCATCACGTTGGTCATGCGATACGTCATCTCGGACATGAACAAATCATGCAGGGAGGATAAGTGATCGCTCTGATTGTCGTTGATGTCCATGATTTGCATGATGTGATCCATAATATCGCGAAAGTATCGACGGGTTTTGTCCTGGACAAGTTTGCTGTCGGTCCTTTGAATAGAACTAACAGCTTCACGAGTGGGCAGGATGATGCGATGGAAATCTGAAATATCCTGTCGTATGTGATAAATGGCTGTTTTCAACTCCTGGTCAGGATCCTTATTGATTTCAGCTTCGAGTGCATGAATGCTATCATTGCAAATGTCCAATACATGGAAGTAATGATCGGTGATGAAATCGATGATGGCATACATGAGGTAATCAGGTTTTTTGTTCCTGATCCTCGATGAAGAAGATTGCATGCGTACTTTGACGGATTGAAAACTATCATCCGGATATTCCTGGAAAGAGATCAGGAGGTTATCGGTGAGATATAAGCAGATCTGTTCACTTAAAAATTCTGATCCGTCCTCTCCCGGGATCAGGTTTTTTAGGATGACAAAAAGATTATTGTCATAATCCTCAAATTTTGGTCGCTGCTCGGGATCCAGGATGTCTTCCAGGATTAGGGACTCAATTGAAAATCGTTTGCCTATCGCTTCAATCTCGGCTGGATTATGAATACCTCTTACATCCATCCAATAGTAATACCCGCGTTGCAGTTCAACTTCTGCATTCGGATCAAGCTCCTCAATGGTGTCCGAATTGTATCGAACAAATTCCTTAATGATTTCATCCGACTTCTGAATGCCGGTGTAAATGAGCGAACCAGGAGGAAGGCCGGTTTTTCGAATACGTATTTTAGACATGCGAATTGGAAATCATTTTGTTTTTCAAAAATAGCTGTTCTCAAAGGTATGATCACATCAGGTACTGACTTCGACCGGATAATAATTGATCCATTCGCTCCAGCTGCCCGCATAAAGTTTCGCATCGAGCCCGGTGGCCATTTTGTAAGCGAAAATATTATGACAAGCTGTTACACCTGAGCCACAATAAAAGACAGGAGGGGTGGAAGGACTAGCAGAAAGTGATTTGAATTTTTCAATCAAATATTCTTTTGATTTCCAAAATCCTTTTTCATCTACATTGTCCAAATAAGGAATGCAGACTGCTCCCGGGATGTGACCGGCAATCGGATCTATCGGTTCGACTTCCCCGGTATATCGTTTGTATTCCCTGCTGTCGACGATTGTATTTTTAGAATTGGCGATTTCTTCTTTGACAACAGTCAGATCATTTCGGACGTGTCCGATCAGGTTTCCTTTTTGTGGGGGAGGCCATTGATTATCGTTTTCATATCCAGCTGCTTTCCAGGCTTCAAAACCACCGTTCAGGATCGCCACTTTTTTATGACCAAGCCAATTTAACAACCACCATGCTCTTGATGCGTAAACTCCATTCATTTGATCATAGGCAACCAACTGGCTGTCATTATTGATTCCGCATGCACGAAATGCAAACGTCAATACTTCTGGATCAGGTATTGGATGTCTACCTGTTACGCCTTTAATCACAGGTGCTGAGAGATCATGCCCTATATCCATGAAATAGGCGCCAGGAATATGGTGTTGCAAATATTCTCGTCGTCCTTTATCAAAATCATTCAGATAATACGTGCAATCCAAAACCACAACTTTTCCAGCGGTTAAAAGCAACTGAAGTTCCGATGCTGAAATAAGCGTATCAAATTCTTTGGCCACGATTATTTTGAATTAGCTAGTGAATCCAGGATTTGCTTGCTGTGATTGGCGGAATCGACAGGATGAATCACTACTTCTATGATTCCTTTTTCATTGATGACAAAGGTGGTTCGATGCACTGCATCGCTGATTCGCCCCATGAATTCTTTAGTGCCATAAATGTCGAAGGCCTTCGCCACATTATTTCCGACATCAGCAATGAGTGGATACGGTAGGTTATATTTTTCAATAAATTTTTGGTGTTTCTTCATATTATCCTCGCTGACGCCAAAGACGAGGTAGCCCTTTTTCTTCAGGCGCTGAAAATCATCCCGGATATTGCAGGCTTCTTTGGTACAGGTTTCTGAACCATCATGATTGTAAAAGAAGAGGATATACTTTTTGCCGATGAGTTGCTCAGCAGAAATCGTGCTTCCATCTTGCAATAAAGCTTTGAAATGAGGAACAGGTTGACCCGCTTTTAATCGACTCGTCCAGGTGGCCCGCATCGTGTAAGGTTTGTTGGCCTACAAGGTAAATGATTTTTGAAGCACACCCTCATTGTTGCGATCATCCCAGACTTTCACAATCAATTGATGTTGGCCGTGTGCAATGTGACCATCAAATTCGTGTGTCAATGTACCAGTTTTACCATCCAATGCCATCAGGATCCACTGGCCGTCTACCCATGCTGAATACCGTAAAGATTTTGCCTTTTCCCTTGCCCTGACATTGTCCCTAATTTTAAAAGACATTTTTTTCCAGGTCGACATGTTGGGAGAAAATTTAGAAATGGAAATGGTCGGTGGAATGGTGTCCACCAGGATAGTATAAGTGCCCATCTGTCTCGTACTGCTAGTGACATTATTTCCGACCCAGGTGCCTCCACAATTGACGATACTTCCATTGGGTTCGCATCGGGCAATGAAAGCTTTGTCTTGCAACCTCGCAGGAACATTACGTCCTTCGATGGCAATATCAAAATAGTAGTGCACAGGAATATCGGAAGGTGAAATTTCATATCGTTGACAAAACTGACCTCTTGCTATCCCGGGTAATGTGGAGATTTCTAATGGAATTTTTTCATAAAACGATCCTTTTGGCCAAACCACCTGGATACCGGGTTGGGTGAGAATACTGACTTCATCGGGTTGGGCAAGTAATTCAAAAGGTGGCATTAATGAAGCCGGTGGAAATAAATTGGGGTTGCGCACCACTTCAAAAATTACTCTTGATTCATTGCCATTGAAATCACCAACAGAAATTGAAACTTCTCTTGGTTGTTCAGTATTCAGATAGATCATGCCCTGATCAACACCGCGGTAATAAATCGGAAGTTTATTTCCTTCGAGCGGATAGCAACGATGAAAGAATCGGTTCTGATAAATTTTTTGTTGGTAATCGATGTGAGCATTGAGATAACGCGTATCCTGGAAAGGAATTTCATCCATGGCAAAAGCAAAAGAAGGTTGGCCATCAACTGAACATTCAAGACTGTATATGCCATTTGGATTATCAACACCGTCCTGATAATCGCAAGCCCTGATACCAAACGTAACTTTTGAAACACCGATTTCAAATGGAATGGGCAGTCGATATATTCCGAGACTATCCAGTTTAGGTTGTAATACAGTAGACTGAATCAACTGACCAGCATCATTGAATTGATAGGCGATCAATTGTTGGATAACTGGCGGAACCTGGTCAGGAATATAAAAACCAAAATGTAGAGGATTGACTGGTACTTGTGTGTCCGTATGCCTGATTTCGAAATGCAAATGAGGTCCTTCAGAATGACCCGTGTTGCCAAGAATGCCGATCTGATCTAATTGACTGACCTGAAATTGAAAGGGAGGAGGGTAGAGATCAACTTCAAATTGTTGCTGGCGGTATTGTTCATTTTTTACATACTCTTGAAATATGGGTGCAAAGCGATCCAGGTGTCCATAAACGGTGGTAAATCCATTCGGATGATCCACATAGATGACATTTCCATAACCAAATGCGTCAACTTGTATTCGACTAATGTAACCTGCAGCCGCTGCATATACGGTATCACCAATCATTCCCTTTGCTGATTTAATATCTAAACCCGCATGAAAGTGATTCGTCCTTAATTCACCAAATGTACCTGACAATTGAAACTGTCGGTTGAGTGGTGAAGTAAACTGACCCGCTGGATATTCAGACACAGGCAAACGCATGGACAGGAGAGAGAGACCGATGATCAGAAAGGCATACAATCGCATATCACGTAGGCTTTGCGGGGGAGTCAGTTGAATGAAGTAAATCGTGCATCAGGTTTTCAATTTCAAATTCGATATTGAAAGCGGTTGATGGTTCGAGTTTTATTTCGTTTTTGCCGGCCTCCATTTTTTGTTGGATGGCCGGATGTCGCGTCATTAATTCCTGGGCGGTGAGACGAATCGACCATGTCAGCCAATTCAATTTTTGCCGGACACGGTCCTGTTTTTTCGTTTGCTGCTGATCGAGGTAGGCAATATATAAACGTAAAGCTTCCCATGCATCGTCTATGCCCACATTTTCAATAGAGGAACACGTTAAAATTTTTGGGATCCATCCTTCCCGGGTTGAGGAGAAAAAATGAAGTGCCGTCTGATATTGGGCCTTTGCAATCTTTGCTAACTGGACAAGGTCACTATCTGCCTTATTAACCACCACGATATCAGCCAGTTCAGTGATACCTCTTTTGATCCCCTGCAATTCATCACCTGCACCAGGTTGAATGACTAGTACAAATCCATCGGTGAATTGCCATGTTGTATGCTCTGATTGGCCGACACCAACGGTTTCCAATAAAATCAAATTATATCCTGCAGCAGAAAGGAGTGTCATCAATTCCATGCTTCTGCGACCGAGACCACCCAGAACATCACCGGCTCCGGTAGAACGAATAAAGGCTTCCTGAGAATTTGATAATTGAGTCATTCTGGATTTATCCCCTAAAATGCTGCCATGACTTATGGAACTACTGGGATCAATGGTGAGTACGCCTACTTTATGTCCAGCCTTTATCGCCTGCATGCCTAATGCCTCTATGAAAGTGCTCTTTCCAACACCTGGAGAGCCGCTGATGGCAAAGCGGTATGAATGATCTTCTCGATCAAGTTTTCTCTCACAACGCTGGAGAATGGCAATGGCATCGCTTCGATCATCAGCACGATCACTTTCAACTAATGTCATTACTTGTCCAAGGGCAACTCGATCACCGTTGGTCAACTTGTTAAAAAGTGCCTGTAAGTCTCTGGACATGCTGAAAAGGAAAAGTTAAGGTAGCAAATATAATTTTTTTATTTAAACTGTATACATCTGACTACCAATATATTAAAATGTTAATACGGGTATGTTAAGGTATTTAATGGGAGTCTGTCGCCGCATTAACTATTCCATAATAGCCGAATGGGGTGAATGATGGTTCTTTTGATATGCACTGCAATGTGAAATGGTGGGTAGTCCTACATCAATTGATTCATCGCCAAACGTGGCAGGATCTGCGAAACATCCAACTGCCCACCTGTTTTTTTCTCCTAGAGGATTTGATTCCAGATCCGTTCTGTCCACAACCGGGTATAATAGTCTAACGTATAAGCACCGGCTAAAGGGTCCTTGCCTGGAGGCAGCCCACTTTCCAAATGTAAGAGGTGATGAATATTGCGATCGATACGCTTGTAAAAATCCGATATCCCTTCCGTCTTGAGGTGATGAATACAAAGCGATGTCGTTCCGGTAAGCACTGCTGCTAACGATGACATCGATGCTCTGATGAGGTAGTGTTCAGGTGCCTGATTGACTTTTGGGTGGATATGGCATTCCAGGTATTCAGGATGGTCATTAATAAGGACAGAATTAGTATCCAGGAGATTCAACCATAACAAATGCAAGACACGGGTCTGAATGATTTGTTTGAAATATTGAATATCAGCATCCAGTGTCAAAATGCATTTATCAAAGAAGGAGATTGTGGTATTTAAAGTCTTCCATTGATTCCAATCTTCAATCAACTGTTGAAAAATTTTACCAGCGGATTCAACCCAATTTCCTCTTGAAGTAAAATGATATTCCAATTTGATCTGCTGTAGTTGTTCTTGATCCTGCTGAAATTCTTCCAGCAAAGATTTTATACCTGATCTTGATTCTGATCGATTGAATCGTAGAAAAGTAGTTTGAGGTGTACGTTTTGCTATTTCATGAAACAAGGAAAGAGAATACTTATTTGTATAAAGGTGCCAATGGATCATGTCCGGAAAAACACCTTCTAAGATTTGATTGATATCAAGGTTAGTTCCGTTATCCTTTTTGATTAAAAAAGTTTGTGTTCCAAATTGTAATGCTTCGAGGAGGAGTTTATTGATTTGTTCACCGGACTTGTTGCTGATATCAAATGATTCCACTATTCGCGGAGGGGAAGCAAATAATTCATCCGGCAATACGATAGGTTCAGGAGGAGCATCGCTGGCATGATGAAAGGGAATCAAAGGTTCCCCGGTCCACCATTCGCGATATAGTGAATCGATAGGTTTGCCTTTGAGGTCCTTTTCGATCTGCCGGATCCAGTCTTCTTTAGAGGAGGGAGGAAAGGTATATTCCCAAGTCTGCATACGCTAAATTAACTTCCCGGATCAAAAAGCAGCAATTTTGTGTTTGTTGCTTTGACCCTTAGCCGTTTACCTCCGGATGAATCAGACTAAATCGCCGATCTACCTTGACTATCACGCCACCACGCCGGTGGATGAGCGGGTATTGAAGGCCATGCTTCCTTACTTCGATGTCCGGTTTGGAAACGCAGCCAGCAGGTCGCACAGTTTTGGATGGCAAGCCAATGAAGCTGTTGAAATAGCAAGAAAGCAAGTGGCAGATTTGCTTTTGGTCAATCCGAATGACTTGTTTTTTACTTCAGGAGCGACCGAAGGATTAAGCATGCTCCTTAAGGGTATGGCTGATGCCAATAGTAAAAAGGGAAAGCACATCATCACATTGGCAACCGAGCATCATGCAGTGCTTGATGTTGTCGAATGGCTTGGAACAAAAGGATATGAAATCAGTGTCTTGCCGGTAAATGCGGATGGATCTATTGACCTGGAGAAATTCAAACAGGAAATTAGAAAGGATACCATTTTAGTTTCTGCGATGTGGGCAAACAATGAAACCGGAGTCATCCATGATGTCGCATCAATTGGAACCATTTGCAAAGAGGCGAATGTGCCATTCATATGTGATGCAACACAAGCTGTTGGTAAAATTGAAGTGCATCCAAAAGATGTGGGTGTGGATATGATGGTTTGTTCTGCGCATAAATTTTATGGACCAAAAGGAATTGGTGCAGTTTACATCAATCCTGCGATGAAAGTAAAACCAACTCCTTTGATTCATGGTGGAGGACATGAAAATGGTTATCGTTCAGGGACATTAAATGTTCCGGCGATTGTGGGAATGGGCGAAGCTGCCAGGATTTGCAAAGAAATAGGGAAAAATGATATGGAGAGAATTCAAAAATTCCGTGATCATTTTGAAAAAACGATTTTGAATGAATTGGAAGAGGTCAGTGTGAATGGAAATGTTGAACGACGGATGCATACGGTTTCGAATCTCTGTGTTCGATTTACGGAGAGCCAGGCGGTAATGACGAAGTTCAGGAGTAAGCTTGCAATTTCATCAGGATCTGCATGTAGCTCGGCAGATCCGGCACCATCACATGTGTTATTGGCGATGGGATTGAGTGAAGAGGAGGCGAAAGCTTCGTATCGGTTTAGTTTTGGACGACCAACGACATCGGAGGAAGTTGAAATGGCTGCAGAGTTATTTGTCAATGCTGTGAAAGAATATAGGGAGCAGAGTCCGGTGTGGGGTATGCACATTAAGGGCATTGATGTCAAAGGCTGACCAGCTTATAAACTATACCCGGCAAGGTTTGTTATCCTATCTTTGTCCTAATAATCAATCCAATAAGATGCTTTTTGTAGCCGACAGTGCGAAAGAGAGAATAGTCAAGATCCTGGAAGGGGAGCATAAACCTCTTTCTGAATACTTTGTCAGAGTGAGTGTCACAAGCGGTGGTTGCTCAGGCCTCAGCTATAAGCTTGATTTTGATAACGACCTCAAACCGACTGACCAGGTCTTCGAAGACAAAGGCATTCGTCTTGTCACCGACCTAAAAAGTTTCCTTTATGTCCATAATACCATCCTGGAGTTCTCCGATGGACTTGATGGTAAAGGATTTTACTTCAGCAATCCGAATGCTTCGCGCACGTGTGCGTGTGGGGAGAGTTTTGCGGTTTAATTAATTTTGAGTTATGCTTGATCATCAAGTCATATTGGATCGGATAAAAAATATAGTTCTTGAGCAGGATCTATTGGCTAAGGTTTATTTATATGGTTCCAGGGCCAGAGGCACGATGAAACCGGATTCAGATTGGGATCTCCTAATCTTATTGTCTAATGAGAAGATTACAATGGATGTGGAACGGAAGGTTACCTATCCCTTATATGATCTTGAATTTGAAATAGGAGAAGTCATCAGTCCCATTATATTTTCTGAGAAAGAATGGAATACAAAACATAAGGTGACCCCTTTCTATTCAAATGTTATGAAGGAAAGAAGATTGTTATGAAGGAGTATCTTCCAGATGATTATGTCAGATACAGGTTGCAAAAAGCCAAGGAGACAATTTCAGAAACCAGGATTTTAATTGAAAACAAACTCTGGAATACAGCCATAAACAGAATGTACTATGCTTGCTATTATGCAGTAGGAGCATTATTGGTTAAGCAAGGGGTGGAGACTTCCAGCCATTCCGGGAGTAGACAAAAATTCGGGCAACTTTATATCCATACAGGGCTGATTTCTACGGAACATGGAAAGCACTACTCAGAACTGTTCGAGAAAAGACAGAAGGGAGATTACAATGATTTTATTGATTTTGATGAAGAAACGGTCCTTCGTTTTTTTCAGCCTTCAATAGATTTCATAAATGTGATTGAGGCTCGTATATTGGAAGTTGATCCGGAATGAATTCACATATATCCATTTTCGAATTCAATACCTTTAGGTAATGACCTTAGTGATCATGCCTTTTAAAAAAAGTCACGTAAGTAATATTTTATTGGTATTGATCCTTTGCTTCGCCACAGGCAAATTATTTTCCCAGGATTACCGCCGTTGGCAGATAAATGGTGATGGATCCATTACCTGGATAATCGATAATAACCTTCCACATAGCGACCATATTGAAATGAGTGGGAAAAGAATTTCCTGCATTCTCCGATATGAAGTTGCGGCAGACAGTTCGTTTCACGCCACCCGCAGCCTGGTATGGCCCATGCTCAGAACGATTCCAAATAATACTCATGCCAGCCTGACCAGGCGGTTTGCCCAGGATGCATTTGAACAGGTTACCGTCAATTACAAACCCATTACCGGTGAAAAAGTAGTTTCCATCAATCTTAAAGGAACATTAGTAGTGAAAAGCCAAGCTGCCAATCAAATTGAATTGACACGGCAATTTTTTCCTTCTACCACATTGCCTGGCTATTGGGAAATTTATAGCATTAAAAATATTTCCGGAAAACCTTGCGTGATAGAAATACCAAAATCAAATATGGTTTATAATACGGATCCCGCAAAAGGAACAGAAGGAAGCTATGCGTTGCATATGGACTTATACAATTCAGGAAGTTTCAATCTTCCTGCCACAGATTCTGTCAGCTTCTCCGTTTTTTATTCCGGTATTAAAGACTATGAACAAGCACCCGCTGCAGATGCACAAGTTGAAAAAGAAAAACGCCTTGAATTTATACAGGAAATTTGGAGCAAGCTGGTGCTGGAAACTCCGGATACAGTATTGAACAGGGAGTTTGCATTTGCAAAAATCAGGGCAGCTGAAAGTATTTTCGAAACAAAAGGCGGACCCATGCACGGACCTGGTGGAGAAGCTTACTATGCGGCTATCTGGGCCAATGACCAAGGTGAATATATTGGACCATTCTTTCCCTACCTGGGCTATGAATATGGCAACCAGGCATCATTGAATGCTTACCTGCATTTTGCAAGATTCATGAATGATGAATTTAATCCGATTCCAAGTTCCATCATTGCCGAAGGAACGGACATATGGAATGGGGCTGGTGACCGCGGCGATGCAGCCATGATTGCTTATGGAGCGGCTCGGTTTGCACTTGCCAATAGCGATAGCAAAGTAGCCGAACAATTATGGTCGTTGATTGAATGGTGTTTGGAATATTGCCATCGCAAATTAAATAGGGAAGGGGTAGTCCGGTCCGATACGGATGAATTAGAAGGACGATTTCCGTCTGGCAATGCCAACCTGTGTACTTCGTCTTTGTACTATGATGCTTTAAATTCTGCAGTTTACCTGGCAGGAGCATTAGGCAAAGACAAAAAGCAAATTATGATTTACAAAGATCAGGCGGTTGTATTGAGAGCAGCTATTGAAAAATATTTTGGTGCAAGAATAGAAGGATTTGAAACTTATAAATATTACAAAGAAAATGATACCCTTCGGGCATGGATATGCATTCCGCTGACTATGGGCATTGAGGATCGCAAAGCAGGAACAATAGATGCATTATTCTCGCCAATATTATGGACAGAGGATGGACTGGCCAGCGTAGCGCGTGATAAAACATTTTGGGATCGTTCAACGCTATATGCTTTACGAGGCGTATTGGCTGCAGGTGAAACAGATAGAGCATTGACCTTTTTGCATTCTTATTCCAATCGTCGGTTGTTAGGCGATCATGTTCCTTATCCAGTGGAAGCTTATCCGGAAGGAAGCCAGCGCCATCTTTCAGCGGAGAGCGGATTGTATTGCAGGATTTTCACAGAAGGGTTGTTTGGTATGCGGCCCACTGGATTACACAGTTTTAGTTTTACACCCAGGCTTCCAGTAACATGGCCCAAAATGAGCCTTCGTCAAATCCGTGCGTTTCAACATGACTTTGACATTGTAGTTGAACGAATAGAAGGGCAGTTGAAGGTAACAGTTACTGATGGAGAGAGAACAATCGTCAATCAATTCATTAAAGATGGAGATAGGGTAGAGGTGAATTTCCTGGAATAAGACTATACATTTGGCAGGTTACCCAATTTTTTTTCCTGGGTCCCATAAAGTATAAATATTTTATACCGCAAGGCCAGAAACAATATTGCAGCGAGTAATACTTCAGCCATTACTATTACCCACCCAAAGTAAACTTTCAATAATTGAGCATTGATATAGCCGGTGGCAGAAAGCAAAATAAATAGAATGGCGATCATAGTCCCTCTTTGATTCCGCTGGCTATTCATAAGGATAATGGCGGCCACTGACGGATACAACAATACCTCTGCTACAGAACTCAAGGATTTAATTATCATCGTATACATTTCCGATGGAGCAATGCTGCCCCGAACAAAATAACTCGTCCATCCGCAAATCATAACCAGGATAATGGATATGATCAATTTACTTAAAACGGTAAATCTTGTAACGAATAGAAACAATATTCCAATCAAATAATAGACAATTGTTGGAATAATTACGCTTAAATAAATAATACCCTTCGAACCTGTTGATCCGGCTCCAGGAAAAGAAAAGTGTTGCGGTAGGAGACCGTTAATGATTATAGTTATAAAACCCAGAACCACTATCAGGAGTGTATTAGAATTGCCGTGCGTCTCAACTTCCTGATGGTCTTTGGTTGTATCCTTTTTATAAACCCTGAAAAACAGAATCCCAAATACAATCCAGATAATCAGGCCAAGCAAAGAGAATGCAAAATTTGAAGTGAACATAGAGTATAGGCCTCCTCCAACTATTGGAGCAATTCCGGAAAACATTCCTGCAGCCAGATAAAGCAATAAGTAAATCCTGTCATCAAACCTTTGGTTATCACCGAAAGACTCGAACAGTTTAACGAATACATTGACTTTAATAAAACCACCAGCCAGGGCCATGATAGATAAACCGCCAAGAACAGTTGGAAGAGTGTTAAAACAACATAATACAAGCCCTGCAGTCAACGGAATGAAATAGAATTGAATGTTCCTGAATAGTTTAACCCTGTCGATGAGAATTGCAGCAAGGATCAATGAAAAAAGAGAAAAATACCTTTCTACCATCATGAATTTATCTATACCGGCTTCCTGCAAACCAAAGTTCTTGGCCAGGAAAATGGGTAAAAAGGAATTAAAACCATTATAGGTAAACCTCTCCAAACAATAGAACAGGATCAATAAGAAGATAGAACCGTTCAATAGCTTTTTCATTTTCTAAATGATTGTATGGTGGTGATTGAATTCGTCATTCAAAAGAACTCACCGGCTAGAGTAATTACTATACTGATTTATAAGTAATTGCTTCTTGGTTTGAACTTATGGGCTTAAGTAATTAAAATCTACAAACAGTGATCAGGACAAGTTCAAAAAGAAAAAGCCTGTGCAAACATCCTGCACAGGCTTTTTCTTTTTTATATAGAGTTAATCCTTATTGAATCATGACCTTTCGAGTTGATTTCAGTGTGCCGTCTGTAACTATAATCAAGTATACTCCTTTTGAATATCCTGTCAAATTGATTTCTTTAGTGTTTTGTCCGCTAACTGCTTTTGCAGCATAAACCCGCTCACCAAGGAAATTGTAAACTTCAACATTGCCCAAACTGATTGCGCTGTTCAAGGTGAAATTTCCATTACTTGGATTAGGATAAACGGTCAACGTGCCATCTTCGGAAGTCAAATCTTTGGTGCCCGCTACTGATTTGAAATAATAATGGGTACTGTCTCCGCTGGTAAGTGTGTTGGTCACACCATCATATTCGCGGGTTCCTTCGCCAGCAATGAAATTGTTTTCTCCGTAAGAATAGAAAGCTACTGTAGAATACTTCCAGGAGGTGCCATCCCAAATTTCAGATAATGATTTAATTAGGAGCTGACTGCCGTTGTAAGTATTTGTCACTCTTCCTGCGTTGTCGTAGCTCGCGCCATTCCAGTTTTGGGTAAGTGAATTGGTTAGGTTATTACTGCCATTGTAGGTGTTCGCAGTTTTGCTGATGTTCACCCATCCAGTGCCGTCCCAGGTTTGACTTAAAGATGTCAACTGGTTGTGATTGCCATCATAAGTGTAGGTTTCTAAGGAAGTATTGTCCCAGGAAATTCCATTCCAACTTTGGTAGGTAGTGGTGAGTTCATTGTGATTACCATCAAAAGTATTGAGGATTTGACTTTGATTTACCCAGACGGCATTAACATCATCCCAGTATTGAGTAAGAGCAGTAGTCAGGTTGTTGTTAGTGTAGGTATTGGTTGTTTTGCTCGAATTCACCCAGGCAGCACCGTCCCAGGATTGACTAATTTCGGTGAGGACATTATGGTTGTTATCATAGGTATAGATATAGTTGGAAATATTCAGCCATGAGATTCCGATCCAATACTGGCTCAGTTCAGTGATCACGTTGTTATTGCCATCATAGGTATAGAAGGTTTGAAGATAATTGTCCCAGGAACTGCCGTTCCATGATTTGAATAATAGTGAGGTCTCATTATTATTTCCATCGTAGGTATATACAAATTGTAAGTATTTAGTCCAGCTATTACCGGTCCTGCTATAAAAAGTCAGGCTGAGAGGGAGGTTGTCGGCATTGTAGGTGATGTCGGTCACTTTTGAAGCAAGGGTCAGCTTGGCGCCAGCGGTATCCCATCCCCACATATAGATGCTGTCAAATCGCTGAATCAGGTCGAGTACTTCCCTTGAAGGATGTGTAAAATCATTGAGTTGAAGACCAGGTTTGTGTAATGAATTGACTCTTGGCTCCCGCAGTAATAAGGCTGCAGGATTGGTTTGCGCAAAGGCATTCAACGAAAGAGCCAGTAAGGCAAAGAGTAGTGTTTTTTTCATTGTATGTGATTTTTTGAAAAGTTTAAAATGTATCATAAGGGGTATAAAAATAGTAGTATTTGGCGAAGGAAAGAATTAATATTCCAGTAAAGCATTGATGGAATAAACGACTTTATCTACGGATAAAATCATCTCCTTTTCCAGGACTTCATTGAGTGGCACAGCTGGCATATCCACCGAACCTATTGTCCGGACAGGAGCATCCAGCGAAGTCCAGCAATTTTCCTGGATCCTGGCCGCAACACTTTGAGCGAACGTGTTCGAAAGGGTCTCTTCAGTGATCACAAGACATCGACCATGCTGTTTGACAGTTTCGTATATCAGGTTTTCGTCCAGCGGTACCAATGATCTCAAATCCAATATGGTGATTCTTCCTTCAAATTCTTTTGCTGCTTTCAGACTCCAGTGCACGCCCATTCCATAAGTGACTATGCAAAGTGCGCTACCATTGTCGATTTCATCCTGATGAGCTTTTATCACTAATCTTCCTACACCGATAGGTACTATATAGGCTTCATCAGGCAATGGACATTTGGCTGTTTCAGTATTGGCTACTTTACTCCAATACAATCCCTTGTGCTCAAAGACGACAACAGGATTCGGATCATAATAAGCAGCTTTCATCAAGCCTTTTAAATCCGCACCATTGCTCGGGTAGACCACCTTCAAACCTTTAATGCTACACACAGCAGTTTCCACGCTGGATGAATGATAAGGTCCTCCACTGCCATAAGCACCTGTTGGTACACGGAGTATCATACTCACTGGATATTTTCCATTCGTGAGATAACACGACCGGCTCACCTCCGTAAAAAGTTGATTTAGTCCCGGCCAGATATAATCTGCGAATTGAACTTCGACAATAGGTTTCAAGCCAACAGCAGACATTCCAACCGTTGATCCAACAATAAAGGCTTCCTGAATCGGTGTATTGAAAACACGATCCTCTCCAAATTTGGTAGCCAATGTTGCTGCTTCACGGAAAACACCGCCTAATCTTTTTCCAACATCCTGTCCATACAACACGCATTCAGGATGTTTGCGCATCAATTCCTCAATGGCAATCAATGCACAGTCCACCATCACCTTTACATCTGCGCCTTCAGGAGCACGCACGCCAGTTTCATCCGTTATGGGAGTAGGAGCGAGGGCATGCGTGTATAAATCTTCCGGTTTTGGATCCGGAGCTTTCCTCGCGCGTTCAAAATCTTCAGCAACTTTCTCTGTGGCTTTAGTTTCAATACGCCTGATCTTCAATTCCGGAAAACCTTCCTCCAATAAAACTCTGCGCAACTTAGGATAAGGATCCTGCAATCGATCTTCGTCCAGGTCATCCCGATACCATTCCATCCGGACACCTGATGTGTGATGATTGAGCAGTGGCACTTTCGCATGAACCAGGAATGGTCTTCTTTCTTTCCTGATCAATTTGATGACTTCGCGAAGCGTGTCATAACAAAGTTTGAAATCAGTGCCATCAATGCTACGTATTTCTATTCCTTTAAAACCTTCTGCATATTCAGCAGCGTTCATCGCGCGCGTCTCTTTAGCATTAGCGGAAATATCCCATTCATTATCCTGGATAAAATAGAGAATAGGGAGTTGTCGCAATGCTGCCATTTGCAATGCTTCTGCAACTTCACCTTCCGTCACGGCAGCATCGCCAAGAGAGCAAACTACAATCGGAGATTTTTTCCATTGACCCAGTTTTCTATTTTCTAAATAATGAATTCCCATTGCAATTCCTGTAGTCGGTATAGCTTGCATACCGGTGGCAGAAGATTGATGAGGAATCTTTGGTTTGTCATTGTCCCGTAAACTTGGATGAGAATAGTAGGCTCTACCTGCAGAAAACGGATCGTCACGTTTAGCCATCAACTGTAACATCAGATCATAGGGCTTCATGCCGATGGATAATAAAATAGAATCATCACGATAATAAGCCGACAACCAATCATCGGGAGTGAGTTGCATCCCAAGCGCAATCTGAACAGCTTCGTGACCCCGTGATGTGGCGTGAACATATTTTGAAACTTCCTTGAAATTAGCTTCATAAATATCTGTCATGGCTTTTGCAGTGGCCATGTATTCAAATGCCTTCTCCAGGATTTCGTTGGAACCTGATACCGGTGATTTTTCCTTTTTCTTTTTCTCTTTCGTTCCCATGCAGTCTGCCAAAGATAGAGATTGATCTTTGCCCGGAAATGCGAATACGGCATTTACGATGAAGAGCGTTTATATTTAGCCAATAAATCAAAATCCATGGACGATTACAATGGCCTGATCACTAAAGTGCAACGCTATCAGAGCGTTCTCTCGAATACACAGACCTACCGCGAGAGGTGGAAATCCCAGCTTAAAGCTTTGATTATCAGTGAGCTGGAAAATATGTTGAAAATCACCGGCCTTACCGGTACGATTGAGACCTCAGACAAAGTGAGACACCTGGAATACATTGTCTTATCGCTGGGTTCGGAAGAAAGCGGCATTTCTGAAATCATCAATGAGAAAACGGATAAACCGCTCATCAAAAACAACGGTTCACTGATTTATCAGCAACTATTCAATGGAAAAGTGCAAGTGATGATCGTCTATCCTTTCATTGAGGGATTCGGCGAGCCGCGTCCTCCAAAAGTGATTGCCATCTACAGGCCCGAAGAAATTAAACAACCTTTTCTGATCCGCCACATGGAGGACTTCGTCAAGGAGATTACGCAATGGGAGGACTATGACGATGATGACCAGGTCATTGCTAAAATAGGATTCAATCATCCGCTTCAAACTAAACCTACCAATGAGGCTTCATCATCATCACCTCAATAATGCTCGAATAGGCAACTGTAACAGGTGATGTTCTTTTTCAAGAAATTCATTTCTGAAGAATAAAATTCCAAACTGGAAACAATCCACGCTTTGGGTTACTTCAGGCATGGCGATGAGCTTTCTCCAGCCTTCCTGCATATCCTTTGACCAATAAATGTCATCGACCATAACAATGGTGTTGGATGAAAATCTATTTTTTAATTGATCATAATAAAATAGCAAAGCTTCTGAACGATGATTGCCATCCAGAAAAAGCATGTCAATGGAAGAGGTGTCATCTCGATGAACGTCAAGATAATTTTCAAAAGTAGAAATGATCAATTGAATCTCGTTCATACCAAGATCGGTAAAAGTGAAACTGGCCAACCTGCCTAATTCCGGATCTCCTTCTATGGTGGTGATAGTAGCATGAGGATTTCCTGATTGGAGATAGGCTGCTGAGATTCCTAATGATGTTCCGAATTCAACAATCCCTGCCGGTTTTTCCATTTGAACTAATCGAGCCATGCAACGACATTGAAATGGAAGACTCAATGCCTGTTTCGCGATCATGCTGATCCTTTCAGTTTTTTGTTTACCAGTGTATGAGCTACCAGAGCCAAAGTCCTGGCGAACAATTTGATCGTTTGTATGCAGCCATTTTTTACGTAGAATTTCAATAGCGGCAAATTTTTCAAATTTGACCTGTTCATCACCCATATAAGAGAACAATCTGAACAAAAACGGGGAATGGAATGATTTCCACCGTTTCCCTTTCAGCCTGTTGCGCAGGTAAGACAGGAAAGTATACCAGGTCATTCCGGCAAGATATTTATTAATTCAATTTTCCACGCTGTAGGGGTGTATTGCAATCCGCCCCTACAGCGTGGAAAATTCACAGGCCCTTGAATTTCGCCTTGTCAGCTATTTTCTTAATTGGTAAATTGATGGTATCTAGTGGCCGGGGAATAGTATTTTTGTTCATCTTCAGGATTATATTACAGCCATTATGAAAAAACACATTACACTTCTCATCTCGTCATTGCTCCTCGGTTTTCAGCTTCATGCCCAGACTGTATTCATCAACAG
>Ga0207656_10000134_pt1 | contig 27633 bp, 23 predicted proteins | sample KBSCornC12_FD_184297 | JGI IMG/M metagenome (GOLD analysis project Ga0207656, IMG submission 184297) | Corn rhizosphere microbial communities from Kellogg Biological Station, Michigan, USA - KBS Corn C1-2 (SPAdes) (version 2) | ecosystem: Host-associated > Plants > Roots > Rhizosphere > Soil ...
GGTGACGTGCCGTTCAAGGGCCGTGACCTGCCGCTGTATTCCCGTGAGGTGGCCACCTTGGGCCTGCGTTACGACGTCAACCGCTGGACCCATAACCTGGATGTATACGCCCAATCCGGCCAGCGTGCGCCAGGTACAACCAGCACCTATATCACCCAAGGTACGGCTGACGGCCAGTACGGTGATATTCCGGGCTACGTCTCGGTCAACGTGCGCAGTGGCTATGACTTTGGCGAGCAGTTGTCCAACCTGAAACTGGGCGTTGGTGTGAAAAACGTCTTCGACCAACAGCACTACACCCGTTCCAGTGACAACAATGCTGGACTGTACCTTGGCGAGCCGCGAACGTTCTTTGTACAGGCCAGCGTCGGGTTCTGATCGAAACACTGCCGCTCTTCCTGCCCGGGTTGAGCGGCAAAACCTACCGATAGAGGGGTTTGTTTTTCATGCCTTCAAATGTTCCTCCTACCAGGTTTCTGGAAACTTTCAGCCTTCTCAGGAACCGGCTCCCACAGTTCTGCCACACAGGATAGGCCTGCGTGCGCTGGTTTCCTTGACGACTAATAGAGCCCAAGGACGCTGGAGCAGTGATGTCAGGCGCCTGAATAGACCGAACTGGAGAACAGGAATGTCGGTATCGCCATACAATCACAGCGTCGCCCCTAACCTTGATAATGCCTCTCCGGGGGAAGAAACGCGCAGCAGCGAACGGTCTGCCATCACATCAAGGGCCCTGGTCTCGGCAGGGATCCATTTCGCCTCGCAGTCCAGTCATTGCGGCCCGGTATTCGGTGGCCCGCCGCCGCGCCCACTCCCCGAGAATGTGCGCCCGAACCCAGGCCCACCTCCACGTCCGAACCCTGCGTTGCCGGACCCTCATCTTTCAAAGCAAAGCAACGAGCAATTGGCCCAGGCGCTTTTGAACAGCTATGACGCGTTCAGGGGCCGCTGGCCTTCGCGCTCTGTCACGCGAAAGAGTGTGCAGAAAATGGCCAATCAACCGTTGACCGGTGATCCTGCCAAAGACGCGAATATTCGGTTGGCGAAGGAACTGCTGCGACGTCCTGGGCTGCTGCAAGCGCTCGATCGAAATGGCAGCACCGGTGAACTGAACGGTCGTTTGTCCAAGGACGACATCAAGAGCTTCATTCAGTCCGATAATCCATTGAAATCGAAGGACGATAAGCAACTCGTCCAGGAAATGCTCAACCATTTCAATGAGTTGAAAGGAGGGTATTTCAGTAGCACGATCAAGCTCAGGGACCTTCACGCCCGCGCGATGCAACCATTGACCGGTAACTCCCGCAACGACCATCTCACCCTCCTGGCACGGGAAGTCATGGCGCGCTCGAACCTGATGGCGACTATGGACAACGTTGAAAGCTGGCGGCGCGATGGCAAGATTTCTCGACAGGAACTGAACGCATTGCTTCGTTAGACCTGAGGCTGCCCTCTGCTGCACCGCGCAGCAGAGGTTGGTGAGCGTTCGGCGCAGCCCATACAACCCAGTCATGCAAGAGCTGTATGCGAGTGTGTATCACAAAGAAGATATCCATCGGTCATTGCCTGCCGATGGAGCCTTCATCATACCGGACCGGATCTGGACTATGAATTCGACATCTTTTGAATCCCGTCATGCTCAGTACAAAATCTCGACGTTGGCCGCACCTGCGCAGGAGGCGGAAAACCCGAGAGAACCTCTGGGACTCTATCTCACATCCTCGCCCCGGTTCAGCTTCAAGGCGCCCACCGCGGAAGATTTTGACAAAGGCTCTCGAGCCCTCATGGAAGAGTCGACCCCCGGTTCGGTTATTTCAATGTTTTCCAGTCTTTGGAACAAGTTGGTCCGCCGCTAGGCCTTGCAGTTTCACATCGACACAATTTTTTAGGGCATGGAGGCTCGACAAGGTGAACTGGTTACAAACGCTCAAGATTCATTCGGGTATATGCGGCGTTTTGGACGGCGGTCTTCGGAACCATCGTTTTCTCGGAGCCACTCAACCAGAGCTTGTGCCACGTTGATTTCAAGGTGTTTTCGAGGATCAGTCGACCAAGGCACGGGTTACGTAATCTAGATAGGGTGGAGGTTAATCATGGTCGGTAGTGTCAATAACTATTTGCAGTCGATAGTGTCAAGTACACTGAATACTTCTTCGGCAGGCGCGGGGCGGCGCACGGGCAACGGTCAGGCTCGCGATGCAATCGATACGCGTGCGCTGGGCAAGCCGCTGCCGGCGGCGCCGTCATTCGGCGCCAGTTTTTTGAATGGCGCCTCAAGGCACTTTGACGGTCAGAATTTGTATGGCGGCATGACGAAGGCCGGCAACCCCTTTGTCAGTTCAGACGACCACCTGTTGGCGACGGACCTGAAGAACAACCTGTCATTACTGGACGCGTTCAAGAAAGATGGTCAGTTGACCCAGGCTTCCTTGCTGGAGATAGCTAAAGAGGAACCCAGCAGCAGTAAGGTCTCGGAGCGCACCATCATGTTGGCGCGAGAGATACTCAACCGTCCTCGGCTGAACGAAGCTATCTTGGAAAAGGGCGGTAAGATCACGCATGACAGCCTCGGCAAAGCGGCCGACTTGCAGGTTGGCAACACCAACCCCAACACCCAAAGCGCGGACCCGTTCCATGCGAAGACCGATGCGCAGGTCGTCCAGATTTTCAGGGGCATGTTTGACGATTTACGCGACAAGTCGGAAGACCGGACGTTCTTCTTCGAAAAACATCGATACGTGAAAAAAGACACGATCATCGAAATGAGCAAGGACCCAGACCAAACCGATAAGAACGGTGAGCCTTTACGAGATGCGCATACTGGGTTTCCTTTAAAGAAATACAGCGAGCATCAGGTATACCTTGCCAAGAATCTTATGGAGAGGCCAGGGTTGATGGCCTCTCTAGACAGTTCCAAAGCCAATGGTCACAACATTTTCGGCAGCCATAACGACGATGGATGGTTGAAAAACTACAGCCTTGATCGCTGGCTGAAAAACGACAAGGAAGAAAAAGGGCGATAGGCCCTGCAGGCGAGCATGAGCGGTTTGAAATACTCAAACGGCCCATGCCGCTTCGCTCTCATACCCGCAGTATTTTCCCACTGATTGCCACCACCGCCAGCAACATACCGACCAACAGGAAGGCGGTTGCCAGGCTGCTGCCGTGGGCGATGAAGCCGATCACGGCCGGCCCGGCCAATATCCCGGCATAGCCCAGGGTAGTGATGGCCGGTACGGCAATATGTTCTGGCATGACAGTCTGTTTACCGACGGCTGTGTACAGCACCGGAACAATATTGGAGCAACCGGCGCCTATCAATGTGTAACCCAGCAAGGCCATTTCCCAGGCGGGGGACAGAGTAGCCAGGAATGTGCCGGCGGCCGCAAGTGCACCGCCGCCCACAATCACCCGGGTAGCACCCAGCCGGCGCACGATGGAATCTCCGGTCAATCGTCCGACCGTCATGGTCAGGGCAAAGGCTGCGTAACCCAGACCTGCATAGGCTTCATCGAGGCCGCGCTCGGCACTGAGAAACACCGCGCTCCAGTCAAGTACCGCACCTTCTGCCAGGAACACGATAAAGCACAGGCAACCGATGAACAGCACCACACCGTGAGGTACGGCAAACGCCGGGCCCGAACTCTCACTGCCGTAAGGCAGCAGATGCGGCGCGGCCTTGAGCAGTGCTGCCAATGTGATGACAATCACCACCAGGGTCGCCTGCAACGGCGACAGGCCCAGCCCGAGCAGACCCGAGACACCCGCTGCACCGACGATCCCTCCCAGGCTGAACAGCCCATGAAAGCCCGACATCATGGTTTTGCCGCTGGCGCGTTCAACGATCACCGCCTGCAAGTTGACCGTGGAATCCACCGTGCCCAGGCCGGCACCGAACAGGAACAACCCAGCCATCAGCAGCGGAATCGAACTGACCGTCGCCAGCAGCGGCAATGCCAGGCAGATCATGATCGTCCCGGCGCTCAGTACGCGTCGGCAGCCGAAACGTGAGGCCAATGCACCTGCGGCGGGCATGGCGATGATCGAACCGACCCCCAGGCACAGCAGCAACAGCCCCAGCGTGCCCTCGCTCAGACCGGCGCGAGCCTTGGCATACGGTACCAGCGGCGCCCAGGCCGCGATGCCGAAGCCGGCAATGAAGAAGGCGATACGGGTCGACATTTGCTCCAGCCGCCCGGGAACCACGGGCGCTGAGGTGGGGATGGCAGTCATGAAAAATCCTTGGTTTTGCGTTCAACGAACGATGTCCGGCGCGACATCCTTGCACATCAGGCCTTGGTGTGCGAGCCGGGTTCCGTTGGGATTCGGGCTGCCTTGAATTTTATTTTTACAAGCTGGAACGCCAGGGCGGGTTGCAGCCACATAAGTCGTATCGAGTTTGTAGGAGGCGGTCTGGAAGGTGTGTAATCCCTGCGGGAACGATTGAACCCCAGGGTTCTCGCGGTGGATTACCACCTTCCAGGCCGCTTCTGAAACTGCGTCAGGCGGGTGGTGTGCAACGGCGGGATCCCACACAATCGAGCAACTCCTTTTTTGCGATCAGCGCATACCTCGGTGGATGACCTCATGACTCTGTTCTACGACGCTCGCGGCAATATCTATGGTGTGGTCAGCCCGGCTTCATTGAGCAGCAAGGGCATTAATGTACCCGAGAGCGCTGAGCGTGCCGCGCGCACTCGTGGTGCCTGGGCAGCGTCGGCCGTCGCCTCGGAATGCAGTTGGGGCTTGTTGCCGCGTCCGGTCGATGGCAAGGCCCACCGTTGTGATGGTCTGCTGGTGGGGCCGTTTCAGGACGAGCCGCCGTTCGACCTGTTGATCGTTAACACCGACGGCACTCTGGCCGAGCGCAGCGGCAATGGCTTGACGATTTTCGCCCAGGCCCTCACCGACCGGGGCTTGATGACCGAAGCCTGCGAGTTACGGGTGCATCACGACAAATCGGATGCGGTCTCGCCAGTCGCCACTCGGGTGGAGCCAGCCGTTCGTGACGACGTCGCAGGGTTCTGGCTTGACCTCGGAGTGCCCGCCTTCGGACCTGCGGCGGTGGGCGCGCAGGGGGTTGGCCAAGTGTTTCAGGAGGGCACTGAACTGAGCCATGTCACCGAGCTGGCGGCGATCAGTCCACAGTGGGCTGCCAGTCAATTCGTGCGGGTGGGCAACCCCCATTGTGTGACGCTGGTCCAGCAGCTCTCGACGTTGCCGGACAACGCACAGATGCTGCTGCCAAACCTGTTCCAGCCCTTGAAGGCCATCGCCTTCGCGCCCCCTGCGGGCGGTGGCCTGCCTTGTGAGGCGGGGGTCAACTTGCAATGGGCGGCGCGCCAGCCTGGCAACCAGGTCATAGCGCGGGTGTTCGAGCGCGGTGAGGGGCCGACCGCGTCTTCCGGCACCAGTGCCAGCGCCGTCGCCTGCGCGGCATGGCGTGCGGGCTGGGTCGAGAGCGGTGATGTCGCGGTGGTGATGCCGGGTGGCGTTGCGCCGGTACGCTTGCACACCCAGGGCGAGACGCTGCTCGGCGTCAGTCTGTTCGGGACCGCACGGCTGCAGGCCTGAGGTTTTTTAACGGCCGACGCTGTGATTCAGTGTCGGCTGTTTCTTTGTCAGTTAGTTGTTATTAAGAAGGTTGATGTAGGGCATTTCTTATTGTTAAGAAGTGGCGCATTGACTCGTTTTATTATTTTGTAAAAGACACTTCCAACTTCTTTGTACGAATCTTCTTTTTTATTTTAAAACAGCCGATTTTCGCCCGTAATCGCTAAGCTTTGAGGCGTTCAGGGGCTTTTTCTCGGCAGTTTATTCGCACACTTAACGAGGCAAAGCATTCCTGCGTGCTCATTCATTTATGGCGGGTAACAACGGATGGTTAACGCGTTTGTTTCGTCACGTTTCAAACTGATTCTTCCCTGCATGGAAACGGACTTTCAGGTGCTGGCATTCAACGGCCGCGAGCGCCTTGACCAGCCTTTTTTCATCCAGGTGCAGGTGGTGAGTGAAAATCCTTCCCTTGACCTCGAGAGGTTGCTCCATCAACCCGCCTACCTGGATTTCGGAATGGGCGAAGGGCTGCATGGTCAGGTTTACGCAATCGGCCGGGACGACCCTGGCCGGCGCATCACGCTCTACCACCTGACCCTGGCACCTCGCCTGGCCTACCTTGCACACCGGCGCGACCAGCGGATCTTCCAGCAACGCAGCGTGCCGCAGATTATCGCGGCGGTGCTTGAGCGGCATGGCATCCTGGCGGACGCCTATGCATTCGAGCTTGGTCCCGTGGTGTATCCGCCACGCACGTTCTGTGTGCAGTATGCGGAGAGCGACCTGCACTTCATCCAGCGGCTGTGTGAAGAGGAGGGCATTCATTATCATTTCCGTCACAGCGCGGATGCCCATCTGCTGGTGTTCGGTGATGACCAGACGGTGTTTCGCCGTTTGCCCCAGCAACGCTATTGCCCTGCTGGCGGGCCGCAAGCCGCTACGCAGGTCGTCCAGCGTTTTGATGTGCGCCTGGCCACGCGCACCCAGAAGACGGTGCGTCGCGATCATGACTTCGAACAACCTTCATTGCTGCTGCAGGACTGCGCCGGCTCGGCTCCGGCGCAACCTCTCGAGGACTATCGTTACCCAGCGGGATTCACGGGTCATGCCCGGGGCAAGCGCTTGGCGCGGCGGGGCTTGGAGCGTCACCAGCGCGACCGTCTTCGCGCATTGGGCCGCAGTGATCAACCGGCGCTGCGCAGCGGGCATTTCCTTGACTTGCGCGATCACCCCGATCCGTCCTGCAATGACTTGTGGCTGATCACCTCGGTGCGTCACGAAGGTCATCAGCCGCAGGTGCTGGAGGAGGCGACGCCTACGACTGATGGCTTCCAGGGGTATCGCAATCGCTTCACCGCGACGCCTTGGCAAGCGGTGCATCGACCGCCCCTCAAACATTCCAAGCCGACCATCCATGGCAGCCAGACCGCAACGGTGACCGGGCCGCCGGGGGAAGACGTGCATTGTGACGCCTATGGCCGGGTAAAGGTGCGCTTCCACTGGGACCGCCTGGACAAGGCGGATGATAAAAGCAGTTGCTGGGTTCGGGTTGCATCCGGATGGGCCGGTGACGGGTTCGGTACGACGATGATCCCGCGTGTGGGCATGGAAGTGCTGGTGACCTTCCTTGAAGGGGACCCGGACCAGCCGTTGATCAACGGTTGCCTGCCCAACGCGTCGCACCGGCCGGCCTACCCCTTGCCGCAGCACAAGACCCGCAGCGTCTTGCGCACCCGCAGTACGCAGGAGGGCGAGGGCGCCAACGAGTTGTACCTGGAGGATCGTCGTGGCGAGGAGCTCATTTACCTTCGTGCACAGCGGGACCTGGAGCAGCAGGTCGGCCATGACAGTCGGTTGGAAGTGGCGGGGGAGCGACGGGAAGTCATTCATGGATTGAGTACGGCTCACCTGGCCAGCGAGGAGCATCGTCACATCACCGGCGATCGCAGGATCGTGCTCAAGGCGAGCGACTACCTCGATGTACAAGGTGACAGCCGGACCCATGTGGGGCAGACCCTGATCCTGGAGGCCGGGCAGCAGTTTCATCTCAAGTCCGGTGCCAGCCTGGTGATCGACGCCGGGGCGCAACTGAGCCTCAAGGCGGGGGGCGAGCATCTGGTCATCCAGGCCGGCGGCATCTTCAGCAGTCGCCCCGTTACCCTGGGTGGAGCGCCGTCCGTCACCCTGGCGGCGAATGCCTCGGCAGCGATCGACACACCCAGGATCTCCCTGGTGCAAGGCAGCCTCATGAACCTGGCCAAGCAATTGGGGGCCGATTACTGCCCGGTGTGCGAGCGCTGCCGTGAAGGACGGTGTGAACTGCCAGGGAGGGCCGCTTGATGCCAAGCATGCCAGGCCAGTGGATGGACCAACAGCAACAGCGGGGACGGCGACTGTGCTTGATCCTTGAAGGGCAGAGCGACGCGCGCGCACCGCTGCTGGAGGTACGCGACTTGCCGGCGTACCGCAGTGTTTACGCCGAGACTGCCGTAGCGGAGTTGGCGGCAGAAGGCCCATTGATTGTGCTGCTGGGCCCGCTGAACGAGCACGCTTTGCTTGGCCTATTGCAGCAACCCGAGACGAACTGGGGCTGGCTGGGCAGTTTACCCGGCGAAGACCTGACGGCAGTGACTCGACACTGGCGTGACAGGCTGCTGGTGGGCCCTGAAGGCGCGCAATCGCTATACCGTTTCCACGACAACCGTACCCTGGCGCGTGCCCTGGCCCATATGGGCCAGGACCGCTGGCCGGTATTTCTCGGGCCATTGATCAGCGTGTGCTATTGGCACGAAAACCGCTGGCACACGGCTGACAACCAGGCCCCCGGCGAGTATCCGGTGCCGGATCCCGCGCCCTGGCTGGATGCGCCCAACCCAAACGCAGCGGCCATCCTGCACGCCAATATCCTGCGTTACCTGTTGACCGAACACAGTGAGGACCTGGCGACATTGGTGGAATTCCAGGACCCGCGAATCTGGCTGGCACAGGTACTGGAGCAGGCGCGTGCCTGGCAGTGGCAGGGGCCGGAGCAGCTGGAGTTTCTGGTGGTGCGAAGACTGGAAGAGGCGACTCGGAGCAGTGTTTTGCAGTGGCAGCCCAGGGTCGGTGAAGCGCCTGGGGAGCACTTTGAGCGAGTAGTGGAACAGTGGCGATTGATGGGGGGAAAGCATGAGTAGGCGAAGGTGGGCGGGGGTGATGGTGCTGGGGGTACTCGGGCTGACGGGGTGTGGGGGCAAGCCTGTGGATCGATTTACGTTGGAGGTGGATTTGCCGGCGCAATTCCGCTTCATCGGTGGCGCCAATTACGGTCCAGCGACGGGGGAAACCTGCACGTTGCCCAGGCGTCGAGGCAAGAGGCCCGAGAGAAAGATCTTTATTGCGCATTACAAACCGGTGGCTGAACGCGTGAGTTTTGAACTGCCGCTGACTGAAGTCATTGAAGGGTGCCCTACGGTTTTGCGGAGTGTGGATTTCAGAACTTATGCAAAGTGGGGGCCTCGAGATTCAGACGTTGGAGGAGATAATTCAAGCTTTTCAGTGCGAGATTATTCGGATCCTGATGTACCGGGGATGCCAGAGACGGGAGTTCAGGAACTACACCGACAATGTCAGTGGATGTTTCGGACTGCGGGCCCACAGCACGCAATCATTAAGGTCCTTACATGCAGCGCTTTTGGGGGGGCGAGTCAGCCGAAAGAACAACGAGCAGGCGTAGTTGTGCAAAGGGATCAGTTACCTGGGAAGACTCTCAGGCTGGTTCTGACATTGACTGATGATGAGGAACCCTATTTTGACGATAGCTGGGTGGTCGTTCCCGGTGGATGGCGGCGTTGCAAAGGTAAAAACCATGAGGACCTGTATGCGTTTTGCAACGGCAATACTAGCGACTTTAAACCTATAAAAATGCCGGATGGCCGCATCTGTGATGTCTACCCATCGTGCAAGTAGCAGGGAGCAAGTTCATGAAGATGGATGCAAGGAAGCAAGCTTTTTTCAGTGATATCAAGCCGGCCTGTGCATTGCGCGGGCATTGGGTAAGCTTTTGTCTGGTCGATGAACTCGGTGTTGGTGGGGCGTACGGTGGATTGCCTTACACAATCCACGATAGCGCAGGGCAAGAGTACAAGGGCAGGCTGAACGGTGAGGGCTTTGCCAAGCTATCCAATATTTACTGCGGACCTGTGGTCCTTGTTTTTGACGAGCCTTACTCGGGAGTTGAGCAACCGTATAAGTATCTAAGGGGGCGCAGCGCTTACAAACTTCCTATTACCGAGCTTCAACGACGGGCTGAACAGACTAGATTTGCGGCCTATGATGGTCGCCGTACCGAAGGTAATCCTGCTCAACAAAAAGCCAGCCATTTTTATCAAGTTGAGGTTCGCGATTTAGTCCGCCACGCCGCCCATTTACCCCCGATTGAACAGAGAGCTCATCAACCTCGACGGCATGCGTTAAAAATGTTGGCCGACCTTGGATTTGGGCCACCCGAAACAACCTTGGCAGGGATCGTGCTATTCCCCAACAGCCATACTGCTCTTGAGGTTAGACCGCTGCGGGCTTTGCGCCCGATGCTTTCAACCGAAGACAGCTTCTGTGCCTTGAACCTGTATCAGCTAGCGTTGATGGCCACCTTGAGTTACTGCAATTTCGGCCAGGAGCCACCTCAACAGCCTCAAGAGGAGGTTCATTTTCCACTCGACCCCAGCGTCGGTCATTTTTTTGCTGAGAAACTTTCGGGTTATCACGAGGCCTGGCGAGTCGATTCGGAAGAACAGCAACGTTTCTATCCGATCTACGAAGAGGTCCCGTATTCCCGACGCTTCGAGATTTTGCCTTTCGATCCTGTGTTGTATCCAAAAAATCGACCGGACTTGGGTGATAAGCAGGAGCACCCAGCGAGTTTGCATTTTTTTGATGATGAAGCGTTTGGTACTGATACGCAGGCATTTATCAGTCATCACGATGAGGTGATCCTGATTGCTGTGCGAGGTACCGCCAGCGCCGCCGATGGGCTACGGGATGCAAACGCCCATCAGGTGGCTTTTGCCGAGGGTGTCGGCAAGGCACACGAGGGCTTCTATCAGGCTTACCGGGCGATGCGTGATTTCGTGCTGCACTACCTCACTCAGTTTCATATAGGGCAACGAATCGTCATCTGCGGACACAGCCTGGGCGGCGCGATTGCGTTGTTATTGGCAGAAGGGCTACGTCGTATTCCTGATCAAAACTACAACATCCTCCTCTACACCTACGGCGCCCCCCGCGCCGCCGATTCCGAATTCACCGCAGGTGCCTCAACCCTGGTCCACCACCGCATCGTCAACCACAACGACCCCGTCCCCAGCGTCCCGGCCCCATGGATGAACACCACCGCCAAGCTCTGGGTCCCAGGTGCCGTCACGCTGTTCAGCGCCCCCGCGCCGGGTGGGTTGCTGTTCGCCGCCGGCCTGGTACGTTTCGGTGGCAACCCCTACGAGCACCATGGCGAACAATACCATTTCATGCCAATCACGCTCGCGGACGGCACGCATTCTTCGGTGTTGTGGCAACCCGGTTGTGAGTCCATCCAGGAGGCCGGCTGCAACCGGGCGCTGCAACTCAGCGGTGACATGCCTGAACGTGACAACCTGCTCAAGCAGCTGTTCCAGGCCAGCCAGCACTTCATGACCGCCAGCTACATTCCGGCCGCCTGGGCAACACTCCGGCGCTGGCAGCAAACCCAGGAAAGCAATGGGCCCTTGGTAACGCCGAGGGAATTCGAATTGCTCGACCGTGCACTCGAGACCATGCGCGAGCAATTGCGCAACAAGCGTAGGGAATTGACCCGTCTAAAGGCGGCCAACGACCGGGGCTATGAGCATAACGAAGCCTTGAACGCCGAAATCGACCGTTTGCACAGCAGTCGCGAGCGCCTTGCGACCCTGCGTTGGCGCCGTCTGGAAGCCCGTGATGTCTATGGCAGTCATGCCCATGGTGCCCACTTGGCAACGAGCCTCAAGCGCTGGTTCAGCCACCGTGAAAATCGCGAGCTGTCGCAGGTCGCCCGTATCCCTCCCGCTCTGGATAACGACAGGGGGAGGGCACATACGCTGGATATCGACTCGATCGTCTGACCGAGGTGTTTACGCAAACTCTACCTGGGCTGGCCGGCGTGTCATCAACACCTTGCCGTTGCGGATCGAGTACAGCGGCAGGCCCTGGCTGCGGATCACCTCGTAGTCGCTGTCCGCCGAGAGGATCAACAGGTTGGCCGGGCGTCCCTGCTCCAGACCGTAGCGGTCACCCAGGGCCATGGCTTTGGCGCTGTTGTCGGTGACCAGGTCGAGGGCGCTTTGCAGGTTGCGATAGCCGAGCATGTGGCAGATGTGCAAACCGGCTTCGAGTACCCGCAGGATGTTGCCGTTGCCCAGTGGGTACCAGGGATCGACGATGGAGTCCTGGCCGAAGCACACATTCATGCCGGCCTCGAGCAGTTCGTTGACCCGGGTGACGCCACGGCGTTTTGGGAAGCTGTCGAAGCGACCTTGCAGGTGAATGCTCTCGGTGGGGCAGGAAACGAAGCTGATACCGGAATGTCCCAGCAGGCGAAAGAGCTTGGCGCAGTAGGCGTTGTCGTAGGAGCCCATGGCGGTGGTGTGGCTGGCAGTGACGCGGGCGCCCATGTCGCGGCTGCGGGCCTCTTCGGCCAGTACTTCGAGAAAGCGCGAATGTGGGTCGTCGGTTTCGTCGCAGTGCACATCCACCAGGCAGCCGGTGCGTTCGGCCAGGTCCATCAGGAACTTCACCGAGCTCACGCCCTGGTCGCGGGTGTATTCAAAGTGCGGGATGCCGCCGATCACATCGGCGCCCAGGCGGATGGCCTCTTCCATCAGTTCGCGGCCATTGCGGTACGACTCGATGCCTTCCTGGGGGAACGCGACGATCTGCAGGTCTATCAGGTGTGTGCTTTCCTCGCGTACTTCCAGCATGGCCTTGAGCGCGGTGAGGTCCGGGTCAGTGACGTCGACGTGGGTGCGTACATGCTGGATACCGTGGGCAGCCAGGGCCTGGATAGTCTTTTTGGCGCGGGTCTTGGTGTCTTCCTGCGTGATGGTGGCCTTGCGTTCGCCCCAGCACTCGATGCCTTCGAACAGGGTGCCGCTCATGTTCCAGCGTGGTTCGCCGGCGGTCAGCGTGGCGTCAAGGTGGATATGCGGTTCGACAAAGGGCGGGATCACCAGGTTGCCGGCGGCGTCCAGGTCCCCCGCGCCCAGGTGCGGTACTGTCGATTGCGCGGTGATACTGGCGATCCGGCCATGTTCCAGGTGCAGATCATGCAGGCCTTCACGGTTGCGCAGGCGGGCGTTGATGATGTGCATGGGCAAGTTCCTCTTGGCTAAAAACAATCAGGCAGACAGTCGCCAGATCATCAGCGCAATGCCGATGTCCAGGCGATCATATGAATTATCCAGCGTCAGCCCGCACAAGGCTTCGATGCGCTGGACACGGTGTGTCAGGGTGTTGCGGTGCACGGCGAGCCGCTGGGCGGCGGCCACCAGGTTACCATTCTCGTGAAACCAGGCTTCCAGGGTCGGCATCAGGTTGGGGCCATGCTGCGCGTCGTGGCGCAGCAAGGGGCCGAGGCGTTCATGGAGGAATTGATCGAGCAGGGCGCGATCACGCACGCCACTGAGTAACTTGAGTACGCCCAATTCGTCGTACACGCACAGACCGGCGCGCTCGCTGAAACGCCGCGCAGCCGCCAGTGCCTGGCGTGCTTCATCCTGCGCCTGGGCCAGGCGTGCCGGTGGATGCGCGGCGGCGCTGAGGCCGATAAACAATTTGAGCGGCGCCAGTCGCAGATTCAACGGGTTGAGCCAGTTGGCCAGGTGCTGGCGGTTGACCAAGGCGGCGACGGCGTCCGAGGCCGGCAGCAGCAGCGTCCATTGACCGGCCCGCCCAAGTACCGGCAACCCCGCCGACACCTGGCGCAAGCGCCGGTTGATGGCGTCATGTTGCCGCGCCAGTTGTACCTCGACCGCCGCCGCGTCGCCTTGGGCAAACAGCAACTCACTGCCTTCCAACTGCAGTTGCACCACCTGCCAATGCCCGGCCAACGACAGACCCAACTGTCCGCCACGGTGCAGCAGCAAATCCAGGGACTGATAATCGCCCGTCAGCAAACGCTCCAGCACATCGTGGCGCGAGCGACCCAACTGCTCGGACTGGATCAGCGCCGAACCAATAGCCTGGGTCACCAGCACCATTTTCAGCGAGTAGGGCTGTTCGATCAGCGGCATGCCGGCGGCTTCGGCAGCCTCCAGCAAACGCTGGGGGATCGCCTGGATGTACGCCGGCCCCGTGAGGATCACCAACCCGGCCACCTGACGCTCGCAGGCTTCCTCCAGCAGTTGCATCAAGTTGCCTTCGTCGCGCGGGTGGTTGATCCCGGTGACGAATACCAGCTCGCCGCCCAATACCCACTCGGCAATCCCGCTGTTTTCCGCCACGTAGGGCCAGCGCACGCCGTTCTCCAGGCCGGCCGTGCCGGCGCGCAGGCGCATGGATTCCAGGCCCGGCAGGGCCAGCACATCGGCGATGGTCAGGCTCATGCCTGGGCGTCAACCAAGGGTGCCCGCACGCGCAGCACAGCGGTGAGCGCGATGTAGGTCAGCGACGCGGCCACGATACCCACCAACGGCGCGACCCAGGGCGAGTTGAACGCCAGCACCGTGCCCACCGCGTAGGCCACCAGCCCTGGCCAGTTGAACGCTGGCAGGCGTGCGTCGGCCAGGCGTGGATAGTGGCCGCGATAGCGGTAGAAGAAGTCCGCCATGATCACCCCGCCAATCGGTGGGATCACCGTGCCCAGCAGAATCAGGTACGGCACCAGCATGTCGTACATGCCCAGCAACGCCAGCAGGGTGCCGATCACCGCACCGGCCAGGGTTACGGTCTTGCGGCGTTTGGTGCGCAGCAGATTGCAGCCGGCCACGGCGAAGTTGTAGATGGTGTTGTCCTGGGTGCTCCAGATATTGAGCAGCAACATGGCCATTGCCGCCATGGCAAAGCCTTGCAGCAGCAACACTTCGACCACGTCCGGTTGCTGATAGACGATGGCGCCGTAGGCACCGATCAGCACCATCAAGCCGTTGCCGATAAAAAAACCGATCAGGCTGGCCAGCACCGCCACCTTGGCCGAGCGCGAAAAGCGTGTCCAGTTGGTGGCCTGGGTCGCACCGCTGACAAAGGTGCCGAACACCAGGGTGATTGCCGTGGACAAGTCCAACTCACCGGTAGGCACCACCGCGAGCAGCCCATCCAGCCCGCCGACCTTTACCGTGGCTACCCACATCGACAGAAACAGCAGGATGCCCATGGCCGGCACCGCGATGTAGGACAGAATCTCCAGCCCGCGATAACCAATGTAGGCCGTGGCACAGAACACCAGGCCAAATACCACCATCAACGCCAGCACGCTGCCCTGGCTGAGTTCGAAATACTTGCCCAGCACCACTGCGGCGGTGGCCGTGCCCCAGGCGTACCAGCCGATCTGGGTGAAGCCTAGGATCAAATCGCTGAGCTTGCTGCCCACTTCGCCAAAGCAGAAACGCCCCATCAACACCGAGTTCAGCCCGCTCTTGAACGCGATGTAACCCAGGCCTGCGGCGTAGATGCCCAACAGCAGGTTACCCAGGGCCACGACGCCGAGCATGTCGGTGAAACTGAACGCCACTCCTAGCTTGCCGCCGGCAAACATGGTCGCGGTAAAAAACGTAAAGCCCAACAGCACCATGGCGGTCGACGCCAGGCCTTTGCGCGCATGCATCGGGACTTCGCTAAGGGGGTAATCGTTGCCCGGTTCTTGCTGCGTCATGTGCCTTGCTCCCTGAATGAGTGACGCAGGCCTATTGCACCGTGCGTGCCAAGGCGGCAGCAGTGGCGAGCGCACGATGGGCGCTGTGCACCGTGCACAGTATTTATAGCCAAACAGGGGGCAAATGCCTCGAGAAACGGTCGCAGTGCCCAATCGGGCACGAAAGCGGTGCAGCAGTGATACAAATTGGATCAGTCGAACAGCGTGTGGGTGGTCTCGCCACGATGGAAGGCGAACGCTGCCTCCAGATCACTTTCGATGGTGCGCCCGCGGGACAGCGGCGGCAGCTCGTCCAGGCGGAAAAAACCCACCTCGGTGGTCTCGAAGCCTGCCATCGGTGCCGACTGATCCACGGGTTCGCACAGGAAATACAGCTTGTAGAAATCCCGTACGTCCGGCCGATACAAGCCCTTGGCCTTGTGCGTGACGCTGTACAACGCCCGGGCCGTCACCGTCAGCCCGGCTTCCTCGCGAATTTCCTTGACGATGTTTTCCGCCGCCGACAAGCCGATATCGGCGTAACCGCCTGGTAACGCCCAGCAGCCATCGGTCAATTCGCGCACCAGCAGAATCCGGTCACCCTCAATCACCGCGCCGCGCACGTCGATCATAGGCGTCGAGTAACGCTGGGCGAAGTCGCTGACCAAGCCGGTGATACGCTCCAAGGGCACATTGCCCAGTTGCGCAAGCATGCTGTGGGCAATCTCGGCAATTTCCTCCAGGCGTTCACGCTCGAAATCATCGGTGCAGAAGTGCAGGCCCGTGGAGGCCAATGCCTGCAAGCGTTTGGCCTGGGCCAGCCAGGTGTTTTCCATACATTCCTCATCGGTGTGCGAAAGGCGGGCAGATCGAAGGGTGCAATACCAGGCACAAAAAAACCACCGCGAGGGTGGCTTTTTCCTACCGGAGGCTTATTCGCCGCGATAGATGCAACCGCTGGTGCAGGTCTCGTGGATACGAATCGCACTGAGCTCAGGCAGCAGGGGTTTCAACTCATTCCAGATCCACTTGGCCAGCACTTCGCTGGTGGGATTTTCCAGGCCGGGGATGTCATTGAGGTAGTTGTGGTCGAGGCGTTCGTAGAGCGGCTTGAAAATCGCCTTGATCTCCGAGAAGTCGCGAATCCAGCCGGTATGGGGATCCAGGTCGCCGCTCAGGTGGATCGCCACCTTGAACGAATGCCCATGCAGGCGCCCGCATTTGTGGCCTTCCGGTACGTGGGGCAGGCGGTGGGCGGATTCGAAAGTAAACTCTTTGAAGATTTCCACGGTATTTTCAGCTCGGTCAGGTATCTGGCAGCCGGCGAGTTTAACAGCTTGATCCCTCGCCGCGCATACCGTCCCTCTGTACACGCCGGCTTGCCGGCGAATAAAGATTGCCTGTGGCGAGCGGGCTTGCCCCGCGTTGGGCCGCGAAGCAGCCCCAAGACCAGCAGCCGAAGAGTGCCTGACTCACCGCATTCCTCCTTCCAGGGTCGCTTCGCAACCCAACGCGGGACAAGCCCGCTCGCCACAGTCGCAGTGTTCACACTTAATCGGGTGGTCCCCCCAAACCCCTGCCGGATTCCGGCCCGCGTCTACAGGACCTGCAGTCGCTCGCCCAATCCGCCGTTATCCGCCAGCTCCAGAAACTCATCGCCCAGCCTTCGGCTTTCACTCATCGCGGTCTGCCAGTACTGGTTGCGGCTCGCGTCGTCGCCCATGAAGCGCTTGAAGTCGCTGCGGTCCGGCAATTTGCCGTGGGGCAGGCGGGCCAGGTAGTCCCTGGAGGGAGCCAGCAGCAACACGTCCTGCAAGCCTTGCGGGTTACTGCGTCGCCACGGCAGGCCCTTGTCGAACCAGCCGGGGATGACCCGGTCGGTGAAGTGCGGGTACAGCACGATGTCATCGCCGTGGTAGGGCAGGTCGAGGTGGTAGTCCAGCAGGCCTCCATCGCGGTAGGTGCCGGCGCCGGCGCCCGGCAGGTCGCGCACGCCTTGCATCACCATGGGGATCGACCCCGACGCCAGCAGTGCCTGGCGCAGGTTGCACAGTTCCAGGGGCAGGAAGCGCGAGGGGAAGTCCTTCAGCGGATGCACCGGTGGCGCCTGGCGCGGGTCGTGGATGATCAGCCGTTCGAAGTGCCGCGACAGCCGTGCGCGGCCGCGCAGGTTATCGGCAATCACCGATGACAGCCCCAGCCCGAGCCGCCCGCGATGGTCGTCGGCCAGCAGGCCGTGGCTCTTGACCACCATGATGTTCAGGCGGTAATCCGGGTTGTCCAGTACCCGTGCATCGCGGCCGACGAGCAAGTCGTCGAGCATGCGCTGGCAGCTCTGGGTGACTTCGGCCATGGTCACGCCTTTGGCAAAACGCTGTTCGTTATACAGGCGGCCCAGGTCCAGCAAGCCTTGCACCGGGTCGGGCAGGCAGGCGCTGGCAAACCGCCAGGAGCCAATCGAGGCCCCGATCAGCGCACGTTCCCGTGGTGCGCGGGGCAGCCAGTCGCCGAACAGCGCCAGGTCCAGGCCCTGGATGCCGAGTGCCTTCGGGCCGCCGGCCGCGCCGGGCAGGATGCCCACCTCGGCAGGCGTGAGGCCTTGTTCACGAATGCGCGCAAAGGCGCGTTTGCCGGCCTTGAGGGTCAAGGCGGGAAACTTGATATGGATGGCTGTCATACCGGTCTCTGTCCGAGCGAGCGGGGCATTATAGAAAATCTCGTGGAATGTGGGGCAAAGGCCTGGGTGAGAATTGCCATGGTGGCAATTCAGTTTCAGTTAAGTTGCAGGGCGTACGGTGGCCGGCGTAGGAATACATCCTGTAACGGAGACTTATCATGAAGCGCCTTACCGCGCTGGCCGCCGCCGGTATCATCGCCCTCACGGCGACCCAGGCCCGAGCCGTGGACCCCGACAAACCACTGAAAGTGCCGGCCACTGTTACTATTGTCGCTTTCGATCAACTGGAAGCCACGGCCCTGGCCCTGCACCCCGGTTCGACATTGCTGGACACCGACCTGGACGAGGCCTACGGCAAGTACGTGTATGAGGTCGAGTTGGAGGATGCCCACGGCATCGAATGGGACGTTGAATTGGACGCGCTCACCGGGCAGGTCCTCAAGAATCATCAGGATACGTAATGAAGGTAAATTTACGCGTCGGCAGTCGAGTGGCGCTGGTGCTCTTGGCATTCTGCTCCAGCCTGGCGGCCCGCGACCTCAACCAGGATGAAGCCTTGGCGCTGCGCCAGCAGGGGGTGATCCTGCCACTTGAGCAATTGTTGCAGCAGGCCATGGCGCGTTACCCCGGCTCGCGCCTGCTGGAGGCCGAGCTGGAGAAGAAACACGGCCAATATGCCTATGAAGTGGAACTGGTGACCACCGAAGGGGTGGTGCGCGAAATCAAGCTGGACGCACGCACCGGTGTGCTGATCAAAGACGAGGAAGACTGATGCGCCTGCTGCTGGTGGAAGACAACGTACCCTTGGCCGATGAACTGATGGCTGGCCTGCAGCGCCAGGGCTATGCGGTCGATTGGCTGGCCGATGGGCGCGATGCCGTGTATCAGGGCCGCAGCGAGCCCTACGACCTGATCATCCTCGACCTCGGCCTGCCGGGCCTGCCTGGGCTTGAGGTACTGGCCCAATGGCGAGCCGCCGCGTTGGCCGTTCCGGTACTGATTCTCACCGCCCGCGACTCCTGGGCCGAGCGCATCGAAGGGCTCAAGGCCGGCGCCGACGATTACCTGGCCAAACCCTTTCACCCCGAAGAGCTGCACCTGCGCATCCAGGCGCTGTTGCGCCGTTCCCACGGCCAGGCGAACCAACCGACGTTGCAGGCGGCCGGCCTGCATCTGGACGAAGGTCGCCAATGCGTGCTGCGTGATGGCGATGAGATCCAGCTGACCGCCGCCGAATTTCGCCTGTTGCGCTATTTCATGCTGCACCCCGAACAGATCCTGTCGAAAAGCCACCTGGCCGAGCACCTGTACGACGGCGAGACCGAACGCGACTCCAATGTGCTGGAAGTGCACGTCAACCATCTGCGTCGCAAATTGGGCCGCAGCGTGATCGAGACCCGGCGCGGCCAGGGTTACCGGTTTGGCGCCAGCCCTGCATGAGGTCGATCCAGCGGCGCCTGAGCCTGGGGCTGATCAGCGTGATGGTGATCGTCGGCGTGGTGCTGGCCCAGACCAGCCTGTGGTTGTTCGAGGTCGGCTTGCAGCGCTACCTGGAAGCCGGTTTGCGCAACGACGCCGAGAACCTGCTGGTGGCGCTGGTGCGTGGGCCGAACGGCGTGCAGTTGGATGAGCAACGCCTGTCGCCAGCCTATCAACGGCCTTTTTCCGGGCATTACTTCCGCATTGATTTCGCCGACGTCCACTGGCGCTCCCGCTCATTGTGGGACCAGGAACTGCCGCGCCTGCCCGAGGCGGGGCTGAAGGGCAACCTGCAACTCGGCCCGGAAGGCCAGCAACTGCTGGTGCTGCGTGCGGACTACAAGCGGTTTGGCCAATCGATTTCCATCAGCGTGGCCCAGGACTACACCCCGGTGCGCGAAAGCTTCCGGCTGATGCGCCAGATCGGCCTGGTATTGGGGCTGGCGGCGTTGCTGCTGGTGTTGGTCCTGCAACGGTTGACCGTGCGCCGCGCCTTGCGCCCGCTGGAAACCGCGCGCAACCAGATTGCCCAACTGCAACAGGGGCAACGCTCGCAACTCGATACCCAGGTGCCCCTGGAACTGGAGCCGCTGGTGGCGCAGATCAACCACCTGCTGGCGCACACCGAAGACAGCCTCAAGCGTTCGCGCAATGCCCTGGGCAACCTCGGCCACGCCCTCAAGACGCCCTTGGCGGTGCTGTTGAGCGCGGCATCGAGCGAGACGCTCAAGCAACATCCTGAGCTGAGCAAACTGCTGCGTGATCAGTTGGAGCAGGTACAGCAACGCCTCAACCGCGAACTCAATCGCGCCCGCCTGGCCGGGGAAGCCTTGCCCGGCGCGTTGTTCGATTGTGATAAAGAACTGCCCGGCCTGCTTGCCACCCTGACCATGATCCACGGCGAACACCTGGACCTGAGCTACCGCGCCGCGCCAGGCCTGCAACTGCCCTGGGACCGCGAAGATCTATTGGAGCTGCTCGGCAACCTTTTGGATAACGCCTGCAAATGGGCGGATGCCGACGTGCGCCTGAGCGTCACCGAGACTGAGCACCATTACCTGCTGGCGGTGGAAGATGACGGCCCCGGCATTCCTGAAAGCCAGCGAGACCAGGTGTTCAGCCGTGGCGCACGCCTGGACGAACAGATCGATGGCCATGGCCTGGGGCTGGGGATCGTGCGGGATATTGTCGAGGTGTGGGGTGGGGTGTTGCAGTTGCAGGCGTCTGAACTGGGCGGCCTGAAAGTGCTGATCGAATTGCCCTGTGGGAGGGGGCTTGCCGCCGATGGCGGTATTCCAGTCAAAAAACAGATTGGCTGATACACCGCAATCGGGGGCAAGCCCCCTCCCACATTGGATAGCCTTGCATTTTCAGACGCGGAACTGATCCATCAACCCCTGCTGCTGATTCGCCAGGCTGTTCAACGCCTGGCTCACCCGCGCCGATTCGTTGGCCTGCTCGGACAGTGACTCGGTCACGTCGCGAATGGTCGCCACGTTGCTGTTGATCTCCTCGGCCACCGCGCTTTGCTCTTCGGCGGCGCTGGCGATCTGCAGGTTCATGTCGCTGATCACCGTTACCGCATCGCCGATCTGGCGCAGGGCGGTCACCGCCTGTCCGACCTGTTCGACGCTGCCCTGGGCCTGGCGGTAGCTGTTGCCCATGGCGCCGACCACGTCGGTGGTGCCGCTTTGCAGGTGCTCGATGACCAGGCGGGTTTCTTCCACCGATTCCTGGGTCCGTCGCGCCAGGTTGCGCACTTCATCGGCCACTACCGCAAAGCCACGCCCGGCTTCACCGGCGCGGGCTGCTTCGATGGCGGCGTTGAGCGCCAACAGGTTGGTCTGCTCGGCGATGCCGCGGATCACTTCCAGCACCGAGCCGATTTTTTCACTGTTGGCCGCCAACCCTTCGACCTGGGACATGGCCGTGCTCATGTCCGCCGCCAACTCCCCGATATTGCGTGTGGTTTGATCGATCACGGTGAGGCCGTCGCGGGTGGCCTGGTCGGCAGCGCGTGCGGCCTGGGCTGCTTGCGCCGCACTGCGGGCCACGTCCTGGGCGGTGGCGCTCATTTCGTGGGAGGCGGTGGCCACCTGGTCGACCTGGCGGTACTGCTGCTCCATGCCGGCGCTGGTTTCAGTGGCAATCGCGGCGGACTGGTCGGCGGTGCCACGGGCGTCCTGCACCGAGCGTTTGACCTCGGCGATGATCGGTTGCAGCTTGTCGAGGAAACGATTGAACCAGCCAGCCAATTGGCCCAGCTCGTCCTGTTTGTCGTAGGCCAGGCGCCGGGTCAGGTCGCCTTCGCCGCTGGCGATGTCTTCGAGCATGTGCGCCACGCCGAGGATCGGCCGGGTCACGCTACGTGCCATCAACCACACCAGGATCAAGCCGACCACGGCGGCCAGCAGGCCCAGGCTCAGCTCCAGCAGGGTGCCCTTGGCATTGTCGGCATCCAGTCGATTTTTCAGCGCTTCGGCGGGGGCCACCAAGACCTTCTCCGGCACATCCAGCAGCACGCCCCACGGCTTGCCGTCCGGGATCGGTGCGAACGGCGCGAGCACCTTGAGCTGGTGGTCGGTGCGCAGGCTGCGGATCTGCGAGCTGCCGGCCAGGGCGCTGATCAACTGTGCGCCGTTGGCAGTGTCGACCTGGTCCAGGCGCTGGCTGAGTTTGCTGGCGTCGGGGCTGTAGCCGGCGAGCAAACCGGTCGGGCTGAGGATGCTGACCTGGGTCTGGCCGTCATACAGCTTATGGCTGGCCTGCTGGCTCACGGCCTGCAGGCTGTTGAGGTTGATGTCCACCGACAGCGAGGCGATGACTTTGCCGTTGGCCATCAACGGGAAGACAATGCTGGTCATCAGCACGTTTTGCCCGTTGATCGTGTAGAAGTACGGTTCGATCACACACGGCTTGAGCGTGGTGCGCGGGCAGGTGAACCAGGCATTGGCCTTTTCGCCGCTGGGGCCGACGCGGGTGTCGGACATGTCGCTTTCCGGCAGCGCCATTGACTCCAGCTTGCCGGGTGTCGGCTGCGACCAGTACAGGGCGAAGCGCCCCTTGTCGTTACTGCCCAACTCTGCCTGGCCGGCGAACAGCTCATCCTTGCCGTCCAGCGCATTGGCTTCGAACACCAGGGACAGACCGAGCAGATCCGGGTTGGCCTGCAACGCGGCCTTGACCTGGCGGGTCAGGTCTTCACGGGTGTCGAAGGCGTCGAGAAAGCGCTTCTCGGCCTGCTCGCGCAGGAACAGTACCTGGCGGGAAAAACCATGGCCGTACTGATAGGCGTCCATGAACTGGCGACGGATGCCCAGCGCCTGCACCTCACCCTGGGCTTCGATGCGCGCCTGGGCGGCTTCATCCAGCATCTGCATGCTCGAGGCCTTGACCTGCTGCGAGCTCTGCGCCATGCGATACAGCGACAGACCCACCAGCAGGGTCACGATTCCCAGCAGGCACAAGCCAGCGAGCAGGGTGATTTTCCATTGAATGGAGAGCTGCCTGAGCGACATCGGTACATCCTTACCTGAAAACACAGAGAGCCCCTGTATCGGCGGTTTCAGGTTTTTCTTTATTCAAACGATCGATTTAAACCTGAAAGCGGCGCCGTTTTTTGACATGCGCGCCCGCCTGCTGCAAAGTGCGCGCCCTCTAATAAGACCTCCTTCAAGCCTGCACGCCGGTTGCCACCCAATGGCCGCCCGGGCGCGGGCATGCCTGTTTTTTATGTTTTTTGCTTGAGGTAACCATGATTAACGCAGTCATTGCCGCGGTCGGTACCATGCTGGTGCTCAGCCTGTCCCGCGTGCATGTGGTCATCGCCATCATCCTCGGCGCCCTGGTGGGCGGCCTGACCGGTGGCCTGGGGATCGAGGCCACGCTCAAGGCCTTCAATGGCGGCTTGGGTGGAGGGGCGACGGTGGCGTTGTCCTACGCCTTGCTCGGCGCTTTCGCCGTGGCGATTGCCAAGTCCGGCCTGGCTCACGCGCTGGCCGACAAGGCCCTGCTGCTGGTGGACCGCCAGGAAGCCAGCGGTGGCAGCCACGTCAAATGGCTGCTGATCGGCCTGCTCTGGGGGGTGGCGATTGCCTCGCAGAACATCCTGCCGATCCACATCGCGTTCATTCCATTGCTGGTGCCGCCGCTGCTGTACGTGCTGACCAAGCTGCAACTGGACCGCCGCCTCATCGCCTGCGTGATGACCTTCGGCCTGATCACGCCGTACATGTTCCTGCCGGTAGGCTTCGGCAATATCTTCCTCAACCAGATCCTGCTGGCCAACGTGGCCAAGAGCGGCGTGGACATCAGCCAGGTCAACGTCACTCACGCCATGAGCCTGCCAGCGCTGGGCATGGTCGTCGGCCTGCTGGTGGCGGTGTTCATCAGCTACCGCAAGAAACGCGTGTACGACCTGGAGAAGATCGAGCGGGTCGAGCAGGTGGCGGTGCAGTACAACCCACTGACCCTGCTGGTAGCCGGGCTGGCGATTGCCTCGGCGTTCATCATTCAGCTGTGGCTGGACTCGATGATCATCGGCGCCCTGGCCGGGTTCCTGATCTTCTCGGTGTCGGGCATCGTGCGCTGGCGCGACACCGACGACCTGTTCACCGAAGGCATGAAGATGATGGCGATGATCGGCTTCATCATGATCGCCGCCTCGGGCTTTGCCGAAGTGCTCAAGGCCACCGGCGATGTGCGTTCGCTGGTGGAAACCTCGGCAGCCTTCATCGGCCATAGCCGTGGGGTAGGGGCGTTGTTGATGCTGCTGGTGGGGCTGTTGGTGACGATGGGCATCGGCTCGTCGTTTTCCACCGTGCCGATCCTTGCGGCGATCTTTGTGCCGCTGTGCGTGCAACTGGGCTTCAGCCCCATGGCCATCGTGTGCATCGTCGGCACGGCCGGCGCCTTGGGTGATGCCGGATCGCCGGCCTCGGACTCGACCCTGGGGCCCACCTCCGGCCTGAACATCGACGGCCAGCATCACCACATCTGGGACACCGTGGTGCCGACCTTTCTGCACTACAACCTCCCGTTGCTGGCATTCGGCTGGCTGGCTGCCATGACCCTCTGACCGCAGCGGGCTTACTACAGAAACATCCTACGCGGCCGTTAACCTCTCAAGTCGCCACTAATAAGAGAGAAAACCCATGCGTCTGAGCCTCAAGGCCAAAGTCCTGTCCCTCGCCGTAGTGCCGGTGCTGCTGTTTGCCGTGGTCATCAGCCTGACCACCGTGTGGATCCTGCAGGGCCAGGCGCGCAATGAGGTGGAAGAAACCCGCCAGCGCCTGCTCAACGATGCCAAGGCCACCCTGCAAAGTTATGTCGAAGTGGCCATGACCACCATCAAGCCGCTCTACGACGCGGCAGCCCCCGGTGATAACGCGGCGCGCGCCGAGGTGGTCAAGCTGCTGTCCAACACCAGTTACGGCAAGGACGGCTACTTCTTCGGCTATGACTCCGAGACCATTCGCCTGTTCAAGGGCAACAGCCCCGACGGCGTGGGCAAGAGCTTCAAGGACAACCGCGACCCCAACGGGGTGTACGTCAACCGCGACCTGGTCAAGGTCGGCAAGGACGGCACCCATTACCTGCAATACAGCTCGACCCAACCGGGCCAGACCGAACTGGTGCCCAAGATGGGCTACACCGAATACCTGCCCAAGTGGGACATGGTCATCGGTACCTCGGTGAACCTGGACGGCATCGAAGCCCGGGTGGCGGTGGTCGAGGCCAAGGTCGAGAAACGCATGGAAGGCGTGCTGCTGAGCATCCTCGGCGTGGCCGTGGTGGTGCTGCTGGTGATCGCCGCCGTGGGCATGCTGCTGGCCAATACCATCCTGCGTCCGCTGCACCTGATGAAAGCCAACCTCGACGATATCGCGGCCGGTGAAGGCGACCTGACCCGCCGCCTGGCCATCACCAGCCAGGACGAGCTGGGCGATCTTGCGGGCGCGTTCAACCGGTTTGTCGACAAGATCCACGGCCTGGTGCGCCAGATCACCGAGATGACAGGCCAACTCACCGGCCTGGTCAGCCAGGTGTCCGAGCAGGCCCAGCGCTCCGAACAGGCCATGGAGCGCCAGCGCCATGAGACCGACCAGGTTGCCACGGCGATCAACCAGATGTCCTCGGCCGCCCAGGAAGTGGCGCGCAGTGCCCAGGGCGCGTCGGTCGCGGCCCAGCAGACCGACGCCGAAGGCCAGGCCGCCAAGCGCGTGGTGGACGGCAGCATCGCGCAGATCCATGCGCTGGTGAACGACATCCGCAGCAGCGGCGTGTCCCTCGACAGCCTGCAGCAGGACGTGGCCTCCATCGTCAGTGTGCTCAGCGTGATCCGCTCCATCGCCGAACAGACCAACCTGCTCGCGCTCAACGCCGCAATTGAAGCCGCACGGGCCGGGGAGGCCGGCCGTGGGTTTGCGGTGGTCGCCGACGAAGTGCGCGCCCTGGCCAGCCGTACCCAGACCAGCACCCAGGAAATCCAGGGCATGATCGACCGCCTGCAAAAAGGCACCGAAGCCGCGGTGGACGCCATGCGCCGCTCCAGCGACGCTGGCGACGGCACCTCGGCCCAGGCCAACCAAGCCGGCGCGTCCCTGGACACCATGGCGCAGTTGATCGGCACCATCAATTCGATGAACGCCCAGATCGCCAGCGCCGCCGAAGAGCAGACTGCCGTCGCCGAAGAGATCAACCGCAGCGTGCATCAGATTGCCGTGGCGGTGGACAGCGTGGCCGACGAGACCCAGCTGGGCGCCCAGACCTCCCGCAGCCTCGCGGACCTGGGCCAGCGCCTGGGGCAGCTGGTCGGCCAGTTCAGGATCTAGCGCTGAGGGGCTGGGCGGCGATGCGCTAGAGGTCGCGCATCAGCAAGCCGAAGCGCAGGTCCATCGCCGCCGGGAGTGGCAGATACACCGTGTGCCCATCTCCCGGCGCGACCTCGATGGCGTCGCCCTTGGCGTTGTGCAGGGTGGCCAGGTCGAAGTGGAAGTTGCCGGCGGGGGTCATCAATTCCAGGTGATTGCCCACGGCGAAGCGGTTCTTCACCTTGATCTCGGCCAGTTCGCCCCGGCGCTCGCCGGTCAGTTCGCCGACGAACTGCTGGCGCTCCGACACCGAGCTGCCGTTCTGGTAGTTCTGGTACTCATCGTGCACATGCCGGCGCAGGAACCCTTCGGTGTAGCCGCGCTGGGCCAGGGATTCGAGGTTGATCATCAGGCTGCGGTCGAAGACACGACCGGCCACCGCATCGTCGATGGCCTGGCGATACACCTGGGTGGTGCGCGCGCAATAGAAGTGCGACTTGGTGCGGCCCTCGATCTTCAGCGAGTGCACGCCCATGTGGGTCAGGCGTTCCACGTGCTGCACCGCGCGCAGGTCCTTGGCGTTCATGATGTAGGTGCCGTGTTCGTCTTCGAAGGCCGGCATCTGTTCATCGGGGCGGTTGGCTTCCTGCAACAGAAACACCTGGTCGGTCGGTGCGCCAATGCCCAGGGTCGGCTCGCAGTGCTGGACGATATCGCCGGTGGCGTTTTCCACCGCCGGGGTCGCCTGGTATTTCCAGCGACACGCATTGGTGCAGGTGCCCTGGTTGGCATCACGCTTGTTCATGTAGCCCGAGAGCAGGCAGCGCCCGGAATAGGCCATGCACAGGGCGCCGTGCACAAACACTTCCAGCTCCATGGCCGGCACCTGTTGGCGGATTTCATCGATTTCTTCCAGGGACAACTCCCGCGACAGGATCACCCGGCAGATCCCTTGCTGCTGCCAGAACTCGACGCTGGCCCAGTTCACCGTATTGGCCTGCACCGACAGGTGGATGGGCATCTGCGGGAAGTGCCGGCGCACCAGCATGATCAGCCCGGGATCAGACATGATCAGCGCATCCGGACCCATGGCGATCACCGGGGCGAGGTCCTTGAGGAAGGTCTTCAACTTGGCGTTGTGCGGCGCAATGTTCACCACCACGTAGAAACGCTTGCCCAGGGCATGGGCTTCCTGGATGCCGAGGGCCAGGTTGGCGTGGTCGAACTCGTTGTTGCGTACCCGCAGGCTGTAGCGCGGTTGGCCGGCATACACC